>Ga0307422_1000205_pt1 | contig 35303 bp, 29 predicted proteins | sample SalMarWE160290MG_FD_202153 | JGI IMG/M metagenome (GOLD analysis project Ga0307422, IMG submission 202153) | Salt marsh sediment microbial communities from the Plum Island Ecosystem LTER, Massachusetts, United States - WE1602-90 | ecosystem: Environmental > Aquatic > Marine > Intertidal zone >...
CAGGAATAGCTAATATTTCAGGGGATGCCAACGTTCAGGCTGCCGGTATCGGGAATATATCCGAATCGGTTGAGGGAATTCAAATTGGAGGTATCTTCAATGTTGCCGGATATGTTAAAGGAGTGCAATTAGCCGGAATAATTAATATTTGTGATTCAATTGATGGAGTGCCCTTAGCCATGATCAGTATTGTAGGAAAAAATGGTTATCGAAGATGGGACATTTGGGGAAGTGAAGCTTTTTATGTAAATGTTTCCTATAAGATTGGAATCAGACAACTTTATACGATTTTTAGTCTGGGCTATAAGCCGGGTGACCTGCATAATAATACGGGTTTTGGAATGGGACTTGGAACTAATATTCCCTTTCGGGAAAAATCCAGCATCGATGTTGAAGCTCATATGTATCAGATCAGCCGTTATTTGTGGATGGAAGAGGATAATTTCATGTATACACTAAGGATTAATTATGTTCAGCATTTTGGCAAACGCATGGCACTGTTTGCTGGTCCGGCGTTTAATATGTTAAGTACTGATTATTTATCTGATGCCTATGAAATAGCCCCCGGCTATGGGATAGAATTTAAAGGTTCGAACACATGGCAGTATTGGCTGGGTTTTAATGTGGGTATCCGGCTATAGTAAGTTTTTTAGGATTATCGATTAATAAAAAGGCTACTTTATTGCAGAAGTAGTCTAAATTTTCCAGTCAATTGCCGGCAATCCTTGTTTCTGTAATAATTCATTTGTCTTTGAGAAATGACGGCACCCGAAGAAGCCATTATAGGCTGAAAAAGGGGAGGGATGGGCTGCTTTAAGAATATAATGTTTTTGTGTGTCGATCAAAGTTTCTTTGGCCTGGGCATATCGCCCCCAGAGTATAAATACAACACCTGAACGGGTATCGGAGATTTTCCGTATTACAGCATCGGTAAATTGTTCCCAGCCTTTTCCCTGATGTGAACCTGCCTGGTTAGCCCTGACGGTTAATGTAGCATTAAGAAGTAAAACTCCCTGTCCGGTCCAGTGTTCCAGGTTGCCATGATTGGGTATGGGTATGCCTAAATCGGTATGTAATTCTTTGAATATATTTACCAGTGAGGGAGGCTGTGCTATTCCTTTCGGTACCGAGAAGCATAATCCGTGGGCTTGGCCCGCGCCATGATAGGGATCCTGCCCTAGAATAACCACCCTGACCTTGTCGACAGGAGTATGATCGAAGGCATTGAAAATTTTACTGCCTGGTGGATACAAAGTGTATTTTTTCTTTTCCTCTACCAGAAATTCTTTAAGTGATGAAAAATAATCAGCGTTAAACTCATCGCTTAGAACTTCTTTCCAGCTGGCTTCAATTTGTGGATTTACCTGGCCCATGGGTTTGATTCTTTTTTGTGGTTTCCTTGCTAAAGATTATAATACGTGAAGTATTTATAGCATGGCTACTTATCACTCGTAATAAGGTTATTATTTCAAGGTGAGTTTTACTGCTTGAAATGGTTTTTTCCACCTTATCTTTCAGGCGATCGTAGTGTTGCCGTTCCAGTTCAAAATATTCCTCCCTGTATTGATTGTACTGCAATCGCAGGCGTTTGGCGGTCTTTAAGTCGAAATCTTTAAAGACCTTCAGCGATTGTATGATAATATTCAATGTATGCTCGTGATAATAAATAATTTCATTCTACTCATCCCAAAAAGAAATAAAGCAATTCCTCCAACAAGGACTATTATTAATAAAAATCCAGTTTGCTTTTCGTACATGAAGTTTAAATATCTGCGGATTATATTGTGCTTCTTCACTACACGCTACTAAAATCTCATAACCTCCCGATTCTTTAATCCTATCGATGCATACTGCGGCCATACCCAACGAATCGGTATAAACAGGATTTTTAATTTTGAAATCCGGAACCTTGATACCACTTTGATTCAGAAGCAAAAAGCGAATGGGAAAATTTATGACAGGCTGGTTGATACTATCATAGATTCTAACTTTCAGTGGATAATTGAATGGATTACCTGAACGTGTATGCTGATTATTTCCAGAAACAATCTCGATAGTATATTCAGGTATCGGGCAATGCAGACAGCTATCATTCAATTCGGTACCACGAACGATACTAATAATGAAGCACAGATGAAACCAGATGAGTAGAAATTTCAGCACGGATTCAGAATTTGTCTATAAAAATAGAATATTTTACAGACCAGACACTCCTCCATTCTCTATTAAAAATTATTAATACCTGATGCGTAATGTCCCAATGAAATTAATGCCGGGAGAAGCCACAGCTGTTGCAAACGTTTTGTAGAAATTGTCCATGACATTTTCCAGGGCAAACTGTAAAGAGATATTCTGATCAATCTGATAATTTGTCCGGAAATTAAATGTATACCATCCCTGGAATCCATATTTTGTACCTTCTTCAGCATTATCCTCTCCGGTAGTTGTCATATCTTCAATTTTTTTCCAACCGCTGTAAGTAAAATAAAATTCATTAGTGAATTTTTTTACTTCGTAGCTTATATAGGCTATTCCAAAAACAGGAGGAATGTGGGATAAGGGTTCATCCTGACTTAAATCGCGGCCGTATGTATAATTCAATGTCCCTTTGAAACTGATACTGGAATTAAGATCGGAAATCAGGTTCAGGCTAAACCCATGGATGATCCCTTCGTTGGAATTATCGTTTACAAAGGTTTTTAACCATTCTCCATCGTAATACATCGTATCGGAACCGTTTTCGAAAATATAGGGAACACGAACAATAACATTGGTAAGGAAGGAAACAAAATAGCTGCCGTTTATTTGAATATATCCGTCGAATGTTTTTGAAATTCCTAGCTCGGCGTTATAGGTATATTCCGGATCGACATAGGGATTGGGGAATGTTATCAGGTTACCTTTGGCCCTGATCTTTGCCAGGTCATCCAGATTTGGCACCCTGTATCCGGTGGAGAGCAACAGGTTTGTTTTCAGATCCTCCGATGGGAGAAAAATAAGTCCGAGAGAGCCGGTATAGGAACTATTCTGAATGGCAATCGATTTATAGGGAATGGTATCGGATACAAAATCACTGTATCCGGCATTAAGATTAGAGTAACTGTACCTTACGCCGATAGAAGTGATGAATTTACTGCTCAGTTCACTTTTAAGGCTCAAATAAGAAGCATAAGAAGCTGTACTGCTGCCATCATCAGGATATCTTGATAAGGCTCTCGACTTTTCTTCTGACACTATGTTTTTCGTATAAGCCTCGGAAGCGATCCAGTTGAAATTGGTCTCAAAACCATAAATAAGCCGGTGGTTTTTGCTTAACTCTTTAATCATATCAACATTCAGTGTGTAAATATTAACTTTCTCCAGTTGGGTTGTTTCGCTGTTACTCCTGTATTTTCGGTTGATACGGCTTTCCTGGATGTTTTGATAAGAATTAGTAGCAGTTAAATTATTGAAGAAGAAATTACTTGAAGTGATAACTGATTTCAACGAACCAAATATCCGGTTTTGCGGGCCATAATTCCATACAGCATATTTAAGATCTCCATTGTCAATTGTATCGTTAAGCATATCATATCGGGGAATATCAGAGGAGGTTGAATATTGCAGATTTACTATCAGATCGACTTTTGAGGAAGGTTTATACCGGAACTTCTGGAAAAAGTCAATCTGGCTGTAACCGGTATGTCTCTGAATATTGGGATCATCATTTTCGACAATTGAATCCATACCATTGATCCGTTCCATGTAGTAAAAACATTTGCCATAATCTTCAAGAAAGGGATCACGTCGCGTTCCTATTCTGATATCGCCATAATCAGCATAGGTAATACTTGTCAGTGACCCGAATTGCTTTGAAGCCACATTAAAGTTGATATGTGTTTTCCAGGAGCTATTGGCTGAAGCAAGTTGTAAATAGGCTTCCGCATTTGTGATAAATTCTTCCTCCTCGCTGGCAAGTTGTGGATCACGCGTTATATAATGTATCACTCCTCCAAGGGCATCGCTTCCGTACATTAAAGCATTCGGGCCATAAATGATTTCTGTTTTCTCCAGTATGGAATTATCGATGGTTATGGAATTCTGTAAATGTCCGCTTCTGTATATAGCGTTATTCATTCGTACACCATCAATCACCAACAGTATTTTATTTGCTTCAAAACCTCGTAAAACAGGACTACCTCCACCTCCCTGCGATTTTTGCACCATAACATTTCCTGTCGATGTAAGTATATCTGCTGAGGTCTGGGAAGTGAGCAGTGTAAATTGTTTCGGGGTGATGACATCAATCATATGCGGTACAAATCGCTGGTTCTCCTGATATTTGGAGGCCGAGATCACATATTCAGGTAAGATTATCACTTTTCTTGTAAGGTGGATGGTTCCGGATGAAACGACTTCTTTATATGTATAATTTACACGTACAAATGATGGATGTTGAAAGTTAAGAGTATCAGATTCGGAAAAATTACTTACAGAAGCTTTTCCGTTTTCATCGGTTAAAATAGACTTTGTTCCGGTTTGATTAAAAATTGCGACGTGTTCGATGGGTTCATTGGTGGTAGAGTTTATAATCTTAATTTCCTGTGAATATGATAAATAGGAAATGATACTACCAATTAGCAGAATAAATACAGCTCTCATGGATAATATTTTTTAAGTCAAACAAACAGTGGTTTTCAGGGCTTGAGAATCATTTTTAAGCACAAAAATCGCGCCACTTACCGCTTTTTAGTTTGCCCGTGTATACACATCCTATTTGTTAGTAAGTCAGGAATAGCTTAAAAGATGTTTTACTTAAATTTGATAAAGAGAGAAACAAGCATTTATGCCAAAGCGGATAATAATAGTTATTACGGTGTTTTTGTTAGCACTTGTGGTTATTATAGGTTTTCGATTTGTACACCGAAAAAGCAAATCGATATCCAATCCTTTTCAGGCGATTCCTACCGATGTTGCTTTTATATTGCAGATTAATGATTTTCATGGTCTGGCAACCAACCTGTTTGGGAAAAATAAAGTATTTGGCAGTTTGAATACAATTTCGCCTTTCAAAGAATTAACAAACAACATTAAGTATATCGATTCTTTGGCGTTACAGGTTAATGATTTGGCTGAATTCGTGTTTCGGAGCAGGATTTTCATTTCAGGACATTTCATTGGCGGACGAAAGACTGAATTTCTCTTTCTGATTGAGCATTCCCAGGGTGAAAATGAAAAATATGCTATTGAGGTACTGGCAGATATCACAGAACAGACTATTAAAAAAACGGAAAGAAAATATGAAGGGAAATCGATATATACGCTAAAAATTCAGAGCGATTCTCCGGTTACTTATTATATTTCGCTTCTCGAAGGGAATATTCTTGTAAGTAAATCGGTAATACTAATTGAAAATGCGATAAGGCAATATAGCCTGCCTAATTCACTGTTAACTGAAAAGGAGTTTGTTGAGATCATATCAACGGCCGGAAAGAGTAAGGAAGCCAATCTATTTATTGATCTGCGTAAGTTTAATGGAATGATCTCGGCTATTGCCAGCGATGAATTTAGTAAAAAGATAAAGAGCTATACTAATTTTGGAGGATGGATGGAACTCGATATGAATTCGACAGAAAAACTACTTTTTCTGAATGGATTTCTAACATCAGGGGATCAACAAAAAAGCTTTAATACTATTTTCTCAGGAAATGATCCCGTAAATATTTCGGTCGACAAAATACTTCCTGCTACTGTTTCCTCATTTGTATCAATAGGTGCTGAAAACCTGAACAAACTTCATGAGCAATATATACTTTACCTTCAGGAGGAGGGAAAGTTTGATGAAAGGAAAATCCGATTGACTAAATTGGAGAATAAATATAATCTACGTTTTGAAGAAATATTTCTTTCTCTTATCGATAATGAAATATCGGTGGCGTATGGAGGGATTAAAGAAGGAACATTGAATGATCCGTCGGTTTATGTCCTGATAAAATGCAAAAGCGGGATACAGGCAGAAAAAAAATTAAAAGAAATTATCAATAAAACTGGAAACATTACGGGCAAAGCATATTCCCAGCTTACAAGTACGTATACTATAGATGCCGACACAAAAAATACCTTGGTCGAGTTCCCAATGGAGGATATAACCGGATTACTTTTTGGTGGTTTGTATTCAATATCAGGCAAGAGCTACTATACTACCATTGGAAATTATCTGGTTTTTGCCGACTCTAAAAATGCTCTTGGAGAATTTATTTATAGCAACATTCTTAGCAAAACTCTTTCTACCAATGAGTCGTATAAAGCATTTAACAACAATATAGCTCAAAATTCTTTTTTGATTTTTTATACCAATTTAGGTCGCTCTTCACGGGTTTTCAACAGATTTCTTCATCCTGATATTATTGAATCCTGGGAAAAGAATTATGATGTTTTTCAGCGCATACAACCTCTGGGGATGCAAATTACAGAAGTTAGCGGAATGAACTATTGTAACCTGATAGTTCAGTATCTTGATGATTTCAAAGGTAAACCACAAACCATCTGGGAGAGCTTACTTGATACTGCTTTTTTATGTAAACCTCATCTTGTGGAAAACCATTATTCCAAACAAAAAGAAATTTTCATTCAGGACTTAAGCAATACCATTTATTTGATAAATAAAGCAGGTAGAATTTTATGGAAACAAAAGATCACAGAATCAATCAACTCAAAAGTTTATCAAATCGATTATTATAAAAATGGAAAACTCCAGCTTATTTTCAGTACGGAGAATTATTTGCATTTGATTGATCGAAACGGAAATTATGTTGAAAGGTATCCGGTGCGACTGCGTGAACGGGCAACCGCAGGTATGGCATTATTCGATTACGAAAACAACCGGAATTATCGAATTTTTATACCCTGCGCTGATAATAAATTATATGCCTATACCAAGGATGGAAGTCTGATAAGTGGATGGATGTTCGAGGGAACGGATTATCCTGTTCTTCAGCCTCCTGAGCATTTTCGTGTCGAAGACAAGGATTTCATCGTTTTCGGCGATAAGTATTATGCGTATATTCTCGACAGGAGAGGTAATGAGAGAGTTCCGGTAGAAAGGATTATTTCAAAATCACCAAATAACCTCTTCTACCTTGATGATAAGGTGAGCATTGAAAAATCGAGGATAGTTACTACCGATACTGCAGGTACTATTATAACGATCGATTTTAATGGGCATGTTACTTCTACTATGCTTAGAAAGTATTCCAGCCAGCACTTTTTTGATTTTAAAGATGTAAATGCTGATGGGCAAAAAGATTATATTTTTCTGGATGGTAATATTCTTGCAGCATTTAATATGGATAAGACAGAGATTTTAAATTTCAGTTTTGCTAACGATATAAAACAAGCTCCTATTTATTTTAATTTTTCCTATTCCGACAGGAAAATAGGAGTTGTTGATGATACAGAACATAAAATCTACCTGTTGAATCAGGATGGCTCACTTTTTAAAGGTTTTCCCCTCGAAGGATCAACACTTTTCAGTATTGGATATCTTGAAAATCAGAATGGTGTATTCGACCTGATTGTAGGCGGGAGAAATAACTTTTTATATAACTACTCCGTACAATAAATGATTTAAAAAATACAGTCATGAAACTGATAAAATTTATACCCATACTAATACTTATTTTCAGTGTAATAGCCTGCATTGAGGATACCATTCAACTGGAAGACGTTTCTACTGAAATGAATGTTACGAAGGAACTTGCCTTTCCTGCAATTAATATTTCTTTGCAGTTTGATGATATAGCCGGGCATGGCTACGATTCTTTGATTATTACGAGTGGTGATACGATATTTCTCTACCTGTTGGAAGATATCAGGCTGGAAGACACAATAGATTTGGGAGGAATAGGAGAAAATATGGAATTTGTTTTTTTGAATTTGCATCATAAAATAACCAATTATTTTCCAGTTGGGCTGGACTTAAAGTTATATTTATATGATGATGCTACCGGGCAAAATATTGACACCATTTGGTTTAGCGATCCGGATGAACTGTTTATTGATCCTGCACCCAGCGATGCTAACGGATTAGCAATTGAAGATCAGGTTGTAACAGATAACAGTTATGTTGCCTTGTCGCAAAATGTACTGGATAATTTATTCAATGAGACTACCCAATTGGTTCTTTTTATCGAGGTGCCTTCTACAGGAGGTTTTGTTAAGATTCTGCGTACCCATAGACTTAATATTCATTTCGGTATTGAGGTAAGATGGAGAAACACAACGGATACTAACTAACAAAAACACGGACCCATGAACCAGAAAAACATATCACTGATTTTACTGATACTGATTTTTGCCGCCTTCAGGGTAATGGCTCAAAGTAATATTATGTATTATCTTAACGGGGCTCCTCAGTCTTACCGGCTCAATCCGGCAACCCAGCCCCAATGCAGGTTTTTTCTCGGGCTCCCGGTTGTAAATTCATTTTACATGGAAACCTATAATACCTCGTTTGGAATTACCGATATGTTATGGAACGACCCGGAAACCGGTCAGGTTATTTATCCATTTCATTCCGATGCTGCTTTGGATGAGTTTTTAGGCATGTTAAATGATGAAAATACCCTTTCGCTTGACCTGGCAATTAGCCCGATTTCGATGGGTCTGGGAATTAAGGAGATGTATTTTACTTTCGATATAACTTTCAAAATAGATCAGGGACTTTACTATCCGAGTGATTTTTTCCCTGTATTTATACCTCGTATCCCTGATGGATCAACTTTTGATTTTAGCAGTCTGGGATTCCAGGTAACCAGTTATGTTGAATATGCTTTAGGAGTTTCACGCAAGTTTATGGATGATATATTACAGATCGGGATCAGGCCTAAGTTGATTACGGGAATTGGGAATATATCTTCAAGAGACAATAACATTACGCTGGATGCTTCCACTCAGATTTATGAACTCAATTCACAGATGGAACTGCAAATATGTGCACCGGGCTTTATTTTCCCTCTGGATGAAGAAGGTAATTTCGACCTTTCAGAAGAGATTTTATTCGATTCTACTCTTTCCACACCTGCCGATTACAGGAAACTTCTGATGACAAACAAAGGTTTTGGAGTGGATATAGGAGTGCATGTTAAACCCATTGAAGGGCTAACCCTTTCAGCGAGCCTTATCGACTTGGGATATATTAAATGGAAGGAATACATTCACACACTGACTCTCGAGGGTTCATTGGAATTTGATGGAGTTGAACTACAGCTAAATTCAGATACCAGCAATTTTGCCGAAAATTTACTGGATTCTATTACCAATAGTTTTGATTTTCGCACCAGTACAAACGAACCTTTTAAAACAAACCTTGAGCCTAAATTATTCATCGGTGGTTCATATGCTGTACTACCTAAATTGGATTTAGGACTACTTTCAAGGTTTGATTTTACGAAATCCGGTACAAAAGCCAATGTATGATACATGCTAATTGGCATCCTTCCAGTGCTTTCAATCTTACTGCTAACTATAGTCCTTTTGGTGGCCGTGCATCAACATTTGGTTTGGGTTTCGCAGTCCGGGGTGGTCCGATCAGCTTTTATACTGTGGCTGATTACAGAGCTTTTCGGTATAATCTTTATAAGTACGAATCCATTCCGGTGTTTATAGCACCTTCAAACCGAAGCAGATTTAATATTCAGTTGGGTCTGAACATTGTAATTGGCTGTAATGAACGCAAAAGATTATCGAAAGATAAGCCCATGTATTTTTCCGATGATTATTAGTAAATTTGCATCTTCATGAATCGTTAATTCAGATGTTTCTTATCAGGGCAATATTACTTTTTATATTATTCTATCTTTTAATCCGGCTGATTGGAAGAATATTGTTCGGGTTTCAGCGAAATTCGGTAAATTCCTCCGGAAGCAACTTTAATTCTCGCAAAAAAAAGGAAGGTGAAATTTTTATTGATCATCAGCCGACTAATAAAAAGAAAAAAATAAATAAGGAAGATGGTGAATATGTTAAATACGAGGAAGTGAAGGACGATTAAACAAATTACAATATAATTTTCTACATCTTTTCTTTTATTTTCTTTGCCAGATTTGATGCAAACACGAATTCATTCAAATTTTTATCGGTAGAATCAAGAATATCATCTTTAGTACCTTCCCAGTCTTTGAGGCCTTCATAAATAAACATAACCTTTTCACCTATTTCCATGACAGAATTCATATCGTGGGTATTAATTATTGTAGTCATATTAAACTCATGCGTAATATCGCTTATCAGGTTATCAATAACAATAGCGGTTATCGGATCAAGTCCCGAATTGGGTTCGTCACATAAAAGATATTTTGGGTTTTGAACAATAGCTCTGGCAATGGCGGCGCGTTTTTGCATACCACCGCTAAGTTCGGCCGGGAATAATTTATGTGCTTTAGGTAGGTGTACACGATCGAGACAAAAATCGACTCTATTCTTTTTTTCTCCGGTTGTGAGTGTTGAAAACATGTCAAGTGGAAACTTTATATTATCTTCAACAGTGAGCGAATCGAACAGCGCTCCACCCTGAAACAATTTACCCATTTCACGTCGTAGCAGTTGCCGTTCTTTTACCGTCATGGTTACAAGGTTCCTGTTATGAAAATAAATACTCCCTTCATCTACCTCATGCAATCCGATTATACATTTTACCAGAACGGTTTTTCCTGAGCCACTTTGTCCTATAATGAGATTCGTCTTGCCTTCATCGAAACTCACAGAAATATCATGGAGAACCTGTTCGTTATTAAATGATTTACTGACATGTTCAACTCGAATCATCAGGCTAAAAGTAATTGAGTTAATATAACATTAAATAGCAGGATAAGAATACTGCTGGTAACAACTCCTTTTGTACTGGCTCTGCCCACCTCAAGGGCTCCTCCTTTCACATAGTATCCAAAGTAAGCGGGGACGGTTGTAATAATAATGGCAAACACCACGGTTTTTACCAGCGAATAGGTTATATAAAAAGGTACGAACCAGTATTGAATCCCATAAATATAATCCATTGACGAAAGTGCTCCTGTTGCAACGGAGGCAAGCCATCCTCCAAAAACTCCGACAAACATACTAATTAGAGTCAGTATAGGATTGAAAATGACAGCTGCGATAACTTTTGGCAGAACCAGATAACTTGCAGAGTTGACACCCATTATTTCCAGCGCATCAATCTGTTCTGTAATACGCATATGACCAATCTCTGAGGCAATATTTGATCCAACTTTACCAGCCAATATCAGACCTACAATGGTAGATGAAAACTCGAGTAACATGGTATCCCGGGCAGTAAGGCCTATTAAATACAAAGGAATGAGCGGATTCTCTAAATTATATCTGGTTTGAAGCGTAATAACAGCTCCCATGAAAATAGAAATAATAATTACAATACCTATTGAATTAATTCCCAGAGTTTCGATTTCATTGATAACTTGCTTATAGTAAATTTTGTTTTTCTCCGGGCGGGAAATAACTCTTCCCATAAGTATTAAATATTCTCCAACAGGCTTAAGGATTTTCATACTTCCTGAATTTGAGCGAAAATACAAATAAATAGTAAAAAGGAAGGATGATTTTAGTACCATAATCCTGTATATATATCAAAATACTCTTCCATTCTATTTCAATTTTATTAAATTCGGATTCTGAGAAAAGAAACATATTGTTATTATGGATAAAAAGAATTTTTGTGTTATTATGGCCGGAGGTATTGGTAGCAGATTCTGGCCACTGAGCCGCACCAGAAAACCCAAACAATTTTTAGATATTTTGGGGATTGGAAAAACACTGTTACAGCAAACATTTGAACGATTTGCACATATTATTCCGGAGGAAAACATACTTATTGTATCGAATGAAGAGTATCTGGATTTAATACTAAAGCAGTTGCCCGGAATAAAACCTGAACAGGTTCTACTCGAACCTATGCGAAGAAATACAGCTCCCTGTATTGCCTATGCTAATTATAAAATACGTGAAATTGAACCTGAAGCGAACATTGTAGTTGCCCCTTCCGACCATTTAATTATGAAAGAAGCAGATTTTCTGGGTGTTGTAGAAAAGGGACTTGAATATATAGCCAGAAATAATGCACTTCTCACTTTAGGAATTCAACCCAGTCGGCCTGAAACAGGTTATGGGTATATTCAGATTAATGGGAATAAAGATGCTATAGTAGTAAATGAAAGTTTTCGGGAAGTGAAAACATTCACTGAAAAACCTGATCTAAAAATGGCTACTTTATTTTTGGAAAGTGGTGATTTCTTTTGGAATTCCGGAATTTTCTTCTGGTCGTTAAAGACAATTTCGGGGGCTTTTAAAAAGTATTTAAGCGAAGTTGATAGTTTATTCCAAGAAGGGATTGGTACATACAATACTTCAGATGAACACGATTTTATTGCAAAAACATATCCGAAATGTAAAAACATATCGATTGACTACGGCATCATGGAAAAAGCTGAAAATGTTTATGTTCTGTGTGCCGATTTTGGTTGGTCTGATCTGGGGACCTGGGGTTCACTTTACGATATGTCGAATAAGGATAAGAATTCGAATGCAGTTCAGGGGAAAAATGTGTCCCTTTACGATTCAACAAATTGCATTATTAATCTACCTAACGATAAGCTTGCTGTTATCCAAGGGCTTGATGACTATATTATTGTCGATTCCGATAACATTCTTCTGATCTGCAGGAAAGATGATGAACAGAAAATTAAAAATTTTGTGAATGACATAAAGCTTGAAAAAGGAGAGAATTATATTTAAACTATCTTGAATAAAGTATACGAAAAGAGGCTGCCGTAACCGGCAACCTCTTTTTTATTCTATTCTATAAAAGATATTTTAATATTCCCAAAGATCGTGTTCCATATTAAATAGCCATTCTTTTTGTAACTCAGCCTCCATCAAAGCATCGACACCTTGTGTATATGAATTATTCCAACGATTATCATATACATTGGACACTGCAAATATATGACTGTCAAATCGTCGTTGCATAAAGAAATCATCGAATGATATTCTTTGAGAATCGTTCATACGATTAAAAACTTCATGATTTGCCAGTATTGGACGAATTTCGGGGAAGTATACCCAAAATGTTTGAGCTTGTAAAATTTCTTCTGTTGGCATACCCTCTTCATCGAGACGATTGTATACCCTGATTGGACTAATTCCAATAATTCTTACTTTCATTACTGAGTGATTCTTATCGAAGAACCATTTTTCCTTAACCAAGAGCTTTTTAACCTCATAGGTTTTTCTTGGATTTTCAACAATTACTTCCACCAGTTGACCGGTTGTGGGGTCAGTAGTTTTTGTTGTATCAATTCCGGCATCAAATGCATCATCAACCTGGTCAATAGTCATTTGAGCTGTAAATTCGTTAAGAGGATCATTAGTCGAGAAAGCCCTGACTCCTTCATTATCAACTCCCCAGAGAACAAGATCAACAAAATTCATTCTTCCTCCAATAGGTTTTGTTGGGTAATATAAGGGCAGGTTTTTTTTCTGTCGAAGATCAAGCATGCGGTAAATTATTTTCGACCACATTACATCTGCTTCCCTGATGTATTCATATGGAACCGGACTTTTATGTGGAATGTGTTCCCTCACATATACTTCTCTCAAATTATCCTGTGCATTCAGCTTATAGGAGAATACCAGAATCATAATTCCAATTAGCAAAAACACAATCTTTTTCATCATATCTAATTTAAAAGTTTAATTCAATTTAAAATTAATGGTCGATAAAGGTCGTGTTGACCCATCGGGACCGACAGCTTTAATATCTTGAATATATACATTATTCCCGCGATTAAGATTTTTAAGAAGATTCATTTGTTCGGGAGTAAATCGATTTGATTTTGAAGTAAATTCCCGAACAAAACCCTGTACAACAGCGGAAACAGTAAATTCGGTAATGGTGAATTTCAGGTCGAAATCAAAATCTTCTCCCATTTCGGCAACGACACCAAGCTGGGCAAGCAACACACTCTGGTTGATATGACCACCCTTTTGTCCGTTTACCATGGCATAAGGACTAGGTACTGTTTTAACACGAAATTCCTTCCGACCCATCTCCCTTCTATGACCATCGATATTCGCATATACTACTACGAAAGCGTTTCCAGGGCGAATAGGTTTGATAATATAGGAAGATCCTTGTTTTACATGACGTGCGTTGGTAACACTAATATCAATTTTATTAGGTTGCACTCCTGCTACAGATACATCGACCGGATTATCAACACCCAGATAGAAAACATTCATCTTAGTAGGAGCAACTGTTATGGAACCTTCTGCAACAAGGTAGCTTTTCTTAAATGGTTTTGTAATAGTCCCGGTAGGTCCGGTAAGTTCAATTATACCTCCCCACCTTTTAGTACCTAGCGACGATGCCGGTACAGAATAAATACCTTTTCCCGATCCTTTTGATACTATTAAACTATCATATTTTACTCCGGGACGTAACGAGTACATTGAAACTCCGTTAACAACAGTTGAATCATAGGGTCGTGGATCGGTTGTAACATAAATTTTTGGTGAAGCCGTTGTATCACTGGCAGCAAGAAAAACTTCCGCCTTGTAATCATTTCCCCTGATAATATAGTTGGAATTTGGAATAACGGTGGCATTGAGCTGGTTAAATTTGAAAGATCCGGCATCAATTTGACCATACAAGTATTTCAGGGCTTCCGATTCTGCGTTTCTTACATTGATTTGTAAACCAGTCATTATGGTTAATACACCTGAAAGAGGAAGGTGTTCAAAATGTTCCCGTTCCCATTCATGCAACTCTGTGTCACCTTCTCCATGAGCAGCGGGACCTGTATTTAATCCCGATTCAATCGAAGCTCGAATTAAGGATGCGTTTTCAGCATTTACTACTTCATTAATCAGGAAATTACGATAATCCTCAATGAGCAGCTTCAGTTCTTTTCCTGCTTTATCGTTGTTATCACCAATCATTATGAAAGCAGGATGATCTGTATTATCTTTACTCTTAATTAATTTAGTGTCAACATTATTTTCATCATCGTACGCTTCATCATCTTTTGATTGCTTAAGTATCTTTATTTTTTTAAGCTGTATGAATTCCACGATTTGATCAGCCATTTCCTGAACCTTCATGGCTTTATCTTTCCATGGCTCGACCTTTGCAGGATTTAGTTCATACTGAATATCAAAATCGCCAAGTACTTTCCTATTTGTTGCTTCGAGAGTTTCAATGGTTTTTTTAAGGCCCTCGTCTAGTACATCGAAAGCATTAAGTACTTCGTTTGATACATTTAATGCTAACATGGCCATTAGCACCAAATACATCATGCCGATCATCTTTTGTCTTGGGGTTTCTTTAACGTGGGCCATAAATTATTGAGATCTGCTAATTTCTTATTATTAAAACAGTATTATGGCTTAGTAAGCACATCCATTGTGGTGAGCATATTGCCATAAATAGAATTCAATGAAGAAATATTCTCTTTAAGTTTTGCAATTTCTTCCTTGTATTTATTGGTCTCATCAACGGACTCTCTAAGGTTCTTTATCATTGATTGTAAACCTGAATAGAGTTCCATTGAGCCTTTCATATGATCTTGACCTTCACGAATCTGAGTTTCATAGACTGAATTAAGTTCAGCGAGACTTTTATTAAGCTTCTCAATATGAGTTTCATGTTCTTTGCTGCCGAGCGAGATATTTTTTTGCTCTTCCTGAATAGTGGCAGCAATTGACTGATACGAGTCGGCAATTTCATTGCCAGAAAGTACAATTTTATTGGCAGCTTCGAAATAAGCTGAAGTAAGATTCTTAGTGGAATCTTTGATCGAATCAGTCGTTGAAGAATAAGTATCTGACAACCCGCTAACTGACGAAGCAGCTCCTTGTAAATTACTAACAAACTCCTTTGTTGCAACGGTTGCTTCAGATATATCCGATAATCCTTTGGCAGTTTTATTTAGTTTACTGAATCCTTCTCCCAACTGTATTAATGCCTCCGGGTCAACGCCGGTATGCCCGAGAATTTGTTCGATTCTTTCAACTGGACGGGAAGATCCCTCTTCGAGTAATTTTCTCTCTTTGAAATTTTCAATTTCATCCGGATCTGAAAGTCCCGCCAATTCAGGGTAAACAAGAGTCCAGTCGAGCTCCTCGTGTAAAGGTTCGAAGGCTGAAAAGAAGAAGATAATAGATTCGGTAACAAGGCCGAAGGTAATAATTAGTGCACCTCCTGGCCAATGATTGATTTTAAACAGAGCTCCAATAATGACGACTGAAGCACCCCAACCATAAAGTTTGGCCATAAAATTTCTCCAGCCTGAACTTTGAACAATATCGGTTACATTGATCATAGTAAGAAAGTTTTATTCTGTGAGAATTGCTTATTAATTAGAACCAAGATACGATCTAACACATCTGAATCCGATATAGGATTTTGCAGTGTCCTGATACTCATAAGTTCGTGCACCACATTGGAGAAAGTACCCAATATCTTTCCAGGAACCTCCACGAATAACCTTCCTTTTCAGTACAGGAGGATCATCCGGTAATGCATTATATTTATAATCAGGATTCAAATCATGTGAGAAGATGTAAGCTGATTCATCATATGCATTAGCTGTCCATTCAGCAACATTTCCGGACATATCATACAGACCGTATTCATTAGGCTGATATGTACCTACAGCTAATGTTACAGAGCCACCATCGTCAATATAGTTACCTCTTAGAGGTTTAAAATTGGCAAGAAAACAACCTTCTTTATTACGGGTATAATATCCACCCCAAGGATACATTGAATGTTCAAGTCCGCCACGTGCTGCATATTCCCATTCCGATTCTATTGGTAAACGGTACTCGTGCACAGGGGGTTGACCAGCAGCAGAAAGCGAAGCATTAAAAAATTCTGTACGCCAGATACAAAATGCTGAAGCTTGTTTCCAGGTAACGCCGACAACAGGATAATTATCATATGCAGGATGCCAGAAATATCGTGTTGTCATGGGTTCGTTAAATGAATATGTAAAGTCGGCGATCCAGCAAAGCGTATCGGGGTAAACATTTACGACGTCGCGGATGATGAAATTTGAACGATCCTGTATTTCAATTCTTTCGCCATCGCTGTTAGTAACATATCCTTCGTATTCTTTGGTTTGATAATTATAACGATTAGTCCTTCTTGCAGCTTGCTTTAAATCAACCCAGAAATATTCATACATTAACTTCCGTGTATCAATTTCTTTTCTGCCATAAAAGCGCTCCTGATCGTTATAATATAATTCATTTAATGTCTCATTGACTTCTTCGTCTCTGAAATCAATTCTAATGTCCCAATTCAATTGTGGTGGGTCGATGGGATTTCCAAACTGATCTTCTGAAATTACATAATCGTCGAGTACTTCGCCGAGCATACGCCTCATAATGGAATCGCGCACCCAATATACAAATTGGCGGTATTCGTTGTTAGTTATTTCTGTTTCATCCATCCAGAAAGGATCGACAGTAATAGTGCGCGAATAAGTATTTTGTGCCCATGGCACATCCTGATCGTTAAGACCCATAACAAAACTACCCTGAGGAACGAAAATCATTCCAAAAGGATCAGGTTCAAAATATCTTGATCTTCCGGGGACTCCGGTAAGTTCGCCACCACGGTAATTTGAACAGCTACTAATTACGAGAATAGCGAAAATGAAACCAAAAGAAATTATCTTTTTCATAATCAAAGGAATTTATCTGAAATCACAATTTTTTCCTAATAAAACAAAACTTATATAAATTTAATTAATTTTTTATAAATACCTAATGCTCTTATATTTTTGAGGAGCCTTTTCAACACCGATCTTAAAACAATAATTCAGCACAAATTCATGCGAACCCTGAGTATGGTTAATCAATGCACTTGTTTGCACATCGTATGAATATCCGATCTTAAATCCTTCAAAAAGCTCTATACCTATCATTCCTACTACAGCTTCTCCGGTTCTATAGGTAACGCCTCCCCAGATCTTTTTATTGTACAAGCATGTGAGATTCAAATCCATATCTGTTTCAATTCCATCAGATTTTAAAAGAACTGCCGGCTTTAGTTCCCATGCCGGATTTGAAAGCTGCATATTATATCCTGCAGTTACGTAATATTGACGACTAAGGTTATACTTTGATTCATAATTTCCAGGTTCGGTGGCTACTGTAGTTACTTCCGGATTGTTTAAGTGCAAGGCAGAGACACCAAAGTAGATATCTTCGGCACGATAAAAAATTCCGGCACCAAGTGTAAGGCTCATACCTTCAGGATCGCCCTGGGGAATAAATTCATCTGCCACAGAACCATCACTTGTCAGCCAATTAAAACCTTCAATCGTATTGTCGACAAAACCGGCTTCAATGCCTATTCCAAGTGAGCCATCGCCAATGTTGAAACGAAAAGCATAGGTAAGATTAAGATTGATATCGGTGTTAAACCCTAGGGCATCCTGGTTTACAGAAAGACCTACTCCGTGCTGGGCTCCTAACAATGAAAACGGAGCTTCAACATTGAAAAAGAAACTTTCAGGATTTCCGGGGAAACCTACCATTTGCTGTCGTATTATGCCGGTTAAACATACCATATCCATACTACCTGCACTGCCTGGATTTATTCGCAAATAATCATATGTGAAATGCGACACCTGTGGCAATTGAATTGCGTTGGCAGAAAAATGCATCGCGATTACAACAAACAATATGGGTATTTTTTTCATTTATTCTACTTTGAGTATAAAAACCCGCTTATAGCAAGGTCTTTATATATAAAGTAAAATAAGCAAAAATATTGTACTCATACAAGATGAATAATCAACAATGCCTTTTAACATGGTATTTATACTCATTTTTGCATATTAAGGTTACTCTTTGTTGGGATAAAATGAAGAAGGGAGTTTTTTAATCTGAGTTATAATAAAATTAACTGTTTAATGAGTTCATATCTTATCAGATAACCAGTGTAGGAAAGAAAACGGGGGAAATCTTATAATAATCCAGTTAAGAAAGTTTTTGAAACGATTTCCACCAAAGATCGGGAACTTCTTGCTCGCACGCCTTTTGATAATCGGAATAGGAACAGGATACCATTACAGAGGTTTTACTCTTCGGATTGGGGACTTCCATCCACCAGCGTTCACTTACCAGACTTTTATAGAATGTCATTTCGTAATCCAGATCAGTATGGCCAACGATAAAGGTTTTAAAGTTCTTGTTTTCACTATCGGGGAATTCCGGATTACGACATGAAAATCCATCGAGAAAATACCAGATAATTTGGGCAGCCAGGTTCGAAGTCTGGTCTATTACATCATGTTTAGGATTAACTTCAAATAAACCGAAAACCATTACACGGTCGCTAATGCCTGAATATCGACTCAACTGACAGGCCTCTTCAGCGTAAAAGCCACTTGGTGAGGGATTTACATGAGCCGGGGCATCAGCCTGACGGATGGCACTAATGTCAAAACTTACTATATCGCTGTCGCGCAGAATAGGTTCAACAGCACTTAGGTTTGAACGAACTTCTCCCAGACGATAAATATCATGATATAATTTTCCAATAAGATCGATATTTTCTTTATCGGTAACATGTATTTGATGTCCAAGATTACAGTATTTAAATAGAAGGCGTTTTTTAAATATAAGTTCGGTAAGATACGATTCAGCTGTAGGCTTTATCAGATCTTTCACGATATCAATTGTTCTGTCGATAGTGGTAAGATTAATAGTAGTCCTGAAAGATTCAAGGAGATGAAAAACAGGTAAGGTTAATTCCTGTGTACCACCAATAAGAATTATTATTATATTATTCGATAATAAAATTCTTACTACTTCTTTCAGTGCAATGTATGTATCGTCGTATGTATTTCCTTGTTTTAAATTTCCAAGGTCGATTATTTTACAATTAATTTTAAATAACTGAAAGAGTTTCGCCCTGATTTTTTCAGGAGCCAGAGATGCCCCTCTGTTTAGTGAATTTCTATCTTCGGGGACTCCTAATAGGGCAATCTGGTAATTATCTGATATCTCAGGCCTGTAATCCGGAGTATGTATTTCGATATTTTTTCCAAAAATATTTGGATTTGATATAAGGTGTTCCTCAGGTTTTTCAAGGCTGACGGGATCGAGAAAATCATATAGTTCCATGTACTATTTTTTTGATTTTTTTGGGTCAGGTGCTGCACTAACAATTTTCATGCAATCATCTTTAGTCAGTTCCGAAGGAGTTACTTTCTTCGGAATCCTGTAATTTTTCTTGTTGTATGAAATATAAGGACCCCAACGGCCATTAAGAATCTGGAGATCAGGTTCGTCGGAGAATGTTTTGATAACCCGGTTTTTATCCTGTTCGATCTTTTCATTTATCAATTCAATAGCTCTCTTCTGATCAATTTCATAAGGATCATCAATTCCTTTCTTCAGTGAATAAAATTTGTTGTTGTGCCTAACATAAGGACCAAACCGACCTATTCCTACTACCATTTCATTGCCTTCAAATTCACCAAGGCTTCTTGGCAGTTGAAATAAGGTTAGAGCTTCTTCAAGGCTTATAGTTTCAAGATGCTGACCTTTTTGTAGGCTGGCATACCTTGGCTTTTCATCTGATTCGGTATCGGCAATTCCAATCTGAACAATCGGACCATACCTCCCCATTCTTGCGACAATTGGTTTTCCTGTACCAGGATCAATTCCTATCTCTCGTTCTCCTTTCGAATAATTTGAAACCTCAATGGTTTTCTCAACTGTTTTATGGAAAGGTTTATAAAAACTGTCGATCATTTTTGTCCATTCTATTTTACCGGATGCAATTTCATCAAACTCCTTTTCTACAGTGGCTGTGAAATTATAGTCCATAATTTCCTTAAAATATTCAAAAAGAAAATCATTTACAATCATTCCAATATTATCAGGGAATAATTTCGCTTTTTCCCGATTATAGAATTCTGATTGTTCAGACTTTGTAATATTCTTATTTTTTAGTGTAAGGACAACGAATTTCCGCTCTTTTCCCTCGCGGTCCTCTTTTATTATGTACCCTCTGTTCTGGATTGTTGATATTGTGGGAGCATAAGTTGAAGGACGCCCAATTCCTAATTCTTCAAGCTTTTTTACCAGGCTGGCTTCTGTATAGCGTGGTGGTGGAGAGGTAAAGCGCTGGACGGCTGATATGGTTTCATTTACTAGAAATTGATCGGATTTTAAGAGTGGAAGGAATCCTTTGGTTTCGTCTTCACTAGTTTCATCGTCGCTTAATTCAAAATAAAGTTTTAAGAAACCATCAAATTTAAGTATTTCACCCTGGGCAACGAAATTTTCTTCAGCAGTTGATATATTGATAGTAACTGTAGTTTTTTCAAACTGGGCATCGCTCATTTGTGAAGCAATGGTGCGCTTCCAGATAAGTTCATATAAACGTTTTTCGGCATTTGGTCCATCAATGCTTCTGTTTTCGGCGTATGTAGGCCGGATTGCCTCATGTGCCTCTTGCGCCCCCTTCGATTTAGTTACATAATTCTTCCGGTTGGAGTATTTTTCTCCAAACTCATCAGCAATCACTTTCTTAGTCGAATTTAATGCCAGTTGTGATAGGTTTACCGAATCGGTTCTCATGTATGTAATATGACCTGCCTCATAGAGGCGTTGTGCAACTGTCATGGTTTGTGATACGGAAAATCCAAGTTTCCGGCTGGCTTCTTGCTGCAATGTTGAAGTAGTGAATGGAGGAGAAGGTGATTTTTTCGTGGGTTTTTTAACAATATCGATAACCTTAAATTCTCCTTTACTGCATTTTTCAAGAAATGTCATCGCCTCCTTCTCATCTTTGAATCGCTTGTTTGCTTCGGCTGTAAATGAATAAATCTTGCTTTTTTCGATTCCTTCTGTTTTGAAAAGACCTGTGACACGAAAACCTGAATTGGGAGAAAAGCCTGTTATTTCTCTTTCACGCTCAACTATCAAACGTACTGCAACCGATTGAACTCTTCCTGCCGATAAGGAAGGTTTAACTTTTTTCCATAAAACAGGCGAAAGCTCAAAACCTACCAGTCGATCAAGAATGCGACGGGCTTGTTGAGCGTTTACCAAATTTTGATTGATAGTTCGATAATTTTTAATGGAATTCTGAATAGCATCTTTTGTAATCTCACTAAAAACTATGCGCCGCGTTTTATCCTGATCAAGTTTCAGCACCTCACTCAGGTGCCATGCTATGGCTTCTCCTTCGCGATCTTCATCGGAAGCCAGCCAGACAGTTTTAGATTCTTTAGCCAGCTTTTTCAAATCCGATACTACTTTCTTTTTATCATTTGGGATAATATATTCAGGCGAATAGTTGTTATTAATATCTATTCCGAAGTCCTTTTTCGAGAGATCACGAATATGGCCCATGCTCGATGCGACATGAAACTCTTTTCCCAGAAACTTTTCGATCGTTTTTGCCTTGGCAGGCGATTCAACAATTACCAGATTATCGATCATAAATATTTATTTTATTGGACAACAAAGAAACATCATTCAAATTTACGTTCAAAAAAATTAATTTAAATAATTAATACATTTACGATAAAAAGCAACACATATTATGTCAGATCAAAGAAATCCTTTCTTTAAATATACACGTATCTTATGGATTTTGTTCGCATTACCTTTTTTAGGATTATTCATGCTTATTATCCTGGCAGCTACTGGTAATCTGGGCTACATGCCAAAAATCGAAGATCTTGAAAATCCGAAAATTAATCTTGCAACTCACTTAATATCAGCCGATGGAGAAATACTTGGGAATATTTATTATAAAAATCAAAACAGAACGCATGTCGACTATAGCCGGTTACCCAAACACCTTGTCGATGCACTTATAGCTACTGAAGATATTCGTTTTTACAGGCATTCAGGGATTGATATCAAAGGCCTTGCCCGTGCTTTTATTCTGCGTGGGATTCTTAGAAAAAAAAGTGCCGGAGGAGGAAGTACGCTTACTCAGCAATTCGCAAAACTTCTATTTCATGATCAGGCACAAACTAAGATAGAGCGATTAAAGCAAAAAATAAACGAGTGGGTCATTGCAGTTAAACTCGAGAGAGCTTATACAAAAGAAGAAATCATTGCATTGTATTTTAACCAGTACGATTTTTTATATAATGCGGTAGGCATTCAATCGGCAGCGCAGGTATATTTTAATACATCACTGGATTCGTTGAAAATTGAGCAATCGGCTATGCTGGTTGGTATGGCTAAGAATTCAGCGCTTTATAATCCTAAACGGTTTCCTGAAATTGCTCTCCGAAGAAGGAATACTGTTTTAAGTCAGATGGGGAAATACGGTTACATTTCAAAGGCTGAAGCAGACTCACTCAAGGCACTACCACTTGAAATTAATTTTCAGCGACTGAGTCATAATATAGGATTGGCAACTTATTTCAGGGAATACTTACGACAGACTATGAGTGCTAGGGAGCCCCAACGTAAAAACTACAGTAAATGGAATTATAGTAAATACCAGGAAGATTCGGCCCGCTGGATCAGGGACCCTCTCTACGGATGGTGCAATAAAAATCTGAAACCTGACGGGCATCCTTACGACCTTTATACTGATGGACTTCGAATATACACTACCATCGATTCGCGTATGCAGGCATATGCCGAAGCCGCTGTTGCCAAACACCTGGGTGAAGAACTTCAACCTGCATTTTTTAAGGAAAAGAAAGGCCGCAGGCGTGCCCCTTTTTCCACTGATCTGAAAAACTCGGAAATTGATCAGATAATAAGGCATGCCATACGATATTCCGATAGAGGATCGAAACTTTATAACCAGGGTGTATCGTGGGATTCGATCTATCGCGCATTTCGCAAACCCTTGCAAATGACTATTTTTAGCTGGAAAGGAGAAAGGGATACCATAATGAGTCCGCTCGACTCCATTTTATATTACAAACACTTTCTGAACTGTGGATTCATGGCCATGGAGCCTTATACGGGTTTTGTTAAAGCTTATGTAGGAGGCATTAATTTTCAATATTTTAAGTATGACCATGTCACTCAGGGGAAACGACAATCAGGTTCAACTTTTAAGCCATTTCTTTATATTCTTGCTATGCAGGAAGGATATTCACCTTGCCGGGAAGTTCCTGTGTCGCCTATTACTTTTTATGTAAATGATACAACCTGGTCGCCCCGGACAACTGCAAAGCCTGAAGATATCAATACCTATAAGCCTTTGAAATGGGGTTTGGCAAAGTCAGAGAATTATGTATCGGCCTGGCTGGTCGACAGGTTCAAACCTCAGGCAATTGCTGATATTGCCTATAAAATGGGGATAAAAAGCCATATCGATCCTGTACCTTCTATGATCTATGGTCCAAGCGATATGTCGGTGGAAGAGATGGTTGCTGCTTATACTTCTTTTGCCAATAAGGGCATTCATATTGAACCCTCTTACGTGACGCGTATTGAAGATAAATTTGGTAATGTGCTGGCTACTTTCCTTCCTGAAACCTGGGAATCGATCAGTGAAGAAACAGCTTATCTGATGTTAAATTTATTGGAGGGTGTAGTGAATTATGGTACTGCTGCCCGGTTACGGGGATCGAGATATCGGTTTACGGCTGCCATAGCAGCAAAAACAGGCACTACCAATAACAATTCCGATGGCTGGTTTATGGGAATTACTCCTAAACTTGTTGCAGGCGGTTGGGTTGGGGCAGATGACCGCTCCGTACATTTTGATTATACGGCCATGGGTTCGGGAACTAATACGGTTCTTCCCATCTGGGCTGATTTTATGACCAGAATATATGCCGACTCAACGCTTAATATTACCCAATTGGACGATTTTGAAAAACCCGAAGGTTTCGAAATATCACTCGACTGTAACGATGAGAAATACCTGGAGAATTTAAACAGGGAAGAAGAATATGAAATGCCAAGCTTCGTCGACGATTACGACGATTGATTGGAAAATTGTCAGGCTTCGTTTTTTGATTTATTTGAAAAAATTTCCCGGATTGCCTGTTCTATTTTTGAAAGAGTTAGTACACGTATATCTTGGTGCGATTTACTATACTGTTTCGATTTTGTAAAATCTGGAATAATAATCTTTTTAAAACCCAATCGTAAAGCTTCCTCAATTCTTTGATCAATACGCATCACTGGTTTTAGTTCACCTGTAAGACTTATTTCTGCCGCAAAACATGTATCAGGATCAATTGGTTGATCGAATGTTGAGGAGAGAATTGCACAGGCAACAGCCAGATCGGTGGCAGGATCCTGCACTTTCAATCCACCGGCAATATTCAGAAAAACATCTTTTGCAGCAAGGTTGAAACCTGCTTTTCGTTCAAGCACCGCAAGCAGCATATTGAGTCGCTTGGTATCGTAGCCTGTGGCAGTCCGTTGCGGAGTACCATAGACAGCCGAACTAACCAACGCCTGAGCTTCGATAAGAAAAGGACGGGTACCGTCAATAGTCGATGCGATGGCCACGCCGCTCTGGGGAATATTGTTTCTGCTAAGAAATATTTCAGAAGGATTTTTAACTTCATGAAGCCCATCAGCTTCCATTTCGAAAATGGCTAATTCTGAGGTAGACCCAAAACGGTTTTTAAGCGAACGTAGTACACGATATACATATTGATTATCGCCCTCGAACTGTAAAACTGCGTCAACAATATGTTCTAGTAATTTCGGTCCGGCCAGCATTCCATCTTTTGTAATATGACCAATCAGAAGGGTTGGGATCCGGGTAATTTTTGAAAGTTTAAGGAGGCGAGCAGCACATTCACGGATTTGTGTTATACTTCCAGGACTGGCATCAATTATATCGGTAGTAAGGGTTTGAATGGAGTCGATCACTAATAAACCGGGCTTTTCCTGTTCTACCTGATTCATAATATTTTCGAGGTTTACCTCATTGTATACCAGGCATTGCGGATTTTTCATAGCAAGGCGTTCCGCCCGCATACTCAATTGCTCAAGACTTTCTTCACCTGAAACATACAGGACTTTCATATTAATGCCAAGGGCAATCTGTAATGCCAGGGTAGATTTACCTATTCCGGGTTCGCCTCCTAGCAATATCAATGAACCTTGCACAATACCTCCTCCAAGCAAGCGGTCCAACTCTTTAATTGAACTAGGTATACGGGCCGCTTTTTCAGGTTCTATATTACCCAATGGAAGAGGTTTTGAAGATGCAGCTTTTGAAATAGAACTTGTTTCGGTTTTAGAAACTACAATTTTTTCCTCAACATAAGTATTCCATTGATTGCATGAAGGACAGCGTCCAATCCATTTTGGAGAATCGACACCGCAGTTACGACAAACGAAAACTGTCTTAACTTTTGCCATATTATAATTTCGGGGTATATGTCTTATTAATTATACCTGTTGTTGAATAACCTTTAACGAATTCCAGTGTAACGACCTGACCACCTTTAGCTTTTACCAGATCGTACCCTACAATATCTTCAATCTTGTAATCGCCTCCTTTAACCAAAACATCGGGTTGGACTTTTTCTATAAGTTTATATGGTGTTTCCTCATCGAATAAAGTCACTGCATGAACAAAATTCAATGACGCCAAAATCATGGCCCTGGCATTCTCATCCTGAACAGGTCGTGAGGGCCCTTTCAAACGGCGAACTGAATTATCGGTATTCAATCCAATGATAAGAACATCGCCATAACCAGCTGCTTTTGCCAGGTATTCAATATGACCCCGGTGAAGAATATCAAAACAACCGTTAGTGAATACTATTTTTTGCTCAAGAAAACGCCAGATAGCAAGCTGTCTGCTTAGATGTACACTATCTAGAATTTTGGTTCTGATGGGTTCTAATTTATCCATAAAGCTTTACTTTACAGGTAAAAATAGTAAACTAAAGCCGGATTTAAAGAAGAATAATCTAATTGAACATTTATTGAAGGATATTTGTCTCAGAATTCGGAAATATAATCCGGGGTTTGAAATTTTTAGCTTCTTCGAATTCAAGACTGGCAAATGAGAGTATAATAATGATATCGCCGATGGCTACTTTGCGGGCTGCAGGGCCATTAAGACAAATTTCTCCGGAGCCTCTTTTCCCCTTGATAACGTAAGTATCCAACCGCTCACCATTGTTAACGTTCATCACCTGCACTTTTTCATTCTCAATTAAGTTAGCTGCATCCATCAAATCCTCATCAATGGTAATGCTGCCAACGTAATGTAAATTAGCCTCAGTAACCTTAACCTGGTGAATTTTCGATTTAACTACCTCTATAAACATCGCATTGCAAATTTACGAAATTAATTGGATATTATCTATGAGTCGAATACTATCTACAAATACCGCAATACAAGCAGTGGAGGGTATTTCAGGCGTTAATTCCGTAATTTGACTGAGGGTGAAAGTATCGACAATCTGAAAATACTCAAGTTTTAAAAGTGAACTGGCATTAATAGTTGCTTGAACAAAGGAATTAATTGTAGGGATATCATTCCGGTAAATCATATCGCGCACTTTATATAAAGTCTCGTATATCAGAGGTGCAACTCTTCGCTGGTTGGACGTAAGGAGAGCATTTCTGGAACTCATAGCGAGTCCATCAGATTCGCGTACTATTGGACACTCAGCAATTTCAATAGAATAATTTAAATCGTGTATAAGTTTCCTTATGATGGCTAGTTGCTGATAATCCTTCCTGCCAAAATAAGCTCTATGAGGATTAACCGCATCAAATAATTTGGTAACAATTTGTGCAACACCGTTGAAATGACCCGGACGATATTTTCCTTCCATTATTGTTCCCATCATTCCAAAGTCGAACGCACGTGTGTCTGCTGAAGGATACATTTCATTGTCACTGGGAAGGAAAGCTATATGGCAGCCATTTTTTTCCAATAGATCCAAGTCGCTCTGAAAATTTCTAGGATAGTTACGAAAGTCTTTCTTGTCATTGAATTGTGAAGGATTTACATAAATGCTGACAACTGAAATATCATCTTCTGTAAGGCATTTTTTCAGCAGCGATAAATGTCCTTTGTGTAAGGCTCCCATTGTGGGAACAAACCCAATTTGATAGTTCTTACTGCGATATTCTGTAAGCGCAGACTGAAGTGATTTTATTGTTGTATATTTTTTCATTTTAAAAATGGCACAAATTTAATTAATTTCAGAACGAGACAGTAGCGATCATTCATCAAAACATTGTTCTCAGGGACTTTGGCAACCTGGTTTAGTCAAAATAAAATGACCTCATTATCTTGGCGGTTCACTATTGAAAATATTTTTCGTAATTTTGCAGCTAGTTTCGGAAATATTGAGCAGCAGATGGAAAGTAAAAAAGTATTGTTTATTTCACAAGAAATCACTCCTTATCTTCCAGAATCAGAAATATCGCTTATTGGCCGAAATCTTCCTCAGGGTATACAGGACAAAGGGAAAGAAATTCGTACATTCATGCCCAGGTTTGGCTGCATAAATGAACGCAGAAATCAGCTTCACGAAGTGATTCGCTTATCGGGGATGAATTTAATTATCGATGATACGGACCATCCTTTAATAATAAAAGTAGCTTCTATTCAGGCTGCCCGGATGCAGGTCTATTTTATTGATAATGATGAATATTTTCAGAGGAAATCGATGCTCAAGGATACAAAAGGTATTTTATGCAAGGATAATGATGAGCGAGTCATATTTTTCGCCCGCGGAGTAATTGAAACAGTGAAGAAATTACAATGGGCACCCGACCTGATACATTGTCAGGGTTGGTTTACCAGCCTGGTACCTTTGTACATTAAAAAGTTTTATCACGACGATCCGCTATTCATGGATTCGAGCGTAGTGACCTCAATTTACGATTATGATTTTCAAGGTTCGCTAGACAACAGGATGATTCAGAAGCTAGTGTGGGATGGTATAGATATCAAGGATATGGAAGTTATTAAAACTCCTAACTATATAAATTTAATTAAGCTGGCAATCAAATTTTCAGATGGCCTTATAATGGGAAGTGAAAAAATTAGCGGGGATGTACAACAATTTGCTTCAAAATCCGATTTACCTATATTGGAGTATCAACCGGAAAATGAATATGTCGAAGCATACTCAGATTTTTATGATAAAATACTAAGTGAAGTAGTTGATGGAGCAAAATAATCTTTTCTCAAAATTCCGGCAATTAATAACTATTGCCTTACTTTCTTTCATTACATTTTCTATCCTGACAAATTGTACTGAAAAACCTCTTCAGATTGATCCAAACGATATTTTGCCTGATAATGACATGCTGGATGTAATTATCGATTCAATTCCTGTTGAATTATACACAGTTAGTCTTGAAGCTCTTGAAACCAAATCGATAGGGATTAGTCCTTTAGGATGTGTGAACGATACTGTTGTTGGCATAATCGAAACCGATTTTATATGTGATATTATTTATGCTGATGAAGTAAGTTTTAGAAATGATTTAGATCCCGATAGTACAGAGATCCTTGATCTTACAATTGAATTGGACTATACTACGGTTTATGGTGATTCAATGGATATTAATTTCAATGTTTTTGAACTATACGAACCGATGCCGGCTTATTCCAAATCAGATTATATTTTGTTTTCGCATATGTACAGCCCGGAACCTATAAACGATGGTGGTTCTTTTAAAGGCAAATTGATCTCTGGCGATGATGATACAATTTCTATATATTCCATAAAGCTAAAAAAAGAGTTTGCTGAACGATTTATTGATACAAATTTAATTAATGAAGGTATTTATGGTTTGTACGATCAGGATATTTTTAAAGAATATTTCAAAGGTTTTTACTTTGCCGTTGAACCTCGTGCAGAAGCGGGAGGAGGAATTATTATGGTAAATCACTATAACTCTTCCATGACACTTCGGACCCTTGAATGGAATTCCGATTCGGTTCAATGGGATACAGTTAGCAATATATTCTATTTAGGTAATCCTGATTCCGATTTTGATGAAGGAGGCGCACATCTTAACCTATACCGCAGTACCCTTAATGCTAAGTTACAGCAATTAGTAAACGACACGATAACTAGCTACAGTTCGGCTTACGTTCAATCACTTGCCGGCACAAAAGTTTACGTCAAACTTCCTACACTTGCTGCCTTGCGCGAAACTCTTAACAATTCAGTATCGGTAAACAGGGCCCAGCTTATTCTGCCAGTGGACTCAGTTCGTTTTCTGCGCGATAAGGAACTATACCCTCCTCCTGTGCATCTGGGAATATACGATAGCAAATCAAATACTGCAATTCTTGATGATCAGCTTGTGGAAAATTATCTTGGAGGATATTTTGATAGCGACAATTATCAATATGTATTAAATATAGGAACTCATATTCACGAATATCTTCGTGATGATAACAGCACATTAAGCGATGCTTTTTATCTGTTTGCCTCCAAAGGGTCGCCTGTAACGTACGTAGAATATACTCCTTCCAGAGTTGTACTTAATGGGCGCAAAACTTCACGACCTCCATTTGTCCGAATTATTTATTCCAAAATACCTTAGTAATTATGTGTGGTATAGTTGGTTACATAGGTGATCGTGAAGCCCTTCCAGTGTTAATAAACGGATTAAAAAGACTTGAATATCGTGGCTATGATTCTGCTGGTATAGCCATTCTTGGTAGTAAGACTAATGTATTTAAGTGTAAAGGGAAAGTTACTGATCTTGAAAAACATTTAAATGGAAAAGATACAAAGGGATCTGTCGGAATAGGGCACACCCGTTGGGCAACCCATGGCGAACCTAATGATATCAATGCGCACCCTCATGTTTCCTTTGGAGGTAAATTTATTATAATTCATAATGGTATAATTGAAAATTATACTCGCCTTCGGAATAGATTGGAAGACCGGGAAGTAAAATTTAAAAGTGAAACTGATACCGAAGTACTTGCAAATCTTATCGAATATATCTACGAAAATGGCAAAGTTGATGCAGAACTCGCTGTCCGCTTAGCATTATCGAAAGTAATTGGAGCCTACGGACTTGTGGTTATGTGCGTCGATGAACCTGATAAGTTAATAGCTGCGCGTAAGGGCAGCCCGCTTGTTATTGGAGTTGGTAATGATGAATATTTTGTGGCATCGGATGCCACTCCTATTGTAGAGTATACAAAAAGCGTAATTTATCTGAACGACGGGGATGTTGCAATAATAAGGAAAGAGCAATTAATTCTTAAAACAACTAGTCAGGATATTTCAACTCCAACTGTTCAGGAACTGACTTTCGATATTGGTGAAATAGACAAAGGGGGCTATGAACATTTTATGCTGAAAGAAATTTTCGAACAACCCCGTTCCATTGAAGATACTTTCAGAGGGCGTGTAAATTCGAAAGATGGAGAACTCCGTCTGGGAGGATTATTTCAGGTATTACCTAATTTAATTGAGGCTAAACGAATAATTATTATTGGTTGTGGTACTTCCTGGCACGCGGGTCTGGTTGGGGAATATCTCTTTGAGGATCTGGCGCGTATATCGGTTGAAGTTGAATATGCTTCGGAATTCAGGTATCGGAATCCTGTTATTAATGAGGGAGATATTGTAATCGCTATTAGTCAGAGTGGTGAAACAGCCGATACCCTGGCTGCGATCAAGATGGCAAAAGAAAATGGGGCAATGGTTCTGGGCATATGTAATGTTGTCGGATCGTCGATACCACGGGAAACCGATGCTGGTGTTTATACTCATGCCGGGCCTGAAATAGGAGTTGCCTCAACAAAAGCATTTACTTGCCAGGTAACGGTATTGGCCATGATGGCTATACTTATTGGGAAAAAGAAAGGACTTATAACTGATACTCGGTATAAGGCTCTTATACAGGAGTTTACGCAAGTACCCGGGAAAATCGAAAAAATTCTTACTAAGGCGGATCAATTAAAAAAACTTGCTACACTTTATAAAGATGCCAACAATGCTCTTTACCTGGGGCGTGGATATCTGTTCCCTGTTGCACTTGAAGGAGCACTTAAGCTTAAAGAAATATCCTATATTCATGCAGAAGGTTATCCTGCTGCTGAAATGAAACATGGACCGATTGCGCTTATTGATAACAAGATGCCTGTTGTGGTTGTAGCTTCCAGGGATTCATCCTATGAAAAAATAGTAAGTAATATTCAGGAAGTCAAAGCTCGGAATGGAATTGTTATAGCAGTAGTAACCGAAGGTGATACTACCATTCACAACATGGCCAATTATGTTATTGAGATTCCTGAAATAGAAAATGTGTTTGCACCACTTCTTTCAGTCATTCCGTTGCAACTATTCTCTTACTACATCGCAGTGATTAGAGGATGTAATGTCGATCAGCCCAGAAACCTGGCTAAATCTGTTACAGTCGAATAATTAATATCTCTGTTAACTACCGGTCAGTATATTGTTTCTGGTAATATTTTTCGTATTCACCCGACGTAATATTTTCAATCCAGATTTCATTTGCCAGGTACCAATCGACCGTTTTTTCTAATCCTTCCTCAAAGGAAACTGAAGGATTCCATTCAAGTTCTTTCCTCAGTTTTCCAGAATCAATAGCATAACGCAAATCGTGACCAGCCCTGTCCTTTACAAAAGTGATCAGTCTTGCTGAAGTACCATCTGTTCTGTCAAGTTTTTTATCCATAACTTTACAAAGCAAGTGGATGAGGTCAATATTTTTCCATTCATTATTTCCACCAATATTGTATGTGCTCCCATTTCTCCCTTTATGGAAAATAAGATCGATAGCTCTGGCATGGTCAATAACATAGAGCCAGTCACGGATATTTTCGCCTTTTCCGTAAATGGGAATGGTAATATTTTTTTTAATGTTGTTTATGGATAGAGGGATTAATTTTTCCGGAAACTGGTTGGGGCCATAGTTATTTGAACAATTTGAGATTACAACAGGCAATTCATAGGTATTCTGATAGGCCCGGATAAAATGGTCACTGCTGGCTTTCGATGCGGAATAGGGACTACGTGGATCATAAGGTGTAGTTTCCTGAAAATAGCCTCCATCTTCAATAGAACCATATACCTCATCGGTCGATATATGGTAGAAACGTTTATCCTGTAGATTGTTTTTCCAGTATTTGCAGCATGTGTTGAGAAGGTTCACTGTACCTATGATATTGGCATTGATAAATTCCATGGGGTTGGATATAGAGCGATCGACATGCGATTCTGCTGCAAGATGTATTACACCGTCAATTTTATTATCTCCGAAAAGCGAATCGACAGCTTTCTGATCAACAATATCCAGTTTGACAAATTTATAGTTTGGGGAAGTCTCTATATCCTTGAGGTTTTCAAGATTACCGGCATAGGTAAGTTTATCGACATTGAGGATAAGATAATCCGGATAATTCTTTACAAACTGCCGGATAACGTGTGATCCAATAAATCCGGCACCACCGGTAACAACTATTGTCTTCTTCGTCATAAATTATTCTATTGAATATTTCTGATTTTTTTCTCCCAGTTCCATGCTGTAAGTAAAGTTTCTTCCAGTGGAGTATCGGCTTTCCAACCTAATACTTTGTTTGCATGGGTTGTATCGGCCCAAACTTTTTCTATATCACCTTCTCTGCGATTAACAATTTCGTATGCAACTTTGAGGCCTGTAGATTTTTCGAATGTTTTAATAATTTCCATCACTGAACTACCTGTACCTGTTCCCAGATTAAAAATTTCGTAGTTCGATTCATTTTGGTTCTCCAGCAATCGTTTTACCGAAACCACATGCGCCTTTGCAAGATCGACAACATAAATATAATCACGTACCGGAGTGCCATCGGGAGTATTGTAATCTTCACCGAAAACCCTGAGTTTTTCGCGAATGCCGGCAACAGTTTGTGTTACAAATGGGACAAGATTTTGAGGGATACCTCTGGGTAATTCGCCAATATTAGCTGTGGGATGGGCTCCGATAGGGTTGAAGTATCGAAGTGAAATAGACTTTATACCAGGGACTGCATGAATGGTATCCTGGATAATTTCCTCTGCTATTTGTTTTGTTTTGCCATAGGGTGCCAGGGCTCTTTTTATCGGAGCATTTTCGGTTACAGGAAGTTCATCGGGTTGACCGTATACAGTACAGGATGAAGAGAAAACCAGTGAAGGAGTGTTGAATTTCTTCATCGATTCCAACAGGATTATCAGCGATTCAAGATTATTATGATAGTACTCAAGCGGTTTTTCGATAGATTCATTAACGGCTTTAAGGGCAGCAAAATGAATGATCGCATCTATTTGATATTTCCAGAACAAAGCATATACTTTACCTCTGTCACAGAGGTCAAATTGCTCGAAAGCAGGCCGTATTCCTGTAATTGCTTCAATTCCGTCGAGTACTTCGATCTGTGAATTGGAAAGATTGTCAACAATCACAACATTGTAACCGCTAGTCATAAGCTCAACTGCTGTATGCGAGCCGATATATCCCGTTCCTCCTGTCACTAAAATAGTATGCACAGTTAGATTTTTTTTACCTGATGGTTTTCTAATTTATATTTTTCCTTGCTTTCCGGACACACAGCAATCCCTTCACTATTGAATTTAAGTGTATGTCCATGTTCGCTGACCCAGCCTATCTGTTTAGCAGGATTTCCAACGACAAGCGCATAATCTAAAACATCCTTTGTTACAACAGCACCTGCTCCGATGAGAGCATATTCGCCGATAGTATTTCCACATATTAATGTTGCATTGGCACCGATAGTAGCACCCTTTTTCACCAAAGTCTTAATATATAGGTCACGTCGCACAACTGCACTACGTGGATTGATTATATTGGTAAATACCATGGACGGACCAAGGAAGACATCATTTTCGCAAATAACTCCGGAATAGATCGATACGTTATTCTGTACTTTTACATTATTTCCAAGTACAACTCCTGGCGATACCACTACATTTTGCCCCAGATTACAGTTTTCTCCGATTACAGAACCAGGCATAATATGCGTAAAATGCCAGATTTTCGTTCCGGGCCCAATAGTACTTCCTTTGTCTATAATTGCTGAGGGATGAACAAAATAATCCTTCGACATAATTTAATTTTAAATGAAATTTTCAATGGTATTGCATATATAGTCCTGTTCAGCTTCAGAAAGCTCAGTATGCATAGGCAATGAAAGCACTGTTTTTGCCAGAATGTCCGATACGGCATAGTTACCCTGAGCATGAAATGCTTTTTGCGCATGCATGGGAACAGGATAATATATCATGCTGGGTATACCTTTTTCAGCCAGATAATTTTTTAGA
>Ga0307422_1000212_pt1 | contig 34824 bp, 27 predicted proteins | sample SalMarWE160290MG_FD_202153 | JGI IMG/M metagenome (GOLD analysis project Ga0307422, IMG submission 202153) | Salt marsh sediment microbial communities from the Plum Island Ecosystem LTER, Massachusetts, United States - WE1602-90 | ecosystem: Environmental > Aquatic > Marine > Intertidal zone >...
CGGGGTCATCATATCAACGGGGTCAGACCTTGAAATGTGAAAAGGTTGACAATTCTTAATAAAGATCTAATATATTGATATGGCGAGACCATATCGGTTACAGGGAGAGGGATATTTATATCATATTACGAGTAGGGGAGATGACAGAAAGAGGATATACATCAGTGAATATGATTATGGAAAGTTTTTAGAGTATTTCCTTAAAGCGAAGGAAAAGTACAATTTTTATGTTTACGCTTATTGTTTAATGGGTAATCATTATCATTTGTTGATCGAGACTAAACTACCTAATCTTTCCAGGATAATGCAGTATATAAATACAGCATATACTGTTTATTATAATAGAAAAAGGAATAGAAGCGGTCATGTTTTTCAAGGAAGATTTAAATCTATAATAGTTGAAGGAGATAGTTATTTTTTAGAATTAACGAGGTATATACACTTAAATCCTGTAAGGGCTGGAATATCTGAAACACCTGAAGGATATAAATGGTCTAGTTTCAATGAATACATTAAAAGTAAAAAAGAAACAATTATAGATAAAGAAAAGATAATGAAATATTACAAGATTACACCTTCTAAATATAAGAAATTTGTATTGAATGGAATAGATGAAAAATCTGATATTTTTGATAAAGTATACGCCGGATTTGTGCTTGGGAAGGTAAAATTTATAAAGGATACGGTAAAAGATTTAAAACATCAAATAGAAGGCGTAGAAGAGATTTCCTATAAGAATAAAATAACAAATAATATAGATATAGACGATATAGTTAAAGAAACATCCAAATACTACAAAAAACTACCGGAAGAACTATATACGGCAAAGAAAAAACCCTTGCTTGCGAGAAAAGCAGCGGTATATTTATGTAAACGTCTAACAGGATTAACCAATAAGGAGATAGGAGAAAAATTTCAAATAACATATTCAGCGGTAAGTAAATCATACAGAGACATGGAAAAGATAATGAAAGAGAAACCGAGAATAAGGAGAGATATTGAGACAATCATTTCACATTTCAAGGTCTGACCCCGTTAACATTTTTTTTACCTCCTGTTAAATCAATATTAAAATATCTCTGGGTGACTTTTTCCTGTTTTTTTCTTATTCTTCTTTCGATACCTTTTAGCATATCGTATTGTATAGAAGGCCGGTCCCCTATTCTTGAAAAGAGCGCGAGTAAACTACTCCGCTAGGCCTGACAGAGGGCGACCGACCTTTATTTTGTTTTATTCTGTATTCTTCGATGTAAGGTCTTTTTTCTTTTAATACTTTATATACAATTGTAGCTAATTTTCTGGCAGATGCAATACTGGCGGCTTGACTTCCGGCTTTCCTTTTTATCATGTCATAGTATTCTCTAAAATAAGGAGATACCCTGACAGATGTATGAGCTCCTTCTATAAATGCCCATCTTAACCACCTGTTTCCTCTTATTAATCTACCATGATAGCTGGTGTTTCCTGAAATATGAGTTGATGGTACGAGTCCGCTATATGAGTGCAGATGAGCAGGATCGGGAAATCTATTTATATCATCTATCTCTAAAACTATTATAGGACCAAATACCTCTCTTATACCGGGAATTGTTTTAACTAATTTTAAATCTTCGTTTGTTTTCATCTCTTTATTTATCCATTTCTTTAATTCTATTTCCATGTCCTCAAAAACTCCTTTCAATTGAAGATGATATCTTAGAAGTTTATCCGCTCTTTTATCTGAAAGTTCGATCTTTTCCAGCCACATTCTTCCGTATTTACCGAATATATCTTTGACATCGGGAGGATTAATATGTGATTTTCTTAAAATATCATGGATTCTATTCTTTATCATTGTCTTTATTTTTACAATAAAAGCTCTAGACCTTACAATATCCTTCAATATTCTTGTTTCTTTACAGGGAATCCACACTTCGGGTATTAAATCTGTTCTTAGTAATTGCCCAAGTATCTTTGAATCTATTTTATCAGTCTTTATTTTTGCGGATGCAATTGCCTTTACTTTGGGTGGATGAGCAAGAGAAACATTTTTTACTTCCGGAAGAGAATCGAGCATATCGTATATAACTCCCCAATTTAATCCGGCTTCCAGAACGGCAGAAAATTCTTCTTTAGGAAATTTTCCTAACAAACTTTTCAACTCCTTAACATCATTATAAAAACTACTCGTATCGGCTACCTTACCATCCTCGGTAATAAAACTCATTGTTGTATAATTCTTATGTACATCACATCCAAGATAAAGCATACTAAACCTCCTTTTTCTTTAATAATAACCCACACCTGGGGGGAGGTAAAGACACTTTTCATTATACTTCTTGAAATGTGAGTATTTGGGGTCAAATCTCGACACTTGACAATCGGATATGGTAAGGTTAGAATAGAATATGGCGAGACCATTACGAATACAATATCCCGGCGCTTATTATCATTTGACATGCAGGGGGAATGACAGGAAGAGGATTTTTGGTGATGATAAGGACAGGGAGAAGTTTTTAAAACTATTAGGGAATTCATTGGATGTTTATCAGGTAAATTTATATTCTTACGTATTGATGACCAATCATTTTCATCTGTTGGTGCAAACTCCTTTAGGTAATCTTTCTGAATTCATGAGGCATTTTAATGTATGTTATACCGGTTATTATAATTACAGACATGGGAGAAGCGGTCATTTATATCAGGGAAGGTATAAATCTTTCCTGGTAGATATGGATAATTACCTTTTGGAAGTATCCAGATACCTGCATTTGAATGTGGTTAGAATTTATAGTTTAAAGACAGCGAGTTTAGATGAAAAAATAAGTCTTTTGGGAAATTATAAATGGAGTAGTTTGCCAGGATATATAAGTAAGAAAAGGATAGAAAAATTTGTAAAATATAATCTTATTTTATCGATGATGGGAAGCAGGGCAAAGTATTATAAATTTATACTAGAAGGACTCGATAAAGACCTAAAAGATTCTTTTAAAGAAATAAAGAATGGTGGGATATTAGGAGGAGATAAGTTCATAAAAAAAATAAAAAAAGAACACTTAGAATATGGTTCGAGTAGAGAGCAACCAATATACCGTGAGTTAAAGTCTGGAACAATCCAACCTGAAGATTTAATAAAAGAAGCAGCTAAATATTTCGATGTTAAAAAAGAAGAGTTTTCGATTAAACAGGGAGACGGAATAAAAAGAGGAATGTTAAGCGAACTTTTATATAAGTACAGCGGATTAAACCAGAAAGAAATAGGAAAAATACTGGGAAATATAGATTACTCCGCTGTTAGTAAATTAAGAATACGAATGAAGAAAAAAATGAAAGAGAATGAGAATATAAGGAAAGATTTAGAAGAATTAGAACAAAAAATAACCAGGAAATTGTCCAATGTCGAGATTTGACCCCATATACACAGGGAATTTGAATTTAGCTAATCCGCAAGAGTTAAATCCGTATGTTTATTGTTACAATAATCCGGTAAATTTGTATGATCCTGATGGAAACAATGCTGCTTTAGCTATTAGTACAAGTAATCTGATAGTTGATTATTATTATAATAGGCATTTGTTGCAGCAGTATTATTCATTCTACGATGGATGCCCAAGTTGTGGCGCAGGCGCTTCTGCTAAGTTCTTTCCGCCAGATAACCCTTTTGGATTTAAATTTGGAATGGCATGTTTTTCTCACGATGCAGCACAGGCTACGGTAGGTATAAGTTGGACTAGAGCCAGTACAATATTTGGTATGGCGCTTCTTGATATGGTAACTGAACAAACAAATGATATCTTTGATTATGATTTTACTCCAGCGTTTGAATTGGGTATTGTTTATTGGATAGGAGGATCAATAGCGCTTCCTTCTTACTTCTATTCCCAAGCTGATGCTCAATATTTTATTATAAATGGGAGAATAATTCGTATGAAAAATTCCCCTAAAGATAAACGCAAAGAAGAGAAAAATAAACAGGAGAATCAAGTGGATAAGGATGCTAATAGTGTTGAAGATAATAGTATAAATCGTTTTAATTCTTCTAACTTTGGCACGGGTGTTAACTGGAACCCAGGTAATTATTTTAATCCAAAATATCACAACGCCGGCTCATGCGAATATTGGTAATAATACTTTTTGATGCTTAGAATAATGGAGTATAACTTTTATAATTGCTAAGTTAAAAGAAGGAGAAGAAAGAGTGTAATGTTAAAAGAAGGAGTAAATAATAAAAACCCGTGGTTTATTGTTGTGATAGCTGTCACAATATCTATATTAGTGAGTTTAATAGTAACACTATTCCATAATGGAAAGTGTGATTCGTTATTCATTGTTACTTTATTTTTTAATATAGGTATGGAGATAATTCCTTATTGTATTCTTATGGTAATATGGAATAGAGTAAAAGTTGAGGATAGTATCAATAAGAAGTATGGCATGATAGGGGCTTTTGTTTTGTTAATACTAAATCAAGCTTTTTGGGAGATGATACATTGGATTTCTTATTATTCCCCTTCACACGATACTACATTTACAATTTCAGTTTTTTTCTTATCTTCTGGCGCTATAGGTAGTATAGGTTACGGGATTGGATGGAGTTTAGGAAATTTGGTAAGTAAGTTTAAAGAAAATAAATAAAACCACTAGTATCAACAGTATCACCTATATCAAACTATCAACGGGGTCAGATCCTAAATATCAACGGTATTAATGTATCAACAGGGTCGGACCTTTATTAACGGGGTCGGACCTTCTTTGAAAAGTGTCAAGGGGTGGGGTTAAATTTATCTTTTTTTACCTCCTGTTTAAATCAATATTAAAATATATCTGGGTAACTTTTTTCTGTTTTTTTCTTATTCTTCTTTCGATGGCTTTTACATATAGTATTGTATAGAAGGCCGGTCCCCTATTCTTGAAAAGAGTGCGAGGTAATACCTCCGCTAGGCCTGACAGAGGGCGACCGACCTATATTTTGTTTTATTCTGTATTCTTCTATGTATGGTCTTTTTTCTTTTAATACTTTATATACTATTGTAGCTAATTTCCTTCCGGATGCGACACTCGCAGCTTGACTTCCTGCTTTTCTTTTTATTCTGCCATAATATTCCCTGAAATAAGGAGATATTCTGACGGATGTATGAGCTCCTTCTATAAAAGCCCATCTTAACCACCTATTACCTCTTATTAATCTACCATGATAGCTGGTGTTTCCTGAAACATGAGTCGATGGTACGAGTCCGCTATATGAGTGTAGATGAGCAGGATCGGGAAATCTATTTATATCATCTATTTCTAAAACTATAATGGGACCAAATACCTCTCTTATTCCCGGAATCGTTTTAACTAATTTTAAATCTTCGTTTGATCGCATTTCTTTATTTATCCATTTCTTTAATTCTTTTTCCATATCTTCAAAAGTATCCTTTAATTTAAGATGATATCTCAGTAATTTATCCGCTCTCCTATCTGAAAGTTCGATTTCTTCCAACCACATCCTTCCGTATTTACCGAATATATCTTTAACATCGGGAGGATTAATATGTGATTTTCTTAAAATATCATGGATTCTATTCTTTATCATTGTCTTTATTTTTACAATAAAAGCTCTAGACCTTACAATATCCTTCAATATCCTTGTTTCTTTACATGGAACCCACACTTCGGGTATTAAATCTGTTCTTAGTAATTGCCCAAGTATCTTAGAGTCTATTTTGTCAGTCTTTATCTTCGCTGATGCTATTGCCTTTACTTTAGGCGGATGAGCAAGAGAAACATTTTTTACTTCCGAAAGCGAATCGAGCATATCGTATATAACTCCCCAATTTAATCCGGCTTCCAGAACGGCAGAAAATTCTTCTTCAGGAAATTTTTTTAATAAGTTCTTCAATTCTTCTATATCATTATAAAAACTACTCGTATCGGCTACCTTACCATCCTCGGTAACAAAACTCACTGTTGTATAATTCTTATGTACGTCACATCCAAGATAAAGCATACTAAACCTCCTTTTTCCTCAATAATAACCCACACCTGGGGGGAGGTAAAGACACTTTTCATTATACTTCTTGAAATGTGAAATACCGTTTCGTGTTGTAAAAGTATAAAAAGATTTGTGTAATTAGTGCAATTTGTTGTTAATAAATCTATTAGTTTTTTAGGTAGATTAGGGTAGGAAGCTCTTATTTTTTTTCGGGAGAAGCCCCAACCCCTTTTTTGACAAAATATTAAAATGCTTGTCCGAGTGGATAAGATTACAGTTATTTTCAATCACTAAAGCTGATATCAAAATGTCTGTAGAGGGAATTGTAATTCCTTTTCTCCTTGCCTGAAATGCTATAGAGTACGACCTGTTCCAAACTTTTTCACTTATTTCTAACCATATAAGTGATTTCATTTCTTCTTTTAGTTCTTTAAATTCTTTTTGATTCTTAATACCGTAGGACAACTCAAGAGTTACAATTCCGTATTAACGGGGTCAGACCTTGAAATGTGAAAAGGTTGACAAATAGAAGTAAGATAGTAATATTATGTTATGGCGAGACCATATCGATTGCAGGGAGAGGGGTATTTATATCATATTACAAGTAGGGGCGATGACAGAAAAAGGGTATACATTAGTGAATATGATTATGAAAAGTTTTTAGAATATCTCCTTAAAGCAAAAGAAAAGTACGGTTTTTATGTTTACGCTTATTGTTTAATGTCTAATCATTATCATTTGTTGATCGAAACAAAACTACCTAATCTTTCAAGAATAATGCAGTATATAAACACCTCTTACAGCGTATATTATAATAGAAAAAGGAATAGAAGCGGCCATGTATTCCAGGGAAGGTTTAAGTCTATAATAGTTGAAGGAGACAGTTATTTTTTAGAATTAACCAGGTATATACACTTAAATCCAGTAAGAGCTGGAATATCCGAAACCCCGGAAGGATATAAATGGTCGAGTTTTAACGAATATATTACCAAGAAAAGAAAAACAATAATAGATAAAAAAGAAATATTGAAATATTATAAGATAGATCCTTCTAAGTATAAACAATTTGTGTTAGATGGAATTGATGAAAAAACCGATATTTTTGATAAAGTTTACGGTGGATTTGTGCTTGGAAGAGTAAAATTCATTAAAGACACAATAAAAGACTTAAAACATCAGATAGAGGGAGGAGAAGAATTTTCTTATAAGAATAAATTAACTAATAATATAGATATAGATGATATAGTTAAAGAGACAGCTAAACGCTTTAAAAAAACACTAAAAGAACTATATACAGGAAAAAAGAAACCAATACTTGCGAGAAAAGCAGCGATATATTTATCTAAACGTTTAACAGGATTAACCAATAAAGAGATAGGGGAAGCATTTCAAATAACATATTCGGCAGTAAGTAAATCATCCGGGGATATGGAGAGAATAATGAAGGAAGAACGAAAAATAAGGAGAGATGTTGAAACAATCATTTCACATTTCAAGGTCTGACCCTATTAATGCTATTAATGCTATAGTATCGTTATCAGAGGTCCAACCTGCTACAGGTAAAAATTATAAAGATTTAAATTTATTCCACTATGGCAAAAAAAGTGCAGGTTGCATACTTTTCAGAAGCAAAGAAGATGAAGAAGCATTTTATGCGAACCTTAAAGACTTTGATCCGGAAGAAGATAACATTTATATAATGTTTACCGAATATGAATATTCCATTTTTTCAGCAGATAATACGCGGGTGTTTAATCCAAAAACCGACCTCGCCGGCCCAAACTGGGAATGGGAATAATACTAATGATGCTTAAAATCATGACTAATAACCTTTATAGTTGCTAATTATACTAGGTTTAGAGAAAGGATGGGAAGAGGATGCAATGATAAAAAAAGAAGTAAGTAAGCCCCCTGGTTTATTGTTTGGAAAGCCGTTGTAATATCAATATTAGTGTGTTTGATTACAGGATTAATATATGATAAGCATGGGTTGTTTACCGCTGATCGTTGAAACTGAAGGAGGTGTATAGAAATATGAAAATATATGTTATTATAATTCTATGTTTTGTTAGCTCTTGCCATCAATTATCGGCAAATGGAGATGAATCAAAAGGTTTAAATGTTGAATATCATGCGAAAATAATTGAAAAAATTCTTGATAAAGGTATAAGCACTAAAGAAGATGAACGAAAAATAAAAGAAGCCTATAAAACATTAATTGAGATGGGCATAGATAAGGCTATGAGAGCTATTGTTAGGAGCTGTTTGGCATCTACTGAGCTCAAAGATGAAGAAAAATTAAATTATTTATTCGGAATAGCATTAAAAGATGTATCAATTAATAGATCGTTGTTATATGATAAACTTCAGGAACATCTTAAAGGTAATGGATGTTCATCATATCTTTTAACTAAAATAGATAAACGAAGATATTTCGATGAGTTAATAAATGACATGCATACATATGATAATAAAGGTCCCTTTGATAGCCAAGGTTACGGACCTACATTACCAATTTTATGGGGATTAGCAGAATTACGAGACAAAAGAATTGTAGAATTCTTAAAAGAATACAAATCAAAAGGTATGAGAGAGGATTTAGCAATTGCAGAAGCTTATTGTCTGGTTAATTATGAATATGAGAAGAATCTTAATTTTATCCTCAATTCATTCGAAAAAAGCATAAAGGAACCTCCAGGCAGTTATCCGATTGAAGATTTTTTATATTTAATAGAAAAAATTGATAATCCGGAAGTTATTGATTTTCTGGAGAGAAATAGATATAACGGTTTACTTGTTGATTGTATAGAATACGACTTAGATAGTATTATAGCAAAATTAAAGAAAAATGAAGGACTAATTCAAAGACACCATATCAAAGTAACTTGTTCTTCTACTCTTATTGATAAAGATAATAAGCTTTTATATGATATAGATAATATTTTTGATGATGACGATAATACAGCTTGGGTTGAAGGGGCGGAAGGAGATGGTATAAGGGAATGGATTCAATTTGATTTTTATAAGGAATACAAAGTTGCCAGGATTGATATCATTTCAGGCTATTCCAAATCAAGGTCAATATTCAAAACCAATAATAGAATAAAAAATCTTGAGATATTATTGTCAGATGGGTCTACATTAAATTTGGATTTAAAAGATACGATGGATCGGCAACAGATCGAGATAGAACCTCATGTTACTAAGTCTATTAAATTTATTATTAAAGATGTATACAAAGGTTCTAAATATGAAGACACATGCATAAGTGAAATGAAATTATGGGGATCTGCTAAGGTAGGTTATTAACGGGGTCAGACCTTCTTTGAAAAGTGTCAAACACTTAGTTTGTTGAGTTTATAGTGTTCATAGAGTTCATTGGGTCACAAGCAAAACACATATTTTTTTATTTCTAGGGTTAAGTTTTTCTTTTTTTACCTCCTTTTTAAATTAACATTAAAATATCTCTGGATGACTTTTTTTCGGGACTGGGAAGTCCCTCCTACTGGTTTTAAGTTAAATAGTTGAGTAGAGGAATCGTTGAATAGTAAAAACAAAAATTGCATTCCCTATATATTCCACATGAGAGATAAGGTTACGGGTTTCGTGTTAGTATATTTGGGGTCAAATCTCTATATTTGGGCAACACGCCCTCGACACTTGACAATTCAGTTAAGTAATAATGCTATTTATTATTTTTGCGGGAATTGACAAATCAACCGTTTAGGTTTATAATAAAATAAATGAGGAAAAAATGAAAGAGAAACATATAGAGTTAGAAATACCGGAAGATATAGCTTTTTCTTTGGAGAAAGAAGGCAAATCCGAGGATATAGTAAAAGAGATAAAAAAATCGATTGCGGTTAACATGTTCCAGAGAAAAGTAATATCTTTAGGGAAGGCAGCCGAGTTAGCAGGGATGAGCAGGGTAGAGTTCATAGGACTTTTAAAAGAATATAATATTCCTGCTTACGAGTATAGAGAAAAGGATTACAAAACAGATAAAAAAAGTGTAAAAAATTTCTCCTGAAGCAATTGAAAAAGAAGCGATTGCGTGTTGTAGCAGATAGCAGTTGTCTGATTGCGTTATCACAAATAAGTCAATTTAAATTACTAAAGGAACTATTCGGTAAAGTATTTATCCCTGAAGCTGTTTATAGAGAAGTTGTAGTAAAAGGTAAAAAAGAGCCTGGCTCAAAGGAAACAAAAGAAGCAATTAGAGATGGTTGGATTAAAAGAGAATCTATTAAAGATAAAGTTCCTGTTAATGTGTTATCCATTACATTGGGAAGTGGAGAATCTGAAGTAATATTTCTTTGTAAGGAATTAAAAGCCGATTTAGCATTAATAGATGAAAAAACAGCAAGAGATATTGCCGGACTTATGGATGTTGATACCATGGGGACCATTGGTATTATATGTTTAGCAATCGAAAAAGGATTCAAGCTTAACAAGAGAGGATTATTGGAACTGTTAATAGAAAAAGGTTTTAGGATAAGCGATAAGCTTTGCAGGGATATATTAACAGGCGATGATAAATAAGGTGTATATTAACTGTGTTAGATCGAATTTAAAGGGAAGATAGTGTTGAGTTTATAAAATTGCTTTGTGTAAGCTCAGTATGTCGACGAATCCGCAATGACGTTTTTTCGGGACTGGGAAGTCCCTCCTACATTTACTCTAGTAGATGGTTAAATTAGAAAATAGTAAAATAGTTTTTTCTTTGTGCCTTAGTGTCTTTGTGCCAATATTTGGATTTAAGGTTTGGGGGTTAGGATTTAGTAAAAAAAACAAAAAAATCTGAGTAAATCTGCGTTCATCTGCGTCCTAGTTCTGTTTTTCAATTTTCAATTTACAATTTCCAAATTGCAATTTACAATTAGACACTGTAAAGTGCTATGCTTCTCTGTGTCTCCATGTGAGATTGTTTTTTGAGTGTTATGTTCGCGATTGCCGAACTCGATGGACATCTTGACTTGAAGGCGAAATACATTTATGTTAATGGTATGTTAGTGGGGAAGATAGATGCTAACGGAGAACTTTTTTAATTTTTAAAAGTCTCTCTTGACATAACAATGAAATTTATGTAACTTACTAATAATTATGAAAAACAGAAAAAGTAAGGAGGTAGACTATGAATTGGCAAGATTATATCACAGTTAATCCAAATATTTGTCATGGGCAGGCTTGTATAAAGGGTACTCGAGTTATGGTATCCGTTGTCCTGGATAATTTGGCTGCCGGTCTTACTCCTGATGAGTTCATTCAAAGTTATCCGGGGCTAACTCACGATGCAATTCAAGCTGCCATCACATACGCGGATAGTTGAAGAAAATAACATAAGAATTAGGAGTTAATGTATAATTAGTGGCTATGTTAGTGGTGTGGTTACGGGTTATGGGTTTAGAGTTTCGAGTTAAAAAAACTTTGTGTGCTCCGTGTTCTTTGCGTGAGAATATGTGATGTTGGGGATAAACAAAATAAAAATCTTTGGGTACTTTGTGGTAATTTTTTTGTTGGAGATAACCCCAACGCTACTTCCTATTGACTTTTTGTTTTATAAGATTATTTTTATTTAAAGGAGAAAAAATGCAAAGATTAAAGAAAGTAAAAGCCCGATATGAAAATTCTACATTAAAAACAAAAGAACCTCTTCAGCTTAAAGAAGGAGAGGAAGTAGAAGTAATTATTATTCCAAAATTCTCGAAATTCAAGGGAATATTAGAGAATTTAAATATAGATAGTGTTTCTCTTCAGCATAAGACAAAAGAATATTGGACCAAATAAATGGTCCTAATAGATACAAATATTTTTCTCGAAGTTTTTCTTAACCAGGATAAAGCCGAAGATTGTTTAAGATTACTTGAGAAAGTCGAAAATGGTGATATCGAAGCTTTTATTACTGATTTTTCTGTTCATTCCATAGGAATTATCATCAGTAAAGAAAAGGGAAATTTTTTGCTTTCTGAAATATTTTCTTCTCTTTCTTCTTTTGAGGGATTAACTCTCGTCAATGCTTCTTTTGAGGAACAAACTTCTATTGCTATACTCGCAAATCAAACGAAGCTTGATTTCGATGACGCATACCAACTTTACTTTTGTAAGAAGTACAATGTTCCTATTGTAAGTTTCGATAAAGATTTTGATGGGTTTATAGAGAAAAAAGACCCTAAGACATTACTTTAAATAAGTATTTTTTCTTTGGTTGTATAGTAGTATTTTTAGACGGTTTAAAAAAATCTGTGTACTTTGTGGTTAATTTTTAGGATTTGGGGTTTGGGATTTAATAAAAACAACAAAAAACTTTGTGTCTTAGTGTCTTTGTGTGAGATTTAGTTTATTGAGTTCGTAGAGTTTATTGGGTTTGTTGGGTTGGGTTTTAAATAACAAAATATATTTTTTTCTTTTCCGCTCTGTGATCTCTGTGTTTTCTTTGTTTTCTCTGTGTCCTCTATGGTAATTTTTTGGGAGGGTGTGGATGGGTTTTAAACAACATAATTTTTCTTTGTGTCTCTGTGTCTTTGTGTGATTATAGTTTCGGGTTTCGAGTTGAAATTTGGATACCAGATACCAGGTTCCGGGTTACAGAATAAAACAATAAAAATCTTGTGCAATTTGCGGTTTCTTTTTTCAAAAAAAATCTTGAATAAATTTCAAAATAATGCATATTATATATGAAAGGAGGAAAAATATGGATTTTAAAATCTACTTAGTATGGTTTATTTTTGCGGCAGTTTTTATCATCGGGGAGATTTTTACAGCCGGATTCTTTCTGGCATGTTTTGGCGTCGGAGCTATAGTTGCAGGAGTTCTTGCTCTCATCGGAGCAAATGCTATATGGCAATGGGTTGGGTTTGTTGTTGTTTCAGGAATTCTTTTTGCCGTATCGAGGAAATTCGCGGAGAGGTTTAGTAGGAAGCAGCCTCCGGGTATTGGCGCGGATCGCCTTATTAGTAAGGAAGGAATAGTACTCGAGGAAATCGATAATATGGAAAATGAAGGCAGCGTTAGAATAGATAAAGAGATTTGGAGAGCAGATAGCGAAAACGGAGAGATAATAAAAAAGGGTGATAGAGTGGTAGTGGTTAAACTCGATGGAACACATGTAGTTGTAAAAATCAAAGAGGAGGTAAAGTAAAATGTTGTTTTTGTATATTATTATAGGTGTTGTGCTTTTTATTATCGCGGCAAACGGGATAAAAATTGTGCGTCCCTGGGAGAAAGGACTTATTGAACGATTAGGAAAATATCAACGAACAGCCGACAGCGGACTTACAATTATTTTCCCGATGGTTGAAAAAATGCAAAAGGTCGATATGCGCGAGCAGGTTGTAGATGTGCCCCCGCAGGCTGTTATTACAAAAGATAATGTGGCTGTCGACGTCGATGCTGTGGTTTATTACGAAGTTACAGATCCGATTAAGGTTACTTATAATGTTGCGAATTTCTATCTCGCGGCAACTAAATTGGCTCAGACAAATCTTAGGAACTTGATTGGTGATCTGGCTCTTGACGAGTCTCTTACTTCAAGAGAGGTAATAAATACTAAGCTAAGGCAGATTCTGGATGACGCCACAGATAAGTGGGGGACGAAAGTTACAAGGGTAGAACTTCAGAGAATAGAACCGCCGTCGGATGTTACGGAGGCGATGCACCGTCAAATGAAGGCGGAGAGAGATAGAAGAGCTATGATTCTTGAGGCTGAAGGGGCAAAAAAGTCTGCTATCTTGAAATCCGAAGGACAGGCAGAAGCAATCAAAAAAGTCGCGGATGCGGATAAATACAAAAAAATTGCAATCGCGCAGGGTGAAGCGGATGCCATTACAAACGTTTACAGAGCAATCCATAAGGGAAATCCTACAAACGATCTTATAGCGATAAAATATCTCGAAGCGCTGCAGTCTATAGCCAATGGAAAGGCATCAAAAGTATTTCTTCCGTACGAAGCGTCGGGAGTTCTTGGAAGTATAGGCGGAATCGCTGAACTTATGAAAGAAAAGATTTCATCCACTAAGAAAAAAATCAGCGAAGACATCGGAGAGAAAAGTTAAAAGATCTTAAGGATTCAAGGTTTCAAAGCGGACAGAGCTTAACTCTGTCCGCTTTCTTATTTCTAAGCATTAGTGGCGTGGTGGTTAATTTCCCGCCCTTCATCTATTGAGGGTAAACCCCAACGACACGTATCGGTAAATTAGTCAATTAGTAAAGCTTAAAAAGCTCTCAGCTTACAGCTGACAGCTCACAGCTGACAGCAAGGCTAGTCTTTAGGATTAAGAATTTTGAATTATAAATTTTGAGTTTTGAATTAAAAACAACAAAAACTTTGCGTCTTAGTGTCTTCGTGGCAAATTTACGCCTATGTAACAAAATTTTTACAAATGAAAAATTTTAGCGTTCTGCGAAATAAAATTGCAGTTTGCAAAACGATTTTACTTTTATCTTATTGCTATTCAATGCCTTATATTTTGGAACGGTACTTGTATATAATATAAATGGTTCTTTGATAATTTAGCGGACGTTCCAAAGTGGTTAAAAAAATGCTTTAAACCTAAAGGAGGTTTATTATGCGCAAACTTATATATGTAATGTTATTGGTAGTACCAGTTTTAGTTTTTGCCGGTGTTGGTATTGGTTCGGCGGATGATGCAGCGGATTTTGAGTTTATTTTACCCTCTGTTGTCGCGGTTTTTTTGAGTGACGCGGCTATCACCTGGGATTTCAATGATATAGGACCTACGGTTAATTCGAACAATCCTGAATTTCCTCCCGCAGATGTATCAGATTTTCCTCTATACTATGAACCTTCCAGCCCGAGCGCGCGTCCTTATCAAACGGTTGATTATCTCGTTATGTTTGCCGCCGCTGATGTTGATTGGAACTTGACCGTGGTTGGAGACGGAGATCCGAATCCCGCTTGCGGAATTACTATCGATGAGATCGAGTACGCGGCTAATCCCCCAGTAAGTTGGACCGCATTCAGCACAACTGTGGCAGAAATTGCCAGTGGAACGGGAGTTACAGGTGGATGGGCTTCGTTGGAACAGAACTATAGAGTAGAAATCGACGGCGATGAAGTTAATGGGGGAGCGAGTTCGACCTGCACAATAACCTACACCATCCAAACTTTATAATGAGAACCACTTAGAACTGACGTTCTGCTAAGGAGAAAGGGGTGCCAATGAGGCGCCCCTTCTCTTTTCTTGTAATAGCTTGACAATAGAATGGTTTATTTTTATATTATAAAATAAAAGGAGGGTCAAAAATGATATGGTTTTTATTTTTCTTAATACCGGGTCAACATTCCTCCGTAGAGGTCGGTTTTGTCAATCAGCAGGTTCTCTCTATGGATATCAGTGCAAAAGAGATAGACGTAGGTTTTTTGGACGCTGACGCATCGCCTATCGAGTTTCCGGGAGTTATCCAGGGGACTATACACGCCAACACTGAGTGGGTTTTGTTGTGTTCCGCGAAAGGGGATTTTATATCCAATTCCGGGGGTATGATCCCAATCGAGCGGTTAGCGTGGAGAATAGATGGAGAGGAATGGGTTGCTTTCGAAATGGGGGAGATGAAGCTTCTTGAAGGTCTTCCCACGGAGGAAAGCGGAAAATCTTTTTCTATAGATTTAAGACTGGATTTAAAATGGAAAGATAACGCGGGGGATTTTCTTACAAATATCGATTTTACATTAATGAAGAAGTAGGAGGATTTACTAAATGTTACATTTGATAATATCTGTATCGTTACTTGTATCTCCTTTGAGAATGGAAGTTAGTTCTTATCCGGGAATAGTTACCAGAGAAGTAACCGTGAAGAACGGAGATGCTTATAACGAGGCGATAGTTTCTGTTTATTGTAAAGATTGGGATTTAGATGAAGATGGAAAGATACAATATCATGATATAGGTTCTCTCGATGGTTCATGTTCCGAATGGATGACGATAAATCCCGCGGAATTCACTCTGGGTCCGGGAGAAATGAAGGAAATAAGAATCACTTTGGATATTCCTCCCGAAAGTAAAGGAGGATACTGGAGTGTAGTCTTTTTTGAAGGGAAACCACCTGAGGAAGAAGAGTGGACTCCACTTGTGCAGTTAGCAGGCAGGGTGGGAATAACTACATATTTAGAAGTAGCCGGTACAGCGTTTAAGGAAGCGGAGATAAAGGGAATGAAGGTGAAAAAGGACGGGATCTTGAATTTAGAGGTAGAGAATAAGTGCAATATGTGGTTGAGACCTTCGGTTAAATACTGGGTAAAAAGGGGAGAGGAGGAAGTATATAGAGATTCGGTATCCGGATCGGTAATATTGCCCGGTAAGGGACGCGAGTACACAATAGAGATTAAAGATATAAAGATCGGGAAGGGTGATGAGATAGTTGCAAGTGTGGACTACGGCGGGGATAAGATACTGGAGGGTGTTAAAAAGGTCGAGTGATTAAAAGATAATGATTTTATTTTTATTGTCATTTCAATATTATACGAATGTATATCATAATATATATCAATATGATGAAAATTCTTATTCTGTTACTAATTCTTTATTAGATGCAAGAAGTGATCAGTGGAACGCTAATATCCTTTTTATGAAGTATAGAGAAGTTTTTGGAGTAAAAAGATTTCAGGTCAGGTACGATTCTATTTCTTTTAGTGAAAGTAACAATAATTATCATGTGGTTTTGGGTGATATGAATTATTTAAGGGGAATAGAGGTAGGTTATGGTTATCCTTTAGCAGATTATCAGTTTAATTTAAGGGTAGGAAAGATGAGAGATTTGTATGCCCACGTTTTTCCTTCTTTTACGCGCAATAACTTTTTTTCCGAGATGGAGCTTTTTATTCCCAATCACAAATTCACGCTTAACTCCCGGTGGGATAGTGATAGGGTTTCTAATATGTTAGGTGATGAATTCGATATAGATTTAGGAGATTTAGTGATTTTAAATGATTTAAAAATTGGTTACTTGGAAAGAACGGAATTTGCCGTTAATGAAGATATTATTTATAGAAAAAAGCTTTTTTCCATGCGGTCTTTTTTAAGATATTACAGTGAAGGTTTTGTATCAAAAGAGGGTATCGAGTATATAGGAGGAAGGTTTAATTGGGGAATAAATCCATCATACAGTCTTCCCAACGGCTTGAATGTTTTTTCCGGTTTTTACCAGACAGGGCGGCTGGATAGGAGATTACGAAACCAGGTTCTCGATGGTTTTTCTTACCGTTTTCCTATTAATCTTTCGGTCAATTTTACCAATAGTATAGATTGGGGCGGAGATAGAGATGGTGGTTATCGGAATTATTTAAGTCTTAGTTATTATCTGTATAATAGGGGGAAGCTCAATTTTAGATATCGTAACAGTTATTTTGATAGAAAGGATGAGAGTCTTGAATTGGAAGGTATTTTAAACCTTCCTCATTCTAATGTTTTGGAAACTGCTGTTTCCAGATCGGGAAATTATGGGTGGGAATATTCTTTGGGAGCAATTCTTAAAATGGGTTCATCTCTTTCCGGGAATTTTAGATTAAGGCATATGCCTGAACAGGAAAGATTAAATTATAATGCTTTTCTTTCTTTTGGTAGCAGCGGTGGATTGTCAAGTAGGGTGGGTGTTTCGGGTAACACTACGAGTGAGTCAAAAGTTTATACCTTTAAGATTATTAAAAGAGGCTCTATCGAAGAAGTCGGTTTTGGAGCGGTAACCGGGTATATATGGCATGATGAGAATGGTGATGGTAGAAGGCAGAGCACTGAGCCTCCGCTCGAGGATATAAAAGTCATTCTGGACGGAGACAAGGAAATTGGTGTAAACAGGAAAGGGCAATACAGATTTGTTCCTGTTCCTAAGGGTGCGCATACTGTCAGGCTCGATATAAAAGGGGTTCCGGCTTTTCTGGGGGGCGATAGTTTAGTTAAAAAAGTGAATACCGGATTGATAGATTTCCAGGAAGTAAATTTTCCTATTTTTAGCCTTTCTTCTATTAGAGGAGTTGTTTATTATGATAACAATCATAATTTTAAGAAAGATCCGGATGAGAAAGGTGTCGCGAATATTAAAGTTAGTATAGTTAGGGGTGATTACTCCAGGCATACCTATACAAACTTTTTCGGGGAGTATTCGATTAATAACATAGTTCCCGGGGATTATACGGTCCAGGCTTCCCGTTTTCCTCCGGGATATGATTTAAGTCCTAGAGGATTTGTTTTATATCTTCAGTTAACCGGCGGAATGAAAAGGGAAAAGCTTAATTTTGGGATAGCAAAGCCGGTTAAAAAGATTGAGAGGAAAGAATTTTAAAATAGCGGAGGTTATAATGAAAAGAATGTTTTATTTGTTTTTACTCGTGCCCTTTGCGATATACGCGGTTTCTACAACGGCTGTAGGGGGCGATAAAGCCACCGCGTTGGTTCCCGTGCCGATGGGAATAGTCGATATGGTTTGGATGAATGTGCAGACTAATACAGTCAGCTGGGATTTCAACAGGGTCGATAGGAATGATAATAATCCGGCTTTCCCTCCGGTCTCTTTTCCTGAGTACTATGAACCCAGTAAACCTAATACTCGATACTATCAGAGGATAAGGTACAGGGTTAGAGGGATTCTCTGGCCGGCAAATGATTGGGAGGTTAGTATTGTGGGCGCGGGAGATCCTTCCCCTGCTTGTGGGATTTTACTTTCCGATATAGAATATGGGGACGGAGCCGCTGGGGTCTGGTCTCCGATTAGTACCGTACCGCGGGTTCTCGCGAGCGGAAGCGGTGATATCGGTTGGCAGAACTTATATCAGGATTATAGAGTTAAATTGGATGGGGATGAGACGAGTACGGAAGGTTCGAGCACTGAAATAATATATATTATACAGATTCTATAATTAATACCGTTACGGCCCCACGGCTTAAATGTTCCAACCGACTGGCGTGAATTTTACAATTCTCTTTTTCCCCGTTGACATATTTATAAATCCAAGTAAAATAGAAAGTCTTTTTTGGTTAAAATTAATAAAATTCGATTCCGGTAAGGAGGTTTCGTTGGCTTTATTAAAACCTTTTAGAGCTTTTAGACCAAAAGTAGAATACGCGAAGAAAGTTTCATCTCCGCCCTATGACGTGCTTTCGAGAGAAGAAGCAAAGGCTTTGGCGGATAAGAATCCTTTGTGTTTCTTGCATGTCGTTAATGCTGAAATCGATTTTTCTTCTGATATTAGCATTTATGATGATAGAGTTTACCGGAAGAGTAAAGAGAACTTTGAATGGTTAATCAAAGAAGGCTATCTTATCGAAGAGGATACCCCTTCTTTTTACCTCTATGAAGAGGATGAAAACGGTCATAGTCAAACCGGTCTTGTATGTCTTGCTTCGGTCGATGAATATGACAATGGGCAAATTCTTACGCATGAATCTACAAGGAAGTTGAAAGTTGATGATAGAACGAAACATATAAGAACGGTTGGTGCGCATACCGGTCCTATTTTTCTCGCTTATTATGATACAGAAAAAACAGAAGATATATATAGTGTCTTTAATAAAGTTAAGAATAGAGTCCCGCTTTATAAGTTCAAAACAGGTGATAATGTTTTTCACACAATTTGGAAGGTAGGTGATGCCGGGACTATAAAAAAATTCCAGGAAATTTTAAGCAGAGTTGAAACTCTTTATATAGCCGACGGTCATCATCGCAGTGAGTCGGCTTCAAATATACGAGTAGAGAAAAGAAAACAAAATCCAAATCATAATGGTTCTGAGGAATACAATTTTTTCCCTGTTGTGGTTTTTCCTCACACCGAATTAAAGATTATGGCATATAACAGGGTAGTTGAGGATCTCAATTCACTTTCTAAAGAGGAATTTTTCGATAAAGTAAAGGAATTTTTTACTATCGAGAGTCTCGAAGGCAGATATGATCCGGATACCTATCATAATTTTGGTATGTATATCGATGGGAAGTGGTATCATCTTAAAGCCAGAGAAGGTACATTCTCGCCTGATGATCCTTATTGTTCGCTCGACGTTTCTGTTCTTCAGGAAAATCTGTTAGATTCTATTTTAGGAATAAAGAATCCCAAAGAAGATGAACGAATCGATTTTGTGGGAGGAATAAGAGGATTAAAAGAATTAGAAAGGTTGGTCGATTCGGGAAAATTTAAAGTAGCGTTTTCCATGTATCCTACACAAATGGAACAGCTTATCAAAATTTCCGATGATGGTAATAAAATGCCCCCGAAGTCTACATGGTTCGAACCGAAACTAAAATCAGGATTGTTTATACATAGAATATAGGTTTAGCCGCATATGAACGCAGATTTTCAGTATTTGCATTTTCCAGCCCAATCCTTAGGATTATTTAGTAACAAATTAATATGGATTTACCCAGGTTTTAAAGATTTGTTTTTTTATTTAAAAAAAGAAGATAATGTGTGATGGGCTTTGTGTTCTTTACGTCTTTGTGTGAGAATATTTTTTTGGGGGAGGGGATTCTGTATTCTGACTTCTGGCTTCTGATTTCTCAATATAATCTTCGAGCCTTTGTGACTTAGTGGTTTAATCCAATTATTATGTTTTTTCTTATACTTTCTTTTTATCCTTCTGAGATTCCTGTAATTGCTGAAGGACAACCTATTGTGAGAGGAATTTATCTGGCTCCAGGAGTTTTTTATTCCAAACATAAATTAGATGATTTTTTTAAGATGGTAAATTTAGGGCTCGTTAATGCCGCGGTTCTCGATGTGAAGGACGAGAGAGGAAAAATTTTGTTTTCTCTTTATAAAGAATTTATTAGTAAGGCTAAAAATAGAGATATATATTTGATTGCCAGGCAATGTGTTTTTAAGGATGAAGCACTTGCTTTTAAAAATATGGGAGCGCTGGCTTTAAAAGAATTTTCAGGCAAAATCTGGTTTCAGGATAAATGCGGCTATTGGGTCGACCCTTCTCTTTCGGAGGTCAGAAAGTATAATGTGGAAATTATGAACAGGGCTTTTGAAGCCGGATTCGATGAAGTGCAATTCGACTATATACGTTATCCTTCCGGAAATAAACCGTATAAGAACTGGCAGGACAAATTGGATAATATTGTTAAATTTCTGGATATGGTAAAAGAAAATAAGCCTCCTGAAAAGAGGATTTCACTTACTTTTTATGGTTATACTGTGTGGGCTAATGTTCTGGCGAAAGAAGGGCAAAATTTTGAAAAGATGGCTGAGAGAGTCGACGCGGTTTATCCGATGTTGTATCCTTCACATTTTCATGATAATTTTATGAAGGATTCTACCAAGGAATCGAGAACCTATGCTCTGATTTTTAAATCGGTCGAAAAAGCGCGCGAGAGATTACCGGAAAACAGGACAGATATAATCCCTTATCTGCAGGCTTTTACCTGGAGAAGGTCTAAACTTGGCAAGAAGTACGTTTATAATCAGTTAAAAGGAGCTTCGGATGCTCGTTCGGATGGGTTTATATTTTGGAATGCGGGTGGTGATTATAGTTTGGGTTATGAAGAATTAATAGAGTTCGATCTTCAATTTTTCAAAAACAAGTTGATTTATCGTTTATTTCAGGAAAATGACAGTAAAAGAAATAAAGAAAATTCTGGGTGATAAATACTTAAGTAAATCTCGTGGGCAAAGCCTACTGCTCGATGAAAACATTGCCCGGAAAATTTCAGAACTAATTTTTTTTAGTCGCTACAAGAAAATTCTTGAGATAGGGCCGGGTCTCGGAATAATAACAAGATATTTTTTAGAAGGAGATTTCGAGGTTATCGCTATTGAAATAGACAAAGATTTCTATGATTATTTAAAGAATATTGGTGTGAACGTTATCTGCGAAGATTTTCTTAAAGTCGGAATAGATTCTTCCTTTCCGGAAGTTGCGGTGGGCGCGCTGCCTTTTTCGGTTTCTGTCCCGATATTGAACAAGATTAAAGATAATAGAAACAAAATAAAAGAATGGGTTTTTGTACTCCAGAGAGAAGTTGCCGAAAGGTTTACGGCAAGCCCTTCAACAAAGGCATATTCTTCGCTTTCTGTATTATTTAATATTTTATACGATATCAGAATCGAATTCGACATTAAATCCGAATCTTTTTTTCCGAAACCCGATGTGATTTCAACTGTTATAAAAGGGGTTTTGAAAGAAAAACCGGTAATTGAAGTTGATAAAAATTTCGAGGAATTTTTAAGGAATATTTTTCGCTTTAGAAGAAAGATACTTAGGAATAATCTCTTTGATTATGATATCAGAGAAGTTTCTCTCGATATAAAAAGGAGAGCTGAAACTCTTGAAATAGATGAAATTGTTCAGCTTTATCGTGAATGTATGGCAGGTTCGTAGCTGGTGAAATAAGGAATCCTTTAAATCCGTATTTTATCCTATGTAATTGATTTCTTGAATCAGTTGAATAGTTAAATTGTTGAATGGTTGAATAGTAAAAATAGATAAAAAATCTTGTGATAATCCGTGAAATCTCGTGGTTAGAATTGGGGTTGGGTGGTGTGGATTAAAATCTTGATTTTTATTATATTTTTGTTATATTCAATAGACATATTTTTTCAACTTATCCATTTTTAAAAAGGATAAGTTTATAGTTTTAATATAGCAATTGATGTTAGTTAAGGAGGTTTTTTGTTAGATATTAAGAGGGTGTTTTTTAGTGTTTTTTGTATATTTGTTTTTTTCTTCGCTTTTGTAGTTTTTGCAGGGGTTGTAGAAAAAGAAATAACTTTTAACAGGGGAGATATTTCATTTTCTAAGATAGAGGGATACGATGTAGTGAAACTCGAGAGTTGTGGTTCGACAACTATTGATTTAGGTTCACCACAACTTCCCAGGGCATCTTTTTCTCTTTTAATACCTCAGGGTGCGGAAGTTACTAGTGTGGAAATCGTTTCGGTAGACAAAGAGGAAATAACCGGTGAATATGATATATACCCTACGCAGCATCCTCAGCCGTTTTTAAAAGGTAAAGCTTTCCCTTTTGTGGATCAAAACAAGGATATTTACGCTAAAACTACTTTTTATCCCGAAACAATCATTGAAAATCCAAATACAGGGTCGATGGGTGGTTATAGACTTGCCAGTTTACTTGTTTATCCGCTGCAATATATCCCATCTGAAAAGAAATTAATTTTTTATTCCCATATAAAGTTTAGGGTTAATTATGAAGAAAATTTACGTTCATTAAAGACGAAGACAGAGAAGCAAAACAAAATATTCAAAGAAAGAGTTAAAAATCTGATTCTTAATCCCGAAGATATAGAGTTTTCCGAACCTTCTATCGGATTAAGCGGAAGTTTAGCTTTACCCGAGGATAATATAGAATATGTAATAATAACAGTAGATTCTTTTGCATCGGCTTTTCAGGAACTCGCGGATTGGAAAACAAAGAAGGGTGTTCCCGCGGAAGTGGTAACTCTCGATTATATTTACTCTAATTACACAGGAGCGGATAACGCGGAGAGAGTAAGGAATTTTCTTAAGGACGCGAATTCTTCATGGGGAACCATCTGGGTACTTCTCGGAGGTCAATGTGACTATGAATGGGGGCAGGAGATAGTTCCGAGAAGAAATGTCTGGTATAAAAACACATACTTAGGATATTATCCTGATGAAGATACAATTCCTTCAGACCTTTATTTTTCAGACCTTGATGGTGACTGGAACGCTGACGGAGATAATATATACGGAGAATCCACCGATGAGGTTGATTTATATTCGGATGTATTTGTAGGAAGAGCTCCTGTCCGAACTGTTGGCCAGGTAGAGATTTTTGTAAATAAGGTTCTCACATACGAAAAAAATCCTCCTTTAGGTTATCAAAAGAAAATATTACTTCCCACGGCTATTCTATGGAGTTATTATGATGAACAACTTTCACAGGAAGCGATAGCCAATATAGTGCCCGGAGATTGGCAGGTTTCGAGAATGTACGAAAGAGACGGAAATTTAACCGGGGCGGCTTTTATCGATTCGATGCTCTCAGGCTTCGGTTTTGCTCATCTTGTTGGGCATGGAGATGAACATGGTATTTATACTTATTATGCCGATGCGTATTTCGATTCCGATGATCTGGATGCTCTGGATAATGGCGATTTACTAGGTATTCATAATTCTATAGGTTGTATGTGCGGTGCTATCGATTATATCTCTTACGGTGATTGTTTTGCGGAGCATTATTTGACTCCTTCAACGGGAGGCAGTTATTCTATTATGAATTCGAGATACGGTTGGGGAAGCCCTCCGTCCATGGGTCCTTCCGAGCATATAGATACCTGTTTTTATCATGAAATATTTAAGGAGGATTATAATTACCATGATCATATAGGTGTTGCCCACGCTTTTTCGAAGGACGGGTACGTTTCAGAGGTAAGCTGGGGTGGTGTTTGGGCATGGTGTATTTATGAATTAAATCTATTCGGAGACCCTGAAATGCCTCTCTGGACAGATACTCCCGAAGAATTGATGGTTACTCATGATCCGGTAATACCTATTGGAGTAAGCAGTTTTAGCGTTAGTGTTACAGATGGTATTTCGGGGGTAGAAGGTGCTCTTGTTTGTTTATATAAAGAAGGAGAAGTGTACGCGAGGGGATACACCGATGCGTTTGGGGATATTAATTTAACCCTTTCTCCGGGACTTAATACCCTTGGGATTATGTACTGTACAGTTACTAAAAACAATTATATTCCTTATGAAGAAGATGTAGATGTTATTTCTCCTTCGAGCGCATGGGTTGTATTTGAACAATATACGGTGATGGATGGAACGGGAAATAACGATGGTAATGTCGATCCCGGTGAAAGTATTGGGTTGCCTTTAACTGTGCATAATGTAGGTCTCGAGGACGCGATTAATGTTACAGGAACTATTCGTACGAGAGACCCTTATGTTACCTTAGTAGATTCTACTGACAGTTTTGGTGATGTGTCAGCCGGTGAACTTGCGATTAGTTTAGAAGATTTTAATTTCGATGTATTATCAGAATGCCCGGCAAATCATTCTATTAATTTTGAGCTTATTACAAATGATATAGACGATAATACTTGGAATAGTCATTTTACCGTACCTATATTCACACCTGATATATCACTTAACCCGGATACTTTAGATTTCGATACTGTATTCATAGGCTATCCCGATACTTTGGCCCTTCAGGTTAATAACATCGGTACAGATACTTTGATTATCAATAATATCACATCAGACAATATCGATTATTCTGCCGATATTTCTGATTTTAATGTACCTCCGGGTGAGACTCAGACGGTTGGAGTTATTTTTTCTCCGGCTGCTGAGGTTATATCGACGGGAAATCTCACTATAGAATGTAACGACTTAAACGAACCTATCTTAACAGTTTTCTTGCAGGGTGAAGGATTGGAACCCCCGGATATTATGGTTACACCCGATTCCTTAAGCGATAGCTTGTTTTCCGGTGAAACATCTGCTGATACTTTTACCATCCGTAATACAGGTTTAAGTGACCTGTTTTTTGATGTTAAAATTGATATTAAAGAAACATTATTATCGGAACAAAAAAATAAAAGCGAAAAAATAAAAAAACAAAGTAAAAATTTAAATTTGTTAACTCCTAAAACGTCTTCGGTTTTGGAACCCTGTGAAACAGCCGGAGAAATACTTGATTTCACTATCGAAAACCCAAAGAAATTGTTTTCTCCCAGGATGTTCGTGGACGATTTTGAAGATGGTGATTATAATGGCTGGTTAGAAGCGGGGAGTGGGGTAAAAGAAGTTACCAGTACTACAGCGGCTAAGGGAACATATAGCTATCATGAATCTTCTTCTCCTTCTTCACATTATAACGGGATATATCAGGAATTTGATTCGATTCAACCCGGTTATATTAGTTTCTATATACGTTCCGGGTCTACTACAACGTCTGACGCGTACTGTGTTTTTAGAAATAGCGTGGGTGAGAATTTAATATGGTTTTTTGCCAGCCAATATGGTTATCTTTATGTGAATGGTGATGTGGGAGGAGATGACAGTTATTTTTATACCGCTCTGACATGGTATCATATAGAGTTTAAAAATATTGATTTTACAACTAAAACTTTTGATTACTACATTAATGAGGAATTGATTAAAGAGGGAATTCCTTTTCGATATGCAGAGTATGTGGAAGAGATTTCTCGAGTTGATATTTACAATTTTACTTCGGGGTCAGAAGCCTGGTGGGATGAGTTCTTTTTTGCTGTGGATGAATTTTGCTGGGTTGATGTTAGTATCTATTCAGATACTATTTCGCCGGGTTTTGGTAATTTAGTTGAAGTGATTTTCGATGCAAAGGGTCTCTATGGTGGCGATTACTTTGCGGATATTATTGTTAACAGTAATGATCCCGATGAATCGGAGATTCTCCTTTCCGCGCATTTGAATGTTACGGGCATTCCGGATATTTTTGTTCCGGAAGATACGCTGGATTATGGTATTGTTTTCGCCGGGTATTCAAAAGTCGATACTTTAGATGTTTATAATCAAGGTACGGATTCATTGACAGTTTACAATATTGTTGTCGACAATCTCGATTTTACTCTTGATTTTACTAATTTTAAGCTTGGTCCCGGAGAAATTCAAGGAATACCTATAACTTTTACACCGGGTTCGTTGGGTCCAGAAATGGGGACTTTAACAATTGTTTCGGATGACCCGGATGAACCGTTTTTTGAGATATTCCTAAAGGGAGAATGTTGGGAACCCCCGGATATTTCGGTTAACCCAGATTCCTTGAGCGATAGTTTAATAACCGGGGAAAAATCGATTCATACTTTAACGATTTCTAATACAGGAGAAAGTTATCTGAGCTTTGATATCTTTATGGAGAGTTTGACTCCGAGTTTGAAATCCCAGAATATTAGTTTTGAAATTAAAGATTTCGCGGATAGTAAACCATTAGAGACGGATGAAAATTCTGGGACTTTTAATGGTTTTAAAGCAGAGTTTTCTAAGAGGGTTTACAAAAGTAATCTCCCTATGGCGCTTTTTGAAAATGTTCTTGTTATGGAAAGAGGTCCGGGTCCATTTTATTACGATTCAGCTTTGGCTAATCTTAGTTTTTCCAGAACACTGGTAACCAGTTGGGATGAATTGCAGGTGGAATTAGAGAGTGGAATCCCCTGGGAGTTGGTTATTGTGAATTCTTATGGTAATATACCTTCTGAAGAAATACTTGATTCGCTTGATATTTATCAGTCAAATGGTGGTTTTTTAATATACGCTGACTGGGCCATTTACGAGTATCTTTCGCATTCTTTGCTTACGAGTTTAGGAATAAGTTTTGTTTTGGATTTTACGGAACCTTTAAACTTTTTTGCCGTCACCTCTGAACATTCAATTTTTAATAATCCGAATAATATTGAAAACTTATATTGGACAGATGACCAATATAACAGAGATGGTGAAATTGTAGATATTCTTTCTGGCGCGAGTCAACTGGCTTTTTTTGAAGGGTTTCCTAATAATGGAGCTATAGTGCTTAATGCTGAGAGAAACTGTATTTTCAATGCTTTTCAATCGATGAACTTTAACGCTGACGATGATGATGATGGTAAGCTTGATATCGTTGAACTAATAGAGAATGAAATATCATTCTTTTCAATTACTTGGCTTTCAGTTGACCACGGGTTAGATACCATTTTATCAGGAGAGAGTATAGATATAGAAGTAACCTTTGATGCTGATGGTTTGTATGGTGGTGATTATTACGCGAATATTATAATTAATAGTAATGATCCCGATGAATCGGAAGTTTTTGTGCCTGCTCATTTACACGTGACAGGAGCACCAGATATTGTTATTGTGGAAGATACTGTAGATTATGGTGTTGTTTATTCTGATTTTTCTGCCATAGATACTATAATTATTTCAAATGGAGGGACCGATACTCTTATAGTAAGTGATATTTCGTCAGATAATAAAGATTATACAATCGATACTACCACTTTCGTACTGGTTCCAGAAGAAAGACAGGAAGTGTTAGTTGCTTTTACCCCGACTTCGATGGGACTTATTACGGGCCTTTTAACCATCGAAAGTAATGATCCTGATAATCCTAATTTAACAGTTTATATGAGGGGTGAATGTTTGGGACCGCCGGATATTTCGGTCGTACCCGATTCCTTAAGCGATAGTCTGTTTATAGATGAGATATCTACCGATACTTTAATAATTTACAATACAGGTTTAAGTGATTTAATTTTTAATATTGCAATCGATCTGGACAATCTGATGTTGACAGAGTTAGCGCAAAGAAACAAAGTCAAAGAAAGAGGAAAAACAATTGTAAATTCAAATTCAGTAGTCACTAAAGAATCTTTAGTATTGGAACCCTGTGAAACAGACGGAGAAGTTGATGGTTTCACTATAGAAGAACCGAGGGAATTTGCTTCTCCGAAGATGTTTGAAGATGATTTTGAGGATGGAGATTATGATGGCTGGTTAACAGCGGGAAGTGGTATAAAAGAAGTTACCAGTATTACAGCTGCGAAAGGAACATATAGTTATCATGAATCTTCTTCTCCTTCTTCACATTATAACGGGGTATATCAGGAGTTTGATTCTATCAGGCCCGGTTATATTGGTTTTTATATACGTTCCGGGGATACTACAACATCTGACGCGTACTGTGTTTTGCGAAGTTGTGAGGGTGAAGATTTGATATGGTTTTTCGCGAAAGAAAATGGTTGTTTCTATATTAACGGTGATATGGGAGGGGATCAAACCTATCATTATACTGCTTTAACATGGTATCATATCGAGTTTAAAAATATTGATTTTCAATCCAAAAGTTTCGATTACTATGTTAATGAAGAATTGATCGATGCGGCAATTCCTTTCCGTATTGCTGCTTATTCGGAAGAGATTTCTCGAGTTGATATTTATAATTTTACTTCGGGGTCAGAAGCCTGGTGGGATGAGTTCTTGTTCGCGGAGAATGAATTTTGCTGGCTCGATGTCGATTATGTTTCCGATACTATTTCGGCGGGTGATAGTGCTTTTGTAGAAGTTATCTTCGACGCATCGGTTCTGGATGCCGGTAATTATTTTGCCGATCTTATTCTCAGCAGTAATGATCCCTATAAATCGGAAGTTTCTGTTCCTGTGTACTTGTATGTAATTGGCAGTAGTGGAATCGAAGAAAACAGTATACCAAAAAGTTTCTTTATTACCCAGAACTATCCGAATCCATTTAATCAGCAGACTGTGATAAAGTATGGATGTCCGAAAAAAGCTCATGTTTGCATACTGCTTTTCGATGTGATGGGTAGAGTGGTAAATACTCTAATCGATAAAGAAATCGAAGCGGGTTATCATGAAATTAAATGGGATGGTAGTAATAAATTTGGTAAAGAACTCCCGAGTGCAGTGTATTTTTACAGAATGCAGGTGGATAAGGATAATTTTATGGCAATAAAAAAGATGATTCTTTTGCAGTAAAAAACATCTAAAAAACAACAAAAAAGGCGGGAATATTTCCGCCTTTTTTTATTGGAGTAATAATTTTTTATTTAATTCTTATTAATTATTCGTTCTTTTTTTAATCCGAGTACAATGGCTCCTTCAACTATTATCCAGATATTAAGTAATAGTATTATTATATTAAGAGTTGATAGAAGTATATCTTTGCTGTTAATAAAACGAAATTGGTTTATTACAAGAGCGTATGTTGTTATCAAAGCCATAAAAACACACGGTATCCCCGAAATCAGGAATTTTATGCCGCCTTTTCTTTTTAGCCATAATGTAATAAGTAAGAGAGCTAATGCTGCTAGAGTTTGATTTGTCGCTCCGAACATAGGCCAGAGTTTTAAGGCGCCTGCTCCGCTTGCTCCGGTCGCGAAAGCCAGCAGTCCGGCTGTTATTACGGCAATAGCCGTAGAGAAATGACGATTTTGAAAAGTTTTGACCTCTACGAATAGTTCTGATAAAACATATCTTTGAATTCTTGTGGCGGTATCGAGAGTTGTTCCGGCAAAAGATACAACAAACACACCCATAAGGGCGATCGCGAAACTTTTAGGTATTCCACTCGATTGTATCATATTCGCGGCACCAATTACAAAAGCTGAAATTTTTGAGCCGAGACCCTCTGCCGCAGCCCAGGAAGAGTAATGGGCAGTCCACGCGGGAATGCCGGTTAATATATTGCCGCCTGCGTTTTGATAGGCAATTCCTATGCCGGCTGCGACCGCGATGAGGACGAGAGTCGCGAGAATTCCTTCCATTACCATACCACCGTACCCGATTATTTGACTATCCGATTCTATGTTTAATTGTTTGGCTGAGGTTCCGGAGGAAACAAGTGAATGAAAGCCCGATATTGCTCCGCAGGCAATCGTTATAAATATAAAGGGAATAACAGGGGGAGCTCCCGTAGGATTTAGATTGATTGCAGGAGCTACTAAGTGAAAGTTTGGATTTCTAAAGGCAGAGGCAACTATTCCGAGAAAAAGTAAAAATAGAGCGACAAGGAGTTGATGAGAGTTTATGTAATCTCTTGGTTGGAGAAGTGTCGTTACCGGAAGCATGGATGCTATGTAAGCGTAGATAAAGAGTATTATAGTCCATAAACCTGTTGCCGGAAGGATTCCTATTCCGGGTAACTGAAGTGGTATAAAAATTCCTAATACAATTGTTAGATACATGATAATTACCGCGATAATCGAAAATAGAACTAAATTTCCGTTTTTTTTGTAAATCATCCATCCGAGCCAGACAGCTATTGGTATTTGAAACCACATTGGAAAAACGGATTCCGGGAACATACTAAAAATTATTGCCATTACCAGACCAAATATAGCTATCACTATTAAAAGTTCAAGAAAAACAATTAAAAAGAATGCTTTTTGTGTCCTTTTATTAATATACTTACCCGTTATTTCCGAAATAGATTTACCTTCATTTCTTATAGAAAGAACAAGTGAGCCGAAATCATGAACGGAGCCTATAGTAATTGTACCTAAAACAATCCATATTATTGCTGGTACCCATCCCCATATAATCCCTATTGCAGGTCCTACGATCGGACCGGTGCCCGCGATAGACGCAAAATGATGCCCAAATATAATTTCTTTTTTTGTTGGTACGTAATCTATTCCATCTTCAAACTTGTGAGCGGGAGTTTCTTTACTGTCATTTAATTCAAATATTCTCTTTGATATAAAAGTACCGTAAAATTTATAAGCGAGAAAAAAACTGCAAAAGCAGACAAGCATTAACAGAACAACATCCATCTACTCCTCCTTATTTTTATATAGTTTGTTTATCTTAACTACAGATAGCGCAAATAACTTTATGGGTACACAGTCCAATGTCCAAAGTCATAAGTCAAAAAAAATCTGTGTCCCTCCTTGAATATCCGTGGCTATTTCATTTCCTGTTTTAGTGTGCTTCATTCCAGTTCTTACCGAAAGCATAATCTACTTTTAAAGCGATATTAACCGCTTTCCCTGCGTTTTCCATAGCAGGTATTATAATATTAATTGCTTCTTCTTTTTCATTTAGAGGCACCTCAAAAAGAAGTTCATCATGAATTTGAAGAATCATTTTTGTTTTTAACCTTTCTTTTTCTATTTTTTTACTAATAAGTATCATTGCTTTTTTAATTATATCCGCGGCACTGCCCTGTATTGGTGTGTTTATAGCGATTCTTTTTCCGTATTCTATTTCACGAAGAGTTTTTAGTTCAGGTATGAGTCGTTTTCTGCCGAAGACAGTTTTTACGTATCCTGAATTTATGGCGTCATCGATAGTTTCCTTTTGCCATTTCTCTACCCCGGGGTGATTTTTGTAATATCTTTTTATTATATCACTTGCCTCTGTGTTGTTTATTCCCAATTGTTTGGAAAGTCCAAAAGGGCTTATTCCGTATATTATCCCAAAATTAACTGCTTTTGCCTTTCTCCTCATTCCAGGAATAACATTTTCCGGTTTAATTCCAAAAACTCTGCAGGCCGTTTGGAGATGTATATCGAGGTTATTTTCAAAATCATTTATTAATTTCTCGTCCTGTGAGATATATGCAAGGATTCGTAATTCAATTTGAGAATAATCACAGGATAGAATAAGATGATATTTTGGGGGGATGACTGCTTCTCTGATTTTTCTTCCGGTTTCCGTTCTTATGGGTAGGGTTTGAAGATTTGGAGCTGTTGTGGTTAGCCTTCCGGTCGACGCGACGGATTGTTGGAATTCGTTATGAACTCTTCCGCTTTCTTTGTCTACACAATTTATTAGAGGATTTACATAGGCGGATAACAATTTGTCCAATTCTCTGAAATTTATTATTTTTGGGACTACGGGATGTTTTTTTGAAAGTGTTTTTAGTACTTCAAAATCTGTGGAAAGACCTGTTTTAGTTTTTTTGACCGGAGGCAATTCTAAATTGATAAATAGAATTTCGCTCAGTTGTTTCGGAGAACGTAAGTTAAACTTGCACCCTGCGAGTTTGTATATATTTTCTTCGATTTTTTCAAGGTTTTTTTCTATGGTTTTTTTCAATGCTATTAACAATTTTTTATCGATAAGTAAGCCTTGCTTTTCTATTTTATACAGAATGGAAATCAGAGGTTCTTCGATTTCCTTATAAACTGTTAACAGTTTATTTTCTTTTAAATCATCGAGCAATCTTTCATAGGCTTTTTTCATTGAAATACATATTGATTCGCCTTCTTCAACGCTTGTACCCAATTCTAAAAGTATTCTCCCGATGGAATGATTTCTACGGTTTGGATAAAGAAGATAATGCATAATGGAAAGATCGAAGATTTTGTTTCCGGGATAAAAACCGATTGTATGCGCGAATTTTTTCGCATCTTCTAAAATAAGCGTATTGTTTTCAAATTCGGTAAGACGCAGTCTTAGAGGTTTTTTTTCTGTAATTTCTAACTTATCATCTACTGAAATAAAAAAATTTTCTTTATTATAATATACGCATATTGGTTGGTTCTGTTTTGCTTCGATTGAATCGACTATATTGAAATTTTTAGGATTTTTTTCTTTTTTCAGCCATTCTTCTACAAGCGAATAGAGTTCAAAACGAGTCAGTAATTCTTTTAAATTTTTGGCGGCTATGCCTTTGTACTTAATATCGTTTAATTCTTCTGAAATAGGTACATTTTTTTCTAACTTGGTAAGGTTCTTCCACTGTTTTGCTTCTTCTTCTTTACCTTTAAGCTTATTTTTGATGTTGGTGTTTATAATCTGGTCGATATTCAAGAAAATATTTTCGATAGAATCAAATTTATTCAGCAGCTTTGCCGCTGTCTTTTTCCCAATACCTTTAATTCCCGGGATGTTATCCGATGGATCTCCCGAGAGAGCAAGAAAATCGTTTATTTTTTCGGGAGGTATGCCGAATTTGTCTTTTACTTTATTTTTATCGTAAAACTCTACTCCGGATTTGTGCATATTTAATACTTTTACATTTTCTGTGACAAGCTGCATTAAGTCTTTGTCCAGAGTAAATATTATTGTATCTATGTTTTCTTTTTCTGCTTTTTCGGTAAGGGTCGCTATTATATCATCTGCTTCGTATCCTTCCTTGCTTATTACCGAAAATCCAGCGGATTCACATAACTCGTTTATATAGGGAATTTGTGTTACAAGGTCTTCGGGAGTCTCTTTCCTCTTTGCTTTATAATCCGCAAAATTTTTTTCTCTAAAAGTTGGACCCGGAAGGTCGAAGCAAACCGCCGCATAATCTAAGTGCAATTCCTCGGACAGCTTTTTTAAACTTCTGGCAAAACCAAAAATGGCAGAAGTCGGTTCCCCTTTGGATGTTTTCAGAGGGTTTCGAATAAAAGCATAATACGAACGATATGCAAGGGATGAGCCATCTATTAATAACAACAATTTTCTCATATTATTAATATAAAAGAGATTTAAGCTAAGTCAAGTTTGAATACACTTGAAAATATGTTGATGAGTAGATGCGTGTATGAGTTAGAAGTTTTTATTCTTCGTTGCTCTTTTTCTCATTATCTCATTTACCCATATACCCATATACTCATTCACTAATTTATCTCCATTTTTCCCGTACGAATTCTGTTATAGCGAGTACCCCAACGATTATTCCAAAATAACCTGTAAAAAATCTCCACGACATAACATAAACACCTAAGACGGATTTTGGCATCAAGTGTTTGAAAATCGCGACAGCGCCTCCTTCTGCAAGTCCGGTTGCTCCGGGTGTGGGCATAAAATTGACGGCGTATGTCAATATGATTTGTAGAATCATCACTTCAAAGAAAGGTGCTTCGATGCCGAGCCCTCTTATAAGCAAAGGGGCTGTGAGAAAATAAAAGGTTAAGGAAAGGAAAGTAGTTATGTACGCTTTAAGAAAAACCATTTTTCTTTTCATGTACTCATTGGTGAAAACTTCCTTAAACATTACAATGCCTTTCACTTTGCGTCCGAATTTACGTTGTAACCATGGAGTTTGAGTTAGTAAGAAGAAGAAAAGTATGGCTACTATTCCGTAGAATATAGTCAAATATTTAAGAATTGCGCTCATTATTCCTGAAGTTAAGAATTGTCTATAATAGTATATAGGCAGAAGGAGCAAAGGTAGGACCATTGCGGAAAGAAGACCTCGCGTAAAAATCGCTGCACTTCCTTCCGGAACCAATATATTTTCTTTTTTACACACATAGAGTTGAAAAGGTATTCCTCCAACTTGCATAGGAGTAATGGCTCCAAGAGGCAATCCTCCCATTGTGAAGTGGAAGGCGCCTCTCCAGGACAATTTTTTCCCGAGAGCTTCAATAATATATCGGAGTCTCCATATATCAAAGAAAAACCTCAAGGCTGTAGACAAAAAGGTTAGTGCTAAGAATAAAGGAGATATTTTTTTCAATT
>Ga0307422_1000217_pt1 | contig 34464 bp, 23 predicted proteins | sample SalMarWE160290MG_FD_202153 | JGI IMG/M metagenome (GOLD analysis project Ga0307422, IMG submission 202153) | Salt marsh sediment microbial communities from the Plum Island Ecosystem LTER, Massachusetts, United States - WE1602-90 | ecosystem: Environmental > Aquatic > Marine > Intertidal zone >...
TGAGTTCCTCCGGCGGACGGCGGTTCCATGTTTCAGGAGATTCGAGGGCCAGGGTGTCTATATCCACAGCCCCGGGAATATGCCCGCTGAGGTAGGCATCACGGTTGCGGTAATGGGCATGGCATATCACCGTGTGGCGGCCGTCATGCCCGGGAGGAGTGCTGCCTGAAAGAAGCTCATGTATCCATCCGGGATAAACGAGATGGCGGTAATTGGCGAGCTGATCCATGGCTAAGGCGGGAACGGCTGACCATTCATCTTCAAAATGAGGATACATGCTTACATGATGATAACCAGCCCGGATAAGTTTTTCTGCAACCATCTCAGGCTCCTTATTATTATATCCGTAAACGATGATCGTATTATCGGGCATTATGTTTTTTGACCTGACAATGTCTATCCAGTCGATATACATCGCCCATTTAGCCGGAAGGCTTTTAGCCCCTTTTATATGCCCGCCCCTTTTTTCGCCGTTCATGGGCCAGCCGTTATAAGCATCGACAGGCCTTACATCAAGGATAAAAACATTTTCTTGCCGTAAAAGATCTTTCAGTTCACCGGTTGAGATACGGGCGGCTTGTTGTTTCATCTCAGGATTAATTGTTATTTGTCATATACAGATAACAAATAAAATCATCTTTTTGATCAAAGGTTTTTTGATTTCCCCGGATTATTCTGCCCCCGGTTTTTTTGTTTATACATAGTTGTATTTTCTCTTTAAATAGAGTCTGTCTATAAACTCGCAGTGTTTGTTCAGAATGTTCGAGATCAAGGCGCGCGAACATTTTAAACCGCAGTATACTAAAGTATTCGAGGATTTAAAATGTGAGCAGCAACGCAGATATCGGACATTATGGACAGACACTAAATAAATAATTGTTTTAAGGTTACTTACGTATTTTAACCTGCATTATTGGCTTCGCCCGGCTAAAGTTTCATAAAAATGAATGAAATTTAAGTATTATGTTTAAAAAAACCTCATACATGAATAATACAGTTTAAAAATTCGCACTGCTAAAACAACTGGAAACAGGATGGAAATATTTTTTTTATTGCATTATTCGGAACAAATATGTAATATTGCAATCCTTTTCAGATAGGTGCAGAATAAGTTTTAAACTTTTTCAGAGCACTTTTAAGGTCCCATAGCTCAGCTGGTTAGAGCACCTGACTCATAATCAGGGGGTCCCTGGTTCGAGCCCAGGTGGGACCACTTAGAACCCGAACCGGATGGTTCAGAAAAGCCCGAAAGGGCTTTTTTTATTGGCATTCGGCGAACTATCAAAAAACACAACGGGTCAAAAAAACCCATAAAAACCCCTTTTTCGCGTCAATTCCGGGTCAATATTTTTGCCATTATTAGATACACCTATGAAAATCATCTGCTTAATTCTATCTTATTCTCTAGTCCAGCAATTTTGGGTTTATCAGCAGCTCCCCAATCCCAAGCAATATATCTCAATCCACCTTTAAACTTTTCAGATTTATTTATTCCGGGACCGGGTCCTTTATGAGTTTTTAAATTACCTGTTGATTCAAGAGCTAACCATCCCATTGTTTTGTGATGAATTAAAATAAACACATGTAGATTTTTGCCCTTTTTGGTCATCATCTGGACAGCATATAATTTCTTTTCATCAAGCTTCTCTAATAGCTTTTTAAACTTTATAGGTTTTTCATTTACTTGAGGTAAATCATATCTTTTTGCAAAAATTTCAATTAATGGAGTTTTATCCTTTTTTTCCTTTTTAGTTTTACGTCTTTGAATACCAGAAGGATCACCTTCAAACCATAGTGCACCAAATATATTTAAGAAAAATACACATACAAGTCCCTCTCCTTTTACAAGTTTACCTTTTTTGGATATTTGTCCCTTTCTATAAAGTAAAGGCGAAAATATATTTGTTATTTGATAAGCTAAGTTATCCTCTTCATAAATATCTAAACCAACTCGAAGTTTTTTTTCAGCTTCAGCGTTCCAATCAGCCCATTCTTCAATTTCCTTTTCAAACTCAGATGAAAACTCAATTCTATCTTCAACCAATCGATCTTCTGCATAATCTTTTCTATCAGAATTAATAATTTCAGACTCAATGTTGGTGAATAAATCTGGATCTCCTCCATGCTTGGGAGATTCTGGATTATAATCTAAACCTGGCATCCCTGGTTCTACCTCTTCGCGAGGTCCACCTTCAAGACCTAAATAGAGTCTGTCAATAAACTCGTAGTGTTTGTTCAGAATGTTCGAGATCTGCGTTGCTGCTCAAACCATATAAGAATGAATAACTGTGTTTCATTAGTATTAGCATATTAGAAAATAATATCATAACTTTGATATAAGCTGGTAAATAGAGTTTGACAATAAACTCATAGTTTGCTAACAATATTTGAGGTAATTGAAAATATTCATTAAAAATATGGTTTGCATCCGCTGCCAGATGGTAGTGAAAGCCGAACTTGAAAAAGCCGGCCTGAATTATTCCCGGGTTAAAATCGGAGAAGTTGATTTGGTCGGGGATGTTAAACCGGAACAACTGGAACAACTTAATGGCGGGTTAAAAAATGCCGGACTGGGTCTTATGGATGATAAAAAAAGCATCCTGGTTGAAAAAATAAAAGCTGTAATAATAGAACTGGTGCACTATTCCGAAGGCCAGATCAAAGTGAAGCTTTCGAATTTTCTTAGCGATAATCTCAATTATAATTATACCTATCTCGCCAATCTTTTCTCAGAGGTGAAAGGGACTACCATTGAAAAGTTCTACCTGACACATAAAATTGAAAGGGTAAAAGAACTGCTGGTTTATGATGAGCTCAATCTTTCAGAAATAGCTTTCAGGTTGAACTATAGCAGTGTTGCCCATCTCTCAAATCAATTCAAAAAATTTACCGGGCTGACTCCCAGTCATTTCAAGATGCTTAAAAACAAACGACGTGATAGTCTGGAAAATGTGTGAATAATGTAATTATTTTTCAAAATTATGTAACACAATCCGGAAATATATTCGCGAATTTAGCTTAAATGTTGTTTGTTTTTAAAAATCTAAAAAATGAAGGTTTTACTTGTTTATCCGAAATGCCCTGATTCCTTTTGGAGTTTTAGCCATGCAATGAAATTTATTTCCAAAAAGGCCGCGGTACCGCCGCTTGGATTGATCACCGTATCGGCAATGCTCCCGCCCTCATGGCAAAAAAAACTGACAGATATGAATATCTCCCAGCTTCAGTCAAGCGATGTGCAGTGGGCGGATTATGTTTTTATCAGTGCTATGTACATTCAAAAAGAATCGGTAAGAAAAGTAATTGCAGAATGTAAAAAATGGAACAAAAAGATAGTCGGGGGCGGCCCCCTCTTCACCCAGGATTATAAAGATTACCCCGAATTAGATCATTTGATCCTGAATGAAGCCGAGTTAACCATGCCCCGTTTTCTCTCTGATCTGAGCAGGGGACAAGCCAGGAAACTTTATACGACCACTGAGTATGCCAACCTGGCGGAAACACCGGTTCCTGATTTCCATTTATTGTCGGTAAAGGATTATGCTTTTATGAACATTCAGGTTACACGCGGATGCCCGTTTGACTGCAACTTTTGTGAAATAACGTCACTATTCGGGCATAAAGTAAGGATGAAAAGCACGGAACAAATTATTAACGAACTGGAAGTACTCTATAAAAATATTAAATGGCGCGGGCCGGTTTCCATTGTGGATGATAACTTTATCGGGAACAAAAAAGGAATTAAATACAATCTGTTGCCGGCCATGAAAGAGTGGATGCAGAAGCACAAGTACCCGTTCGCATTCAATATTGAATCTTCAATAAATCTTGCCGATGATGAAGATCTGATGACCTTGCTGGCGGAAACAGGTATTACTTCAACCTTTATCGGGATTGAAACCCCCGATGAGATTTCGCTGAGTTACTGCAACAAAGTGCAAAACAGGAACCGTAATCTGCTTGATAGTGTAAAAAAAATACAGCAGGCCGGGATACAGGTTTCGGGCGGTTTCATTGTTGGATTCGACAGCGATACCGCGACAGTTTTTCAGCGACAGATCGATTTTATCCAGGAAAGCGGAATTGTTTCGGCAATGGTTGGATTACTGAATGCCCCGAACAACACCAGGCTTTACCGCCAGCTGGAAGCAGAAAACAGGTTAACAACCAAAGCTACCGGTAACAACACTGATTCGTCAATGAATTTTATTCCAAAAATGGATTACAACGAATTAATGGACGGGTATAAAAAAATCATTCATAACATTTATTCTACCAAACCCTATTATGGCAGGGTAAGGCAGTTATTATTAAATTACAGGCGTTTAAATAAGGGCCAGAAAAGGATCACCCTTTCACTGTTCAAAGCATTTCTTAAATCTGTTTTTGTTATTGGATTTCTCGATAAAGGAAGAAGGGAATACTGGAAATTAATTTTATGGACACTTTTCAACCGGCCTAAATCAATTGTTGATGCCATTACATACACGGTTTACGGCTACCATTTCAGAAGGGTTTACGGGTTGCGGAATTAAAACTTCCTGCCACCGGAAATGTGTGAATGATGTAAAATAAACCATCAATTGAATAACACTTTCGAAAAAATGCCCGAGTAACTTTATAAAGATTATTTTATTAAGAGAGGCATGCAAAAGATCGAAATTGAAAAATCAGTTATATATACCCTCATTGAAATAATTGAATATGTCCCCAATTCGGTGGTTAGTAAAACCATTATACGGAAAACTACCGGGAACATCAGTATAACAGCTCTTGATATGAATGAAGCACTGGTAGAGAAAATATCTCCTTTCGACGCCTTTATTCAGATTATTGAAGGGTCGGCTGAAGTTTTTATCGATGATAATAAGAACATACTTCAAGCGGGGGAGGGAATAATTATACCGGCCCATACACTCCATATCATTAAAGCGAATGAACGGTTTAAAATGATCTCAACGGTCATTAAAAGTGGTTATGAAGGAATTTTAATGTGAGCCGGCATTTAAAACATTACCGGTTAAACATTGTGCCAAAATTCACATTTTTGCGAACTTTGAAATATTGACGACCGATAAAAGGCATTTTTGTTCATCCTCGGTAACCACGCCTTCCATATGAACACGGCACAAGGGTTTATTTTCGTAACCAATCATCACTTCGCATGATTCCTTTGCAATGCTGGCATATACTTTTTTATAAAAATCATTAAATACCGGCCTTGAATCTTCAGAGATAAAAAGTTTAAAATTGCTGTTGATCAAGCTAAAACGCCTGTCTCCCAATATATCGGCGCCGGTAAAATTCAGATCGCAAATTGTTCCGTCAGGATCGAGCAAAAAATAACCCATCGGGGACAGATCAAACAACATGGTATATTTTTTTAAGGCTGTTTCTGCTGTATCGTATGCCTGCCGCAACTCTTCATTCTGCATCTCCAATTCGATCTGATGCACCTGCAATTCGTGAAGGAGTTTATTCACGTCGGCCTCCTTCAACTCCTTATCCTCTTTTCTTTGTTTTTCACGCAGTATCTTTTCAGCTTTCTCACGAAGCTTTCGGGTATTGGTGAAATCCGTTTCTTCATTCATCATAGTTTATCAGTTTTTGTAATAATAATCATTTCTGAAGGTATTTGCTCGTGGTTGAATATCACATTTGCCGAACATTTAATATCATGTTCTTTTTCGCCCGCTGCTGTTACCCGCATCATAATATTATTTTTCCCCGGTTTACTCAATAGTTTGCTTAACTGTTGCCTGGTCTTTTTTTGCGCCGGCCCGGGAATAAATAATTCCACATAATTTTTATTTATTATCTCTTCGCGTTTTATACCGTAAAAGGTTTCAGCCGCTGAATTGAATTCCAGTATTTTCATGTCGGCTGATAATTTTACGATCATGTTGGAAGATGAATCCATAAGCAGCTTATTCTCCCGGTTCATCTTATGTAATCTGTCTTCCGCCACCTTAAGATCGGAGATATCGATAAATGTGATGACCAGTCCGTCAATCCGGTCGTCGTGTGTGCGGTATGGCATAATGCGAATGGCAAACCACCTCCCGTCTTTGGTTGGTATTTGCTTTTCAACAGATATGAGCGTTCTTAATACTTCGTGGGCATCGTCAGGCAGCCCGGGGTAGATAAGCAGTGAAGCCTGGTCGGTAAACGGACGGCCGATGTCGCTTTTTATAAGCTTGAATATTTTGGTTGCCTGAATGGTGAAACGGCGGATATTCAATTCTTTGTCAAGGAACAAAGTGGCAATATCAGTACTGTTGAGCAGGTTTTTCATATCATTGTTTACCCGGGAATAATCTTCCACCTTTGCCATCAGTTCGGCATTTACTGTCTGAAGCTCTTCATTGAGGCTTTGCATTTCTTCTTTGGAGGTGGTTAGCTCTTCATTGGTTGATTGCAACTCTTCATTGGTTGACTGCAGCTCTTCATTGGTTGATTTCAGCTCTTCCTGCGAAGTTTGCATTTCTTCCATCATGTTTTGCATCTCTTCGCGGGAATGCAGCAATTCTTCCTCAAGCTCTGCTTCCCTGGTGCTTCTTGCCGTTTTTCCCCCTTTGGTTTCCGGTGGTTTGGTGTCAGCAGATTGCGAAACATCCGTGAAAATTATCATTAACTTACCATATAAAGGATCGGGCTTACGGATCCACTTAATGTTCACATTTAAAGTCAAGGAGTCTCCGTTTGAGCTGATCCTGACATGGTGTAAAACCACTTCTTCTTTGTTCAGTAAGGCTTTACGAAATGCAATAGCAAAATCGTTTTGAAAACCGGGCCTCAGCATGGCAAAGATATTCAGGTTTGCCTTACCCACCGGGGGCTCAAGGTATTTCCCCGTTCGCCCGCTAATATACAATATATCGCCGTTTTCATCTACCAAAACCCCGGCGGGTGAAAATTGCTGCAGCAACAGCTGGTCGGCAAGCTTTTGAATGTTCATGACCGGCTTTTCAGGTTCAGTGTTTTCGACATTACCCGGCCCGGACCGTGTAAATGAAGAAGGAAAATCGAACTGTTGCGGGTTAAGATCGGCAAGTGAACGTTTGAAAATTTTCAGGCCCGCATCCACCGGTGAGAAAAGATGGTTTTGCATCCCGAGTGTTTCGGATGTGCCAAGCAATAAAATCCCTTCAGGATTAAGGCTGTAGTGAAACAATCCAAACAATTTCCTTTGCAACCGGGGATCCATATATATCAGAAGATTGCGGCACGAAATAATATCAATATTGGTATAAGGCGGATGCAAAATAATGTTGTGCTGGGCAAACACGACCATTTCCCTGATTTCTGTATTGATGCGGTACCCGTCCTCCGTTTTGGTAAAGAACCGGCTCAGCCTTTTTGCCGGCACATCATTAGCAATATTTTCCGTGAACAATCCCTTACGGGCTGTTTCAATAGCATCGTTATCGAGATCGGAAGCAAAAATCTGTAATGTCACTTTCCTGTCGGCACCGGCCTTATCCAGGGCTTCCTTAAATACGACAGCCAGTGAATAGGCCTCCTCTCCCGTGGAACAGCCGGGTACCCAGGCTCTCAATTGTGAATTGGGTTTCATTTTACCGATCAGTGCCGGGATTACCTTTTTTTCTTTCATTTTTTTCCAAACAGGCGGGTCACGAAAAAAACTGGTGACACCGATCATTAGTTCTTTAAACAGAATATGCACTTCCTTTGGATTTTCCTGCAAAAAGTGGACATACGAATATATTTCATTAATTTTATGTATGCCCATTCTTCTTTCGATACGGCGATAAACCGTATTTTTTTTATATAGTGAAAAATCATTGCCTGTTTGTGCCCGCAGTAAAATAAAAATTTTATCCAGGGCACTTTTATTTTTTGCTTCAACACTCAGGTTTGACTTTACTACAAAAATATGTTTATGAAAATTTACCAGTTCCGAAGGCAGTTTACCGGGAGATGCCACTATATCAACCATCCCCGTGTCAATGGCATTCCTCGGCATGCTGTCAAACCGGGCTGTTTTGGGTTCCTGCACCAATACTATTCCGCTTTTTTCTTTTATGGCCCGTATTCCACTGCAGCCGTCAGAGCCCATACCTGAAAGAATAATACCTGCAGCATACTCCTCCTGGTCATCGGCCAGTGAACGGAGAAAAAAATCGACAGGAAGACGAAGTCCCCGCGCTTCGGCAGGCTCGAAAAGATGAAGTACCCCCTTGAAAATTGACATGCTCTTGTTCGGTGGTATTACATAAACACGGTCAGGCTTCACCTCCATAAGGTCTTTAGCCTGATATACCTTCATGCCGGTAATCCGTTGCAGCAATTCCGGAAGCATCCCTTTTTGTGTGGGATCCAGGTGCTGGATAACAATATAAGCCATCCCGCTGTCGGGGGGTACATTTTTCAAAAACAGCTCCAGTCCTTCCAAGCCCCCGGCAGATGCACCGATAGCTACAATTGGAAATCTGTTGTTTGCCGGTTCCCGGGTTTTTTCTGTTTTTGAAACCACGGGTCCTGTGTTTTTTGTTTTCAATATTTCTATTTCAATAAATTCAAGTAAGCAAAATGTTTAACCGGTCATGTGTTTGTTCAATTCACTGTTTCCCAGGCTGTATTTTTCATATTTTCCCCTGTAAATATAATCAAATCACTTTATTTGAAATAAAAACATGGGCAGTGTTTACAAAAAGTTATTCATACATTTTTCATTTATCAAAAATAGTTGTTTACCAGTTCTATTAATTCAGACCTGTTTATTGGTTTTGAGATATAATCATCACATCCTGCTTTTATTGTCTTTTCTTTGTCACCAGCCAATGCATAAGCTGTTTGTGCTATTATCACCACCTCCGTATTAAATTCACGGATTTTGCGGGTGGCTTTATATCCGTCCATTTCCGGAATGTGTATATCCATAAGCACCAGGTCAATATCCGGATTTTTTCGGCAGATTTCAACTGCTTCAACTCCGGTTGTTGCAATTAATACTTCCCTGGCATATTCTTCAGCCATCTTGGTAATCAGCATTTTTGAAGTTTTATCATCTTCAACCAATAAAATTTTAAGTTTCCTGATCCTTGTTTTTATTGATTTTTCAGAAGCAGCCTGTGAAACGGTGTGGATCTCTCCTTTTGCCGGGCGGGCCGGCAAAGTAAAAAAGAATGTGGAGCCTGAAGCATGAAGATCACTGCCGGCATTATTCTCCACCCATATTTCCCCTCCCAGCATTTCAACATAGGCTTTTGAAATGGATAATCCCAAACCGGCCCCTTCATTGTCCCGTGTTAATGTTTTACTTCCATGTTTGAACCTTTCAAATATGAGCTCTTTCTGTTCTTCCGGAACGCCCGGGCCACTGTCTTTTGCATAAAATTCGACAAATTCACCTTTTATCTTATAACCCATTTCAATGGAGCCGGTTTGAGTGAATTTAACAGCATTTTTAACCAGGTTAGTGAGCACTGCATACACTTTTTCACGGTCTGTTTTGATAAAAGCCTCATTTGCCGGCAGCTCCTTTTTACAGGAAATATGTAAATTTTTTTTCTCTGCTTCCGGCTTGAAAAAGTTATAAATGTAATTCAGCTGTTCGTTTATGTTTGTTTCTGAAACTGATACTTCAGTTTGTTGCGAATCAATTATGCTAATGCTAATAATATCGTTTACAATATTGAGCATGCGGGTGCCGCTTTTTTCGATAATATCAATATATTCCTGCTGATCTTCACCTTCTGCGTCCAATGTTTTCAGTAGTTCGGTAAAACCCAGGATGCCATGCATGGGTGTTCTGATCTCATGGCTCATATTGGCCAGGAAAGCTGATTTCAGCCTGTATCCTTCTTCCGCTTTTTCTTTGGCTTTTTTCAACTCGTTCTCGGCCTGTTTGCGTTTTGTAATGTCAACCATTGTTACCAGGCATTTCTCGTCAATATTACTGATTATGCCGGAGGCGAGTATATATTTAACTGAATCGTTTTCTGTTGCCAGCTTAAGTTCACAGGTTTCTTTTGATCCGTTTTCGAATATTTTTTGGAGAAAACCGTTATAAACGGCTCTCGTATCAGAAGATACAAAGAAGCCAAAACTGCTTTTTATGAGCATGGAACGTTTTTTGCCCAACATGTGTTCCGCGCTTGTATTTAAATTTATAATTTCGCCTTCCTTTGAAAGTGTTAAATACCCTGAAGGGGCAAAATCAAATAATTCAGTGTATTTCTTTTCGGCAAGTTCGGCTTTTTCCTTTGCCAGTTTAAGTTCTTCATTTTGCATTTCCAGTTCTATCTGGTACACTTCGAGTTCCCGGATGAGTTTTAAATTGTCGGATCCGTGAACGCGTGTTTTTGATCCATTCTCTTTTCCGTTTAGCAAAATTTCTGCCATTTGGCGTAATGTGTTGTAAATGTGTTCCTGTTTTTTCATGTGTATATTTTTCTGTTTCCCTGTAAAACCATGGTTAGCGGGGCATATAATGTTCTTTTCTGTCCGGTTCGCAGGCCTTTATCTCGCATATTCTTAACAAACACTATGAGTTTATTGACAAACACTATAAGTTTATAGACAAACTCTAATTATTACAAGAGCAAGTTATAATTTTAAATGCCGAAAGAATTACAGAATTTCAAGTATATGTTACATCATTCACACATTTAAGCGGTTAAAGTCCTTTTGAATTCAGCTGTGGCAATATGCATTCCCCGCAGGCCGGGGTTTCGAACTGCCCGCAAGGCAGTTCGACCTACTTTTTTGTCTTCCACACAAAAAAGTAGGCAAAAAAAGTCACCGTTCCATAAAAATCGCTTGATTATCTACAGAAGGTTTTCTTCCTGCGGAACCCAAACTCACTCCTCCTTCGTCGTCGCTCGGACAGGGTTCCTCCAGTGCCCCTGCAACGAAAACCTTCCTTGAAATCTACGCGATTTTTCTGAGACGGGTCCCGCTACTGCAAAACTTTATGCTGGTTTTAAAGGAAATGGGCTTTGCGGAACAACGGCTCCATCTGCCTGAAGTTGGATTAAAAAACATCCGGATTACAAATCCGGATGAGCTGTATGCATTGCAGAACACCGGCTTCCTTCTGTCATAGCACAGCTTGACATATACAATGTAAGTCCTTACGGTAATATCCTTTTCAAATAAACTATTACATGAAAGGGACCCCGCCTTCAGTATTTTCCGTTAAAAAAAATCAAGGTGATCACCGTTAAAAAAATCGAGCTGTCCGACCTTAGGAGTTCTCGATTTTTAGGTGAGCACCTTGATTTTTTAGGAAAATCCTGTCAGCGGCGGCATTTTTGCCTACTTTTATTGCTGTAGAAAAAAGTAGGTCGAACCGCATGGGGAGCGGTTCGAAACAATTAGCTCTTTGAAGGCATATATAAATAACAATAATATTTATGATAACAATGCTATTCTATATAGTGTCTGTCCATAAAGTCCCATTTGCTGCGTTACGCTTGTCCGAAAATTGCTCATTTACGATAAGTAAACTCCGCATTTTCGGACTGCGCAAGCCTTGCAAATGGAACCTTCTGAACAGACACATGTCCGGTTAAACATTTTGCCAACTTTATAGACGGACACTATATAGTGTCTGTCCATAATGTCCGATATCTGCGTTGCTGCTCACATTTTAAATCCTCAAATACTTTAGTATTCTGCGGTTTAAAATGTTCACGCGCCTTGATCTCGAACATTCTGAACAAACACTATGACTTTATTGACAAACTCTATATAAGAGCCTTCAGAATCTCGCGACACTTTCTTTTATCAGGGTCGTCATGGTGCTGCGGCGTGAGGCAATGACTTCATTTTTTTCCTTTGTGGTGGCGGGCCTGATATCGGTGCGCCATGATTCATAATTGGTGCAAAGGGATACCACAGAATATTGGATACCGATCTCATTGGTGAGGATGGCCTCGGGGGCTGATGTCATATTTACAATGTCGGCTTTCCAGTGGCGGTACATGTTCGATTCTGCCCGGGTGGTGTAACGCGGGCCTTCAACTGACACAACGGTGCCTTTGGTGTGTACGGTGATACCCTTTTTTACCGCCGATTCAATAATGATATCACGTAATTCGGGACTGAAGGGATGGATCATGGGTTCATGGCTGAGTTCCGCTTCGGGTATCTTGTCGAGAAAGCTCAATCCCATGTATTTGGTCTGATCGATAAACTGGTCGATAACCACTATCTCTTCGGGGCATACCTCTTCCTGCAGGCTGCCGCAGAGGGAGGTGGCTATAATATGGGTAACGCCAAGCTGCTTAAGGGCATAAATATTGGCCTGGTAGTTGATCTTAAAGGAAGGGATATCGTGTTTTATACCATGCCTGAACAGCAGCACTAATTCTTTACCTGCCAGGCGGCCGGTGTAAAAGTCGGACAGGTTATCACCAAAAGGTGTTTCCGTAGTGATCTTTTTATAATCTTCCAAAAAAGTTTCGGGATCTTCAAATCCCTTTCCGCCGATTATTGCTAATTTTTTCATTGTCATATTACGGGAAGTTAAGTTTTTTCGGGAAATAAGTGTTTAATATCTTTTTCAGATGCTTTGCAAATGCCTCTTTCCGTGATCAGTCCTGTAACCAGCCCTGAGGGTGTTACATCGAATCCCGGATTGCTTACCGGAATATTTTCACCGGTGATCAGTATTTTTTTGATCTTTCCGTTATGCAGCCCTTCGGTATACCTTACTTCATTTTTGTCCCTCTCTTCGATCACAATATCCTTTGATCCCCTGGCTGACCCCCAGTCGATGGACGAGGAAGGCAGTGCAGCATAAAAAGGGACCTTATTATCTTTTGCAGCCAGGGCTTTTAAGTATGTACCTATCTTGTTCGTAACATCACCCGATATGCTTGTCCGGTCACTCCCGACCAGCACTATGTCTACCATGCCCTGCTGCATCAGGTGTCCCCCGGCATTGTCGGTGATCAGGGTGCAGGGAACACCATGTTGGGCAAGTTCCCAGGCGGTGAGCTTTGCCCCCTGGTTGCGGGGCCTTGTTTCATCTATCCATACATGAACCTTAATACCTTGGTCATGTGCCATATAGATCGGGGCTGTTGCCGTACCGTAATCAACACAGGCCAGCCAACCGGCATTGCAATGGGTAAGGATATTTACCGGTTCACCCTTTTTGGCTTCGCTGATCTGCCTGATCAGGGGCAGGCCGTTGAGGCCGATATTACGGCAGTTTTCAGTTTCACTGTTCATAAGTTTTTTTGCCTCTTCCAGCGCCTTTGTGGTTTTTTCTTTTATACTTCGGGCTGATGAAATGGCATCCTGCACCAGGTCAACGGCATAACCCAGGTTTACGGCTGTGGGACGTGCTGATTTTAAGTAATTTGCAGTCTGCCTGATGTAGGTGTTCGGAATAATATCATAAGGGATATTCATTAAGGCAAGATACATGCCCAGGGCAGCGGTAACTCCGATCAACGGCGCCCCGCGAACATGCATCTCCTGAATTGCCCTGTAGGTTTCTTCAGGTGTTCTCAGCTCCTCTGTCACCAGCTGAAAAGGAAGATAACGCTGGTCAATGATCCGGACTAAGCCCTTATCTTCGTCATCCAGCCATATGCTTTGAAGTTGTTTCCCTTCTACGATCATCGGCAAAAAATGAAAGAATTTTGTTTCTTTACAATTTGAAAAACTAAAAATAATGAAATTATCCGACGCCGGAAACAAAACTTCAGGACAAATTAAGAATATCATCTTTGACTGGGGCGGGGTGATCACAAATATTAATTACCAGGCAACAATTGATGCGTTTAAAAAATACGGTCTGGATGATTTTGATAAATTGTACACAAAGTTCAATCAGAGTGAATTGTTCATTCAACTGGAAACAGGGAAGATCACAGCCTTTGCCTTCAGGCAGGAGCTGCGGAAAAGTATCGGCATACCCGTATCCGATGAAGAAATAGACAAGGCATGGTCGGCCATGCTGCTTGATACACCTGCTGACCGGCTGGAACTGCTTCGGCAGCTTAAGGAAAGGTACCGGACTTTTCTGCTTAGCAATACCAATTCGATCCATGTTGAAGGATACAGGAGATATCTTCATGCCGTCACGGGGATAAGTGATTTTAACGAGTTATTTGAAAAGGTTTATTATTCGCATGAGGCGGGATACCGGAAACCGGGGAAGGAGATCTTTGAATACGTGCTTTCCGATTGTTCTGTTAAACCCGTGGAAACCCTGTTTGTTGATGATACCTGTGATAATATTGAAACTGCTGAAAGCTTGGGCATCAAGACATTACATATTAATGACGGAATGGATATAGCAGATTGTTTTAAACAGGCAGGATATTTTTGATATGCAATATTTTAATAAAAAAAGGGTTTATTATATGAAATGGTTTTTTGGGATTGAATGTTTCCCCGTATTGTAAAAAATTGATATCTTGCCCTTTTAATGATAATTTTATAGTTTTTTTATACCGCTATTATGAAACAATCAGCACTTGTATTTTTTTCAGCTTTTGTATTTGCCCTTTCGGTATCGGCTCAGAGTAAAAAGATACCTGCCGTGATATATCTGAAAGACGGGTCAACAATCAGCGTTTACCATTTTGGTCAGAAAGTATGCGGGAATAACCGCTACCTCGACAGTTACATTATTGTAAGGGGAAAATACAGCGGTCTTGTCACTGAAATAAAGAAATATGATGATATAAGGTCAATTGATATGAAAGGGTTCACTGAGCCCCCGGTAGCAAGTGTCGGAAATGAGAAAGCCGTTATTAATGTCACGAAGAAGAACGGAGTGACAGTATCACTGGAAGAGGCTGAACTGGTTATGTCATGCTACGGCCCCGGGGATAAATACAACAGGATAAAAGTGCAGATCATGAACCCGCTTACCGAAGAAATTGTTGAAAAGTCGGTTGAGGTTAAGGATATCGATATGGTGAGATTCGAGTGATATTTTATCTTGCCAGAATGTTTTTTCACTTTTCCACCTTATCACTTTTCCACTTTTTAGAATCTGGTAGAATCCAATTTGGGCACAAGGCAGGAGCCTTGCGCCAGTGAGAGCTTCGAGCTTTCAACTTCCCAAAGTAGCTCCTCCGGATTTGAAATCCGGAGGTAAATATTTCCGGATTTCAAATCCGGAAAAGCAAGGGCTTTGAGCTTCGAGCTTCGAGCTCTTTTTCTTCCGGTTTTAGGCTTCCGGCTCACTTTGGAAATTAACCGTCAGATAACGGATTATTGATTTTCCGGTTCCTGCCAGTCGCCGGATGCCTTGATCACATTAACGAGTTCATCAACTGCCTGATCTTCGGGTATATTGCGTTTGATCAACCGGCGTGATTTATATAAGCTGACTTTGCCGGGCCCGGCACCTACATATCCGTAATCTGCATCAGCCATTTCACCAATACCATTTACTATACAACCCATAATGCCAATCTTCAATCCTTTGAGGTGATGTGTTTTAGCACGTATCATGGCAGTTGTCTTTTGCAGGTCAAACAGAGTACGGCCGCACGAGGGGCATGAGATATATTCTGTTTTGGTGGTACGTACACGTGCAGCCTGCAATATGCCAAATGCCGTGTGATTAATGATGTCCGGTGTAATGTCTGGCAGGGAGTTTGTGATCCATATTCCGTTGCCTGTACCATCCAGAAAAAGGGCCCCCAGGTCAGCTGCACTTTTCAGCCGGAGCAGCTCTGCAGTTTTTTCAGTATAGTTACACCGAAAGACCACAGGACACCGGCATCCCGTGTTCATCAGTTCAATCACAAACCGGCGCTGTTCAGCCAGGCTGTTCTTTGTGAGCGGGTCAATGACAAGGGCCAGCAACGGGTCATCTTTAATGATACTGATGAGGTTACCTTGCAGTTCAGGTAGCGTTAACCGGAGAAATTTCAGGCCTGTTAGTTTCTTGTATACCTGTTTGTATTCATCAGTTGTTAACAGGGGGATTATTTGCTTTGCCGGTTCATTTATTTTTTCCCGGATAGCATAGTCTGTCAGGATCAGTTTGTTTTCCGGGATATCCGTATGAGGTGGTATGTTTTTCAAATAGATGATATCGGCAGCCTGATCAGTAAATTTCCACCGGCCGTCCCGGTAGTTCCATCCGGCCTGTTGCAAATCCGGATAATTGCTGCCGGAAGACGATGAGAGGCCGGTTACCACTACAGGAACATGGTCACTGCCAATGATACCTGCCTGGAAAGTTTGCCGGATCCGGTAGCCGTATGGGCCGATTGGATTTTTTGTTACCGGCGGAATGGCAGCATGCCCGGCTTTACCGGTAAAATATTTGACCAGTTCGCGGGCAACAGGAATTTCTTTTTCGGGATCCTCGGTGAGGGATACCCTTATTGTATCGCCAAGCCCGTCTGTTAAAAGTGCCCCGATGCCCACAGCTGATTTTATGCGGCCGTCTTCTCCTTCACCGGCTTCGGTAACTCCCAGGTGCAAAGGGAACGTCATGGACTCGTTGTTCATTTTAGCTGCCAGCAGGCGGTTGGTTTTTACCAGCACCTGTGTGTTGCTGGCTTTGAGCGAAACAACCACATCTGTAAAATTTTCGTTTTTGCATATGCGCAGAAATTCCATGGCCGATTCGGCCATACCTTCCGGTGTGTCTCCATGCCGGCTCATGATACGGTCAGAGAGCGACCCGTGATTAACACCTATGCGTAAGGCTGTTTGGGTGGCTCTGCATTTTTCAAGTAAGGGAAGAAAATTTACTTTGATTTTGTTTAATTCAGCCTGAAATTCTTCATCGGAATAATCGAATTTATTGAATTTTTTTGCACTGACGTAATTACCCGGATTAATCCTTACTTTATCTGCAATGCCCGTTACTTGTTCAGCTACTTTCGGATTAAAATGCACATCTGCGATCAAAGGATAATTATAGCCTCTGGCATGGAGCTGTTTTTTTATTTCAGCCAGGTGACCGGCATCCTTTATGGTGGGTATGGTGATCCGTACATACTCACCGCCGGCTTCAATGATCCGGATGCACTGTTCCACGGTTTTGCCGGTATCTGCTGTTGAAGTGCTGGTCATCGACTGGATACGAATGGGATGATCCCCGCCCAGCGGAATATTACCAATATATACCTCGTGGGTTTTGCGTCGTTGATATGTGGTGAGGCTTTCGCAATAATTCATTGTTATTTTTCGGCATGTTAAAGGATACAAAGATAATCTGATTCTTCGGGATAGAAAAGTGTAGATAAAGATAGTTGAGTAGTCCCCTCCTGGGGGAGCCTGTCCCGTACCGAAGGACGGGAGGTCAGGGGTGGGTCGGTAAAGTTGAGTAGTTGAGAAGAAAAAGTCTTGCCAGTCTTGCCAGTCATGGCATTTCTTCAGATTTTTTTGAAAAAAATGTAATAAAATTTGCAATTACGATAATTGTCGTATATATTTATACGATAATTGTCGTAATAAAGACGTAAAAATGAAGAACCGGAAACAAAAAGTAAAGCCCACGAATGCTGAGCTGGAAATATTACAGGTGCTATGGGAACATGGATCGGGGACAGTAAAATTTGTACATGAACAGTTGAACGAAAAAAGGGGGGTTGGCTATACGACTACCCTGAAGATCATGCAAAATATGACGGAAAAGAATATGGTAAAGCGTAAACGGGAAGGCCGGGGTCATGTTTATTTTCCGGCAATCGAAATGGAGGATACCCAAAATGAATTGCTCGACCGTTTTCTGGATATTGCTTTCGCAGGCTCCGCATCAAGTCTCGTCATGCAATTGCTTGACCATCATGAAACATCTGCTGAGGAGTTGAAAAAGATAAAAAAATTGATCAGTAAACTGGAAGGAGGCAAATAATGGATAGTATATATCATATTTTTCCGTCCGGAGTTATGGAAGCATTGGGATGGACAATTATACATTCCGTGTGGCAGGGAGCATTGATCGCCCTCATTTTTTCGCTGGTCATGCTTTTTACAAAACGGTTTACTTCAGTAACACGTTATATCATCGCAGTAATTGCCCTGTTATTTATGCTTTTCAGTGTGTTTTTTACTTTTATAAGGGTTTATGAAAGCCAGGGAAGTGAAGAGGTTGTTACTGTGAAGGATATCGAACGACCGGATGATGCGGTTGATTATTCAGTTACTCCTGCAAAAACAACCGGGAGTGTTTTAACAGGGGATTCTGCAGGAAATATTAACATGATCCTGAATGATTTTAAAAATTACTTTTACCGGCATTTTCCATTGATCGTGACATTCTGGTTAATGGGAATGCTGATCCTCATGTTGCGGTTTATCGGTGGTCTGGCATATACCCGACGAATGAAATATTACCGTGTTATGCCGGTTGAGCCACGATGGGGAAAGCAATTTAAAGAATTGCTTGTGAAGCTGGGGATTAGTCAACCGGTAAGCATATTACAATCATCACTGGCAAAGGTCCCTCTCGTTATTGGCTATATTAAACCGGTGGTATTATTACCGGTAAGCGCCTTTACAGGACTTTCGGAAAAACAACTCGAAAGTATACTGGTTCACGAACTGGCCCATATTATACGCAGGGATTATATCATTAATTTGTTTCAATCATTGATAGAAATTGTATTATTTTATCACCCGGCTGTATGGTGGATATCGTCGGTAATAAAAGAAGAACGCGAGCATTGCTGTGATGATATTGCACTGGAATATACAGGAGATACACTGAACTACGCGAAGGCACTGGCAGGTATCCAGGAACAACTTTTGCATCAGGAAGGACTGGCCATGACGATCAGTCATAATAACAAATTATTAAAACGGATAAAACGATTATTAAATCAACCCAAAATGAAAACAAATTTTATGGAAGGGGTTACAGCCTCATGTATTGTATTTTTTGGAATAGTGATGATTATGCTGAACCCTGGTATTGCTTCAGCATTTAAGATTCAGTCAGAAGAATCGGGAGTAACCCGCATGGTCCAAAAGGGAGAAATACCGGAAGCGGATACGGACTTACATACTCCGGATAATCAGTCAGCATTGGTTTTGCAGGATTCGTTGCTTGCTGCAGGTACAAAAGAAGATGAATCAGCGGGACCGGAATCAGAACCTGGAGCCATGCACATGGATCAAACCATTGAACAGGAAAGAAAGCAGACAATAGTTGCCGATGAAAATGCTTTAGGCCGGGAAGAAAAAATTATTGATGAAGAAATAAAAACTGAAGTTGCACGCGAAATTTCTGAAGAATTGAAAAGGGAGATAGAGATTGAGTTGCGAAGGGAGTTGAATAAGGAGGGTATGCAGGAAGAAGTGATCCGTGGTGTTGAAAAAGGATTACAGGATATGGATATTGATTTGATTATTGATGAGGCTTTGACAGGAGTTGAGGCCGGTATGCGTGAAATTGACTTTAATAACATTGTGGATGAAGCTTTGGCCGGAGTTAAAGAAATGGATGAAGCAGATATCAATATCATGGTAAATGAAATCATATATGGTGTTGAAGAAACCTTGCGCCAGATGGATTTGAACGCGATTATCAATGAAGTGCTTCAGGGTGTGAACAGTGCAATGCATGAGATTGATGTTGGAGCAATCATTGTTGAAAGTTTGCATGATCCGGTATATGATGATCCGGAGACCGGGTTTTATGGAAATCCGGAGCATTTGCACATACTGAAAAGCGGGGTGGGACAATGGAACCGCTGGCGGGAAAATAACCCGACGATCCGTCCCGATCTTTCAGGAGCTTATTTTAAGGAAAGTGATCTTTCCGGGGCTGACCTGCATAATGTTAATCTTCAGGATGCCCATCTGAAAGAAGCTGAACTGGATGGAGTCAATTTTGAAAATGCCCTGCTGTTCAGGACTAATCTGAAAGAAGCTTCATTGGCAGGAATACGGGTTGCCGGTGCGGATTTTACCAATGCCAACCTGAAAGAAGTAAATTTGAGCGGGCTGGATTTGCGGAAAGCTAATTTTTTCCGGGCTAATCTGAAAGAAGCCGATTTGTCAGGCACTGATCTGCGTGATGTTATACTGGAGGGAGCTAACCTGAAAGAAGCGAATCTGAGAAAAGCCGACCTGAGAGGTGCACATATGGAAGGAGTGGATTTCAGCGAAGCCGATATTGACGGTGCTGATCTCCGTCATGTACACTTTGATGACAATACACTATTCCCGGAAGATGATTAGAAGTACGTGGTTATGTAGTTGAGTAGTTGAGAAGAAAAAGTCTTGCCGGTCCTGCGGTCTTGCCAGTCTTGCAAGTCTCTCGCTAAGAATGTTAGTAGTATGTTGAATGTTTTTTCACTTTTCAGAATCTGGTAGAATCCCCGCTTCGAGCTCTTTTTCTTCCGGCTTTCGGCTTACTTTGGGCACAAGGCAGGAGCCTTGCGCCAGTGAGGCGGGTGGACTTTGCCATAACCTGCGTATTGCTGGATTTAAGTGAAACCACAACATCACTGAAATCCTCAGTTTTGCATATACGCAGAAATTCCATGGCCGATTCAACCATGCCTTCCGGTGTGTCACCATAACGGCTCATGATCCGGCCGGAAAGGTTTACATTAAACTAAGATTTTATTATATAGTTGCGGGTTTTAAAAAATCCGGTATATTTGTTTTTTTCTAAAGAAAAATATTTTTTGATAACCCGGGGCGTGAATAATGCAGATTAACAATTTATTTACCAGATACAGCTATATCTTGCGGTTAGTATTTATAATTATTTTTATTATCCTTTTCCGTTTTTTTGCCTTTGCGGATGGTGAGATCTTCCTTAAAACGGATACCCTCAGTAGGACATTGAAAATTCCTTCCCATGAAAGTGATATTGAAGTTGACGGCGTGCTTGATGAAGATGCATGGAAGAATGCCCTGGTAATTGAGCTCAATTATGAAGTGGCCCCAGGTGAAAATATCCCGCCACCGGTAAGGACGGAAGTTTTTCTTACTCACAATAAGGAGATGCTTTATATTGGTTTTGAGGCTCATGACCCTGAAGCGGAAAAGATAATGGCAAACTATTCCGACCGCGACAAGATGTATGATGATGACTGGGTCGGGGTGATACTGGATACCTGGAATGATGAACGCAGGGCATTTGATTTTATTTGTAATCCGCTTGGAGTGCAGGCTGATGCTATTGAATCCTCAAATTTTGATGATTCATGGGATGCTATCTGGTACTCCGATGGTAGTGTTCATGATTCAGGTTTTACAGTGGAAATGGCTATTCCCTTCAGTTCGCTCAGGTTTCAGCGCGACACGGGAAAACAGATATGGGGATTTGATGCAGTAAGGAGTTACCCGCGGGAAGTACGGCATCATATAGGAACATTCCCGCGCGACAGGAACAATAATTGTTATCTTTGCCAGTCATTGAAAATTGAAGGCTTCGAAGATGCAGAGCCGGGTAAAAATATTGAGATCGCCCCCACTCTGTCCTTTCAGCTCAGACAGGAGAGGGAGGATGAAACCAGTGGGCCTTTCGACTGGAAAACCAAACGGCTGGAACCGGGGGTAACTGCAAAATGGGGCATAACACCCAACATGACATTCAGCGGAACGCTGAACCCGGATTTTTCCCAGGTGGAAGCTGATGCGGCGCAGCTTGACATTAATGAGCCTTTTGCTCTGTTTTTCGCGGAAAAAAGGCCTTTTTTTACGGAAGGTTCAGATTTTTTCGATACCCAGTTCGATGCAGTTTATACCCGTACGATAAGGGAACCCTTATGGGGCGTTAAATTGACAGGTAAGGAAAAAGGGAATACCATTGGTGCTTATTTTGTTCAGGATGAACTGACCAACCTGATATTTCCGGGCAGCCAGGGGTCAGATGAAACATCATTGCAGCAATCCTCCTTTTCTTCAGTGATGCGGTATAAATATGATATAGGCAATAAATATACGGTTGGCGCCATTATTACAGATCGTGAGGGAAAGGATTATTTTAACCGTGTGGCTGCTATTGATGCTGATATACGTATTACCGATAAAGACCAGATAAGGGTGACGGCCGGCGGATCATCCACCCTTTATCCCGATACTGTTGTTAGGGAGTTTGATCAGCCTGAAGGGGCTTTCAGTGATTATGGCTTTGATTTTTATTATTTTCATAATACAAGCAAACTGGACTGGCGGTTATCAATTGAGGATTATGGCAAGAATTTCAGGGCCGATCAGGGATTCAGGCCAAAGGTAGATTATAAGAAAGTCGAGGCGGCTTCCGATTACATGTGGACAAATGAAAAAGAAAACGGCTGGTGGAGCCGGGTTATAGCCGGCTTGTATACACGTTACCATACAGATCAAAGCCTGGAATTATTAAAAAGAGGAGCCGGAACCTATTTTGATTTTACAGGGGCGTTCAGGCAGTTCCATTTTCACGCTGAATTAGATGTAGCAGAAGAAAGCTACAATGATGAGCGTTTTCAGGTCACATCCGTTTTCGTGCATAATTGTATGAGGCCTGCCAAAAGCCTGTTTTATTATTTTAATATATGGCTTGGCGACCGGATCGACTATGCAAATACCCGTCCCGGAGATCGTATTCGTTTGTCTCCGGGTATGGAACTGAACGTGGGCAGGCACATCCGCATATCGCTTGAACATACTTACGAACAGCTTAATGTTGAACCGGGCAGGTTATACACGGCCAATATATCGGAGGGAAAGTTTGTTTACCAGTTTACCAGGCAGCTGTTTGTCAGGGCTATTTTACAATACAGAAACTACGAACGCAACGTTGGTTATTATACGGATGAGGATAACCTTCCCGATCCTCATACCTCATCTCTGTTCGCCCAATATCTCTTTTCGTATAAGCTCAACCCGCAAACGGTTTTTTTCCTGGGTTATTCGGACAGCTACCTGGGAGGTGAGATCGATAACCTCGATGTACCCCTGACACAGACGGAAAGAAGCCTGTTTTTTAAGCTGGGCTATGCTTTGACTTTTTAACCTGCATTATTGGCTTCGCCGGGCTAAAGGTTAAAATAAAATAGCCATGATAACCTGTATTATTCACCCGTCAGGTTAACACTTTCATAATTCTCATTCATTTTTATGACCCTTTAGCCCGGCGAAGCCAATAATGCAGGATAGTAGCAGATTTCACAAAAGGGGAGGGTAATATTATTTTATTACCCTCTTTTTTATTATGTGATGTGACCCGTTAAACATTTTGCCAACTTTATAGACGGACACTAATCAGGTTCTGGTGAAAATAAACTTTTCCGAATGATATCAATTTAATAATTTAGCCTGTATTATTCTTGCCACAGGTTTTATTATATGTATATTATTTAAAAATATATGTGAATGGCAATCCGTAAATTTCTTCCGGCCCTGTTGATCACCGTAATAGTTCAGAATGCCGTATGCCAGGAAAGCTATAAAAATTCCCTTATGGCAGGAGTAAGGTCTCACTATGGGTTTATTATCGCCCATTCAAGGGAGCTTAAGGATGTGTCACATACTTTCCCGTGGGGCGTGGAAACTGAGCTTGCATGGCAGTTTATGGGAGATAAAGCCTGGCAATACTGTTATTGTTATCCCCGTGCAGGGGTATCCTTTTTTTACACGAATTTTGATAATCCCGATGTTCTTGGAAGTTCCTGGGCACTGTATGTTTTTGTTGAACCCATGATAGGTGCCGAAAACAGGATCAGCGGTTCGGTACGGTTTGGAGGGGGGCCGAATTATCTGGACAAGGTATATGATGAAGAAACAAATCCGGAAAATAAGTTTTACAGTTCGCCGGTAAGCTTTATCGTTATGCTTAATGCCGGACTGAACTACAGGATAAATAAATTCTGGAATGTTCGCCTGGCCGGTAATTTTAACCATATCTCAAATGGCGGGATAAAAAATCCCAATAAGGGTATTAATTTTCCTACTTTTAATCTTGGCGTGGATTATAACTTACGGCCCCTGCCGTATACAAATAAAACAAAAAACGATTCCATACTGATCAATCCCTGGAAAAAAAGAACGGAAATTTCTTTTTTTTCAACTGCAAAAACAGATATTAAAGGGCAGGAGCGATACCTGGTTTATGGATTCATGGGTAAATACAGCCGGGTGACAGGACGTTTGAGCGCGCTTTCACTGGGACTGGAATGGGCCTCTGACGGTGCCGATAAAAAAGAAATAGAACGAAACGGTATTATGACAGGAGGTAAGCCGGCTGATCATCGTTATGCGGCTTTTCTGTTAGGCCACGATCTGCTGCTGGGAGATTTTAATTTTTCAGTTCAGCTGGGGGTGTATGTATATTCTCCTTTTGACAGGATGGATGAGGTATATCAGCGATATGGCATTTCCTACCATTTTACCGGCATGTTGTTCTGCGGGATAAACCTGAAGGCTCACAGGCATGTAGCGGACTTTTTTGATTTCAGGCTTGGAGTATCTTTTTAAAATTTCTTCTACTACCGCAAGTCTGTGACTTGTGGTCATCAACATTAATATACTACCGCAAGTCTGCGACTGATGGCAGTTCGAATGTTAAATTATAGAGCCACAAGTCATAGACTTGCGGCATATGGGGGACATGATTTATTTTTTTGGTTAACAATGAATATAAACTTCAGGAAAAATTTTAGTTTTGTTATAAATTAAACTATTCACATGTATTCATCAATAACAAATGACGAGTTAAAAAAGGCAATTCGTAATATCCCTGATTTTCCCAAGCCCGGGATACAGTTTAAAGATATAACCAGTGCACTCCAGAATGCCGGTTTTTTTTCCTTTATTGTGAACAGTATAGTTGACCGCTATGAGAACAAAGGAATAACAAAAGTTGTTGCAATTGAATCAAGAGGCTTTATTATAGGAGGGGCAGTTGCTTCACGACTGAATGCGGGGTTTATACCCATTCGTAAACCGGGTAAGCTGCCTTTCACAACATATTCCGTCAATTATGCCCTTGAATATGGTGAGGATGCACTTGAGATACATAATGATGCGCTTAATGAAAATGATGTTGTGCTGTTGCACGATGACCTGCTGGCTACCGGGGGAACTTCAGTGGCAGCCATTAACCTGATAAAGATGTTTCATGTAAAGGATATATTGCTGAGTTTTATTATTGAGCTTGATAAACTGAAAGGAAAAGACAGGCTTGGCCGGTATACAAAACAAAGCCTGATCCATTTTTAACCTGGCCGGTTCATGGATTTTGAATTATATGTGATAAAGCAGGGTAATAGTTGAAAGAGTAACAAATGATCTTTATGAATTTATACGGTTAAATTATATATTATGCAAAAGGCATTAATTTTCGGACTTATTCTGGCTGTTGTGATAGTCATTTTTGCGCTCCAGAATTCACAGGCGATAGTTGTTAAGCTATGGTTTTGGGAATTTGAAAGTTCATTGGCGCTGATCATGGTAATAGTGTTATTATTAGGAGGGGTTATGGGAGTGTGTTTTTCACTGCCGGCGGTCTTCAGAAGAAACAGGAAGATAGAAGCACGTAAAAAACAGGATCACGAAAAAAGCACAGATAATGAATTTTAATATTATACAGCATTCATGCGGCCGAAACCCCTATCCTAATTAGAGTTTGTCAATAAAGTCGTCAAAATGTTTAATTGGCCATTTGTCTGTTCAGAAAGTTTCATTTGCAAGGCTTGCGCAGGCCGAAAATGTGGAGTTTACTTTTCGTAAATGAGCAATTTTCGGACAAGCGTAACGCAGCAAATGGGACTTTATGGACAGACACTAATTAGAGTCTGTCTATAAACTCGTAGTGTTTGTTCATAATGTTCGAGATCAAGGCGTGCAAAAATTTTAAACCGCAGTATACTAAGGTATTCGAGGATTTAGAAAGTTTTCACAACGTGTTTAATTTTTAAAGGTGTTCAAGAGCTCATTTTTAAAAGTGTTCTAGAACTCACTTCGTTCGGTTGAGCAGCAACGCAGATATCGGACATTATGGACAGACACTAATTAAAACAATTGTTATGCTTCGTACAATTATTCAGTATTTACCATTATCAATAGTATTTCTTTTTATTCAGTGTAAACAACCCCTGGAAGAGGCAGGATCCATTGACAGGAAAAGCCTTGTCAGAAGGCATAATATAGTTATCCAACAGTTTGATACGCTTAATTCACTGACCGTTGGCAACGGTGAATTTGCCTTCACGGTAGATGCTACAGGTTTACAAACATTTCCGGGATATTACGAAAAGGGAGTATGCCTGGGTACACAGTCGCAATGGGGCTGGCATAGCTTTCCGAATACTGAGCGGTATGGTTATGATGAGACCCTTAAGGAATATGATTTTTACGGGCGTAAGATCAGTTATGATGTGCAGTGGAGAACCCCGGAAAGGAAAAGACGGGCGATGGATTATTTTCGCAGGAATCCGCACCGTCTGCATTTGGGTATTCTTGGGCTGAATATAAGGCTTCAGGACGGGAGCCCGGCAAGCATTAATGATATCCGTGATATCAGGCAGGAACTTGATATGTGGACAGGTGAAATTAAAAGCACATTTTCAGTTGACGGGGATCCTGTTGAGGTGATCACCCTGTGTCATCCGGAAAAGGATATGATAGCCGTGCGCCTTAGCTCTCCGATGATTGAAAAAGGATTGCTGAACATTGATGTTCGTTTTCCATATCCTGACGGGGAGCATGTAGCTGACGGTATCGACTGGTCGCACCCTGAAAAGCACAGTTCAAGGCCAATTACGGGAATGCAGGGTTCGGCGCGGGTTATCCGTGAGATGGATAACACAAGGTATTATGTCAGTATGAACTGGAAGGGAGATGCTGTTTTCTCCGAGCAGGAAGCTCATCGTTTTATGCTTGTCCCCGGAAAAGATAAGGATACATTTTCGTTTACATGCCTTTTTTCACAGGAACAGGTTGGAGGCGGAATACCGGGGTTTGACGCTTCCAGGGTCAGCTCGCAGGGAGCCTGGAAAGATTTCTGGGAAAGCGGGGGAGCGGTAGATTTTTCCGGCAGTACCGATCCGCGGGCCGGAGAGCTGGAAAGGAGGGTTATCCTTTCACAATATCTTACCCGGATACAATGTGCCGGTTCACTACCTCCGCAGGAGACCGGACTGACTTTTAACAGCTGGTACGGTAAGTTTCATCTTGAGATGCACTGGTGGCACGGGGTGCATTTTGCCCTTTGGAACAGGATAGAGCTGCTGGAAAAAAGCCTCGATTACTATGATGATATCAGGGAGAGCGCAAGGATAATAGCACAGCGGCAGGGATTCGAAGGCCTTAGGTGGCCGAAGATGACAGGTCCGGGCGGTATAGACAGCCCTTCAAGTATAGGGTCATTTCTGATTTGGCAACAACCGCATTTTATTTATTTTGCTGAGCTGTGCTTCCGGCACCATCAGGATAAAGAGACACTGGAAAAATATGCTGACCTGGTTTTTGAAACCGCGGATTTCATGGCGTCATATGCACACTATGACGCGGAGAATGACCGCTATGTGCTGGGCCCCCTGCTTATACCGGCTCAGGAGTGTTATAATCCGCTGGAGACTGTTAACCCTGCTTTCGAACTGGCATACTGGCACTGGGGCTTGTCAACGGCACAAGCCTGGCGTGAAAGGATGGAGATGACAAGGAAACCGGAATGGGACAGGGTGCTGAACAAGCTGTCTGGTTTATCCGTGAAAGACAGCCTGTATCTTTTTGCAGAAAATGCAGCGGAATCTTATACCGAAAGATATACCCATGATCATCCGATCGTTCTGGGAGCTTATGGCATGCTGCCTGAAAGCCCGCTGGTGGATAAAAAGATAATGCGTAATACTTTTGATAAAGTATGGGATGAATGGCAGTGGAAAAGAACCTGGGGATGGGATTTCCCCATGACGGCAATGACCGCTGCCCGGCTCGGTATGCCCGAAAAAGCAATTGATGCATTATTTATGGATATTCCTACCAATACATACCTGGTGAACGGGCATAATTACCAGGATGAACGCCTGCGCATTTACCTCCCGGGGAATGGAGGACTGCTTACAGCTGTTGCCATGATGACAGCAGGTTTCAATGAAACCGATACAATTACCCCCGGGTTTCCGAAAAACGGAACATGGAATGTACGTTGGGAGGGGCTGAGCACTATGCCCTGACCAGGAGCGGCTGAATAGCGTCCGGCGGCTGGTATTCGGTGATCGCCGTATAATGGGAAGTATATATCTGAAATAATAAGTGAGCGGTCTTCAGTTACTTTTCTATAAGGTGGAAAGGAATTTTTAAAAGCGACTGGTAAACCTCGCCGGCTTCTTCGATGGCTTCGTCATCAGAATCATAATACCAGTTAACAGTAAGGTTTGAATCCGGATTGAGCGCATGAAGCGTTTTCAGTATGTACATGATCCACTTTGAAGAGCTGGTATTCATATATAAGAGCCGGAAATCGATGGTCATCTGATTTTTAAAATCTTCCCTCAGGAGACCTTCTATTCGTTTGAGGGTTTGCCCGTAAAATAATCCGGGATTCTCCGGGCGTGAACTTCCTTCGATCAGAATTCTTCTTTTTCGCCTGCTGATTTTTAGCCTGGGTTTGAGCATTTTTTCCTTGATCTTTGTATTGCCCATATTCAACGTCCTCCCGCTTTCTTTATAAATAGTGTTTGTCCATAATGTCCGATATCTGTGTTGTTGCTCAAAATCCAAATCCTCGAATACGCCGGTATGCTGCGGTTTGGATTTTTTTCACAATGTGTTTAATTTTTAAAGGTGTTTCGTTCGGTTCACGGGCCTTGATCTCGAACATTCCGTGCCAAACGCCGCACTTTATTGTCAGACTCTAAATGTCGTTTAGGTAATTGATCAAACAACAGATAGTGTTGAAATGTTGCGGTTGTAAAATTAAGCAATCGTTATAATCAAATCATAATTATTTATCAACCATAATAGAATCTGTGCATTTAAGAAAAACCATACATGAATAATACAGCTTAAAATAAAAATAAGGCGGACAAAACAGTAGATGCGATAATGAATATTCTGTATGCTTTTTCGGGTATCAGCCGGACGATATAAATACCAGGAAATGCCCCGGCCAGAATAGCAGGCACCAGGAGTATATCGAATGACAGAGTTTGCAGGTCAATAGTATGCCAGCTAAAGATATGAAAGGGGACCTTGAACAGGTTAATGATGAAAAAAAACCATGCCCCCCGGGATGAGAAAATTTATACATAAGCCTGTCGGATTTTTAAATTTAATGGAATAAAGTTTTTACATTTGACTTCAGCCTGCATTATTTACTTCGCCGGGCTAAAGGTTCATAAAAATGAATGAGGATCATGAATGTGTTAGCCTGAAGCTTGAATAATACAGGCCAGGATTGTGTTCGGAAAGAAGAGAGGTTGATAAATAAGAGGTACTATCTTGCCCGGCAACAACAAATATCAGGACATGTATTTTTTATCGCGGTTGAAAACCGGCGATGAGCATGCTTTTGATCATTTTTTTAATTATTACTATCCCGGATTGGTATTGTATGCAGACCGGTTTTTAAATAATTTGCACCTTGCTGAAGAAATTGTGCAGAGTGTATTTATGAAGTTATGGAAAGACCGCAGGGCACTGGATATTCATTCATCAGTAAAAGCATATCTTTTTCGCTCGGTGCAAAACAAGTGCCTTGACATGCTGAAGCATAAAAAAGTCAGGAATAAGCATACCCTGGAAATGATGCGATCTGCTGAAAATGTTCGGGAAGAAACCTGGGAGACTTATATCGAGACCGAACTGGCAGCTCTTATCCTGGAGGCAGTGGACAAGCTTCCGCCGGAGTGCAAAAAGATATTCCGCTACAGCAGAATACGGAATTACAGCTATAAAGATATTAGTGAGAAACTGGGGATATCGGTAAAAACAGTTGAAAACCAGATAGCAAAGGCACTAAAAAGATTAAGGATTGAATTGAAGGATTACCTGCCTTAGTTAGTGTCTGTCCATAATGTCCGATATCTGCGTTGCTGCTCACATTTTAAATCCTCGAATACTTTAGTATACTGCGGTTTAAAATGTTCACGCGCCTTGATCTCGAACATTCTGAACAAACACTACGAGTTTATGGACAGACTCTAGTTAGTGTCTGTCCATAAAGTCCCATTTGCTGCGTTACGCTTGTCCGGAAATTGCTCATTTACGACTGGTAAACTCCGCATTTCCGGACTGCGCAAGCCTTGCAAATAAAACTTTATGAACAGACACATAACCAATGAAACATTTTGCAGAGTTTATAGACAGACTCTAGTTATTGATATTATTTTCAAAAATAATTTTTAACTGTTTTATTTATGTTGACGTAGGGGTAGCGAAGTCACAGATCGTCATATCTTATGTAAACATAAATATGGAAAATAACCAAAACATTGATCAGATCATTCTGAGGCATCTTGAAGGGACGGCTTCTGATACGGAAGAACAACTATTAAGTACCTGGCTTTCAGAAAATGATGCAAACGGTGATTATTTTAATCAGTTAGCAGAAACGCATGCATTGAGCAAAAGGATAAGGCAATTTCATGATATTGATATTGACGGTGCGAAAGAGAAAGTTAAAAGTAAGATCATGAATAAGCGTTCCGGCGTCTTATCTCACTGGCAGAGGATAGCCGCCGTAATTGCTATACCTGTTGCACTTTCGGTTGGTGTGTATTATTACATGATCCACAGCTCTCAGGATAATGATCCGGTATATAAGGAAATAACAGCATCATACGGTGTGCGTACAAAGCTGAATTTACCGGATGGAACACTGGTGTGGTTAAATTCAGGCAGTTCCCTGAAGTTTCCCGAACAATTCTCAAACAATAGGAGGGAAGTATTTCTTAACGGAGAAGCATTTTTTGAAGTCGCACGGGACAGGGTCAAACCATTTTATGTTAATCTCGGTGAACTGTCGGTCAAGGCACTTGGTACATCCTTTAATGTAACTGCATATCCGGATGAAAAAACTTATGAAACAACCTTAATAACGGGGAAAGTCAACCTGGTTCGTACTTCCGGGAACAATTCGGAGATTGTTGTGTGTGAGATGACGCCCAACCAGCATTCGGTTTTTGACAGGGAAGAAAAAAAGATCGCACTTTACGAGGAAGAATATAACGTAAAGGAAAGCAAAAAAAATAGTGAACAGCTGAAACCATTATCGGCAAAGTCACCCGAATTATCAGGTAATTATAAGGATAATAAATATACATCATGGATCAAAGGAAAACTTGTTTTCAGGAACGATCCTATGGAAGATGTTATAAAGCGCCTGGGACGCTGGTATAATGTGGATATTGTACTGAAGGATTCCTTGTTGTACGATTATTGTTATACCGCCACCTTTACTGATGAAACACTTGTTCAGGTGCTCGATCTGCTGACATTAAGCGCACCCCTGCGGTATTCAATTTCAGAACGTGAGCCGGGGGTCGATAACAGCTATTCCAAAAGACTCGTAACTATAAAACTATCAAAGGACAAATAATAATGATTAATATAAACCTGCATGCCTATGATGTGACCCCAAAATTTGCAAATCCAGCAAGGCTTGAGCAGTCTGAAAATTCTACAGCCACAAGTCACAGACTTGCGGCATATGGAGTTTTAAAATTTTTGCAATAACGCAGATATCGGACATTATGGACAGACACTAATAAAAAATGCGGAAAGTGACTGCAACACCTTCCGCATATAATACCCTGATTGTTTAATCACAAATCCGAGTACTTAATTAACAATGTAAAACTATGAAAAAATTTCTATTCTCTGACGCCGGTATTGAACGTTGCCGGCTAAAAAAGACAATCCTGACTATGAAAATGACTATTATTCTAACAATGTTGTCTGTCATTCAGTTGGCGGCAACAGAATCCTATCCCCAGGCAACCGGGCTGTCACTCAGCCTGGAGTCTGCCACAGTGGAGGATGTACTCATGCAAATTGAAGAAAGGTCGGAATTTTTCTTTTTATACAACAGTAAGCTGATTGATGTTCAACGCAAGGTAAATGTAAATTTCCAGGATGAGAAGATATCCGATATTCTTGCTGAACTTTTTCGTGATGATGATATTGAATATATTGTAAAAGACCGGCAGATCATACTTTCACCAGGGAATTACGACCGGTTGTTTGCTGAAGATGTTCAACAGCTGACTGTTCGGGGCAAAGTTACGGACAGTGAAGGAGAACCGATGCCCGGGGTGAATGTGGTTGAAAAAGGGACCGCCAACGGAACGGTTACAAACCTGGATGGTGAGTATGAACTTACCTTAATGTCGGAAGATGCAGCCCTTGTCTTTTCCTTCGTGGGATATCTCAGCGAAGAGATCCCGGTGGGGGGGCAATCTGTCATTGATATTAACCTGATCGAGAGCATTGAAGCACTGGATGAAGTTGTTGTGATAGGGTACGGAACAACCACCCGGAGAAATTTCACCGGTTCAACGATAACTACGAAAGTGGAGGATTCACCCTTAGCGCTGGTCCCGAATACCGATGCAATGGATGTATTAAGGGGAACTGTTCCGGGGATGAATGTTTCACAGCAGCAGGGTGCCGGACAAAGTCCCTCCCTTTTGATCCGGGGACAGAAATCCATTGAGTCCGGTGCCACCAGCCCCTTAATTGTACTGGACGGGGTTATCTTCATGGGAGCCATGCGCGATATTGATCCTTCAACGATTGAAAGTATCACTGTATTGAAAGATGCAGCTACGGTAGCTGCCTACGGCTCACGCGCATCCAACGGGGTGGTTATGATAACCACCCAAAGAGGTAAGATCGGCAAACCTGTTATTTCTTTTAATAGTTCTTTCGGTATCTCAAAAGTTATTAATAAAGCTGATGTTTTAAGTCCCGAAGACTGGATAAGAAAGGTTAACCTGCTGCAGGGACTGGAAGAAGATGCTGATCCCACAAGCTGGATGTCGGATTTTGAGGACGAGAATTATGCAAACGGAAAAACTACTGACTGGCAGGATTTTGCTGAACGCAACGGCCATAATCAAAAGCACTCTTTATCCATATCCGGCGGAACTGAAAAAATGAATTATTTCCTGTCAGGTTCATACACCAGAACTGAAGGTGTGCTGATAGGTGATGATTATGACCGCAAGGCCGTCACCACACGTTTATCAACTGATATTACAGACTGGCTGGAAGTGGGTGGCCATGTGAATTTTAGTTATAATGATTATTCAGGGCCTACAGTATATGATATTTACCAGTCAATTCGTATGACCCCGTATGGAAGGGTATACAGGGACGAAGAAAATGGATTGCTGGAAAAGTTTCCTGCAACAGAAGGCCTTTACAGGACCAACCCGCTGTGGAATGTAGAAAGCGGTACTATTGACGACCATGATGTTTTTTATACCACTGTCCTGAACGGACATACCCTGATCAAGTGCCCCGGGATAGAAGGTTTAAGCTACCGAATGAATTATTCATATACATACAGGTCTATTGAACGCGATTATTTTACCCATGAAGGTTATTATATACCGGAGGGGATCTCCGATGACCGTTATTCACCGGCCACTCTTGCCAATTATTTAACCAACGCGAACGGATATAGTGAGCGTACAAAAGATCTGGGCTGGGTATGGGACAATATCATTACCTTCAAACGACTGTTCGGCAGGCATAGCATAGAACTTACCGGTGTGTATACCCGTGATTCCTATGCACATAAATTTAAAAGAGCGGAAGGATCTGATTTTTCAGAACTTGGTAATACTGCTTTAAGCTATAACGGATTGCCATTTGCTCAAACTCAATTAATGAGCAATTTTAATAATACAGAGAAAACCAATATCGGTTACCTGGGGCGCGTAAATTACAACTTTGATAACAAATATCATTTATCGGCTTCTGTCAGGCGCGATGGTGCTTCTGTATTCGGGGAAGATAATAAATGGGGGTTATTTCCCTCTGCCGGTGTTGCATGGACCATATCAGAAGAAGGTTTTATGAGAAGTGTAAATCCGGTCAGTTATTTGAAATTAAAGCTTTCCTACGGAAAGAACGGGAACCAGTCCCTGGATCCGTATCAAACCTTATCCACCCTGTTGCTGGGCCAGACGGGCGAATTCAGTTATCCCTTCGGGAATACATCACAGGCATCATGGGGACAGAGGATCGACCGCCTGGGCAATACATATCTGAAATGGGAAGAAACGACTTCATTTAACGGCGGATTTGAGTTAAAGATGTTTGATAATCGCATAGGCCTGGATGTGGATGTTTATAAATCGAAAACAATTGATCAGATATTTGAAAGGAACATTCCTGTAATGGGCGCGGGTATAACAGAAATTGATGCCACTATGGGTCGGGTTGATAACCGGGGTATTGAAGCAACCCTGAATACCCGGAATGTAACAAACAGCAATTTCACCTGGAATTCATCCTTCATTTTTTACATGAACAGGAATGAGCTGGTAGAGCTTTATGGTGACGGAGAGGATGATATTTCCAACAGCCTTTTCCTGGGCAGATCCTTAGGGG
>Ga0307422_1000218_pt1 | contig 34415 bp, 34 predicted proteins | sample SalMarWE160290MG_FD_202153 | JGI IMG/M metagenome (GOLD analysis project Ga0307422, IMG submission 202153) | Salt marsh sediment microbial communities from the Plum Island Ecosystem LTER, Massachusetts, United States - WE1602-90 | ecosystem: Environmental > Aquatic > Marine > Intertidal zone >...
TCCTAAATCCTATATCCTAACCCCTGAATTGGACACAGAGACACGCAGACTAAGAAAGTTATATAAATAACTACCAGAAAAATTTAGTCTTGACATAAATAAGGATAATATTATATATCAGTAAATAAAATAAAGAAATAAAGAATTAACAACTTTGCTGTAAGATTATCGTACAGAGGTGATACTGACCGTAGGTAAACAAAAAATTATTGTCTTTGGGTTCAGAAGGTAAAACAAAAAGAAAGGAGTTGTTATGTACAGAAAAAATTTATTTTCAAGGGAGAAATCAGTAATTCTTCTAATGAGCATATTCCTCATTTCTTCCACGTTACAAGCTAGTGTCACCCATATATGGCCTGAATCGGGGATTAACGAGGTTACGACATCAGCACACATTTTTGGTTCAGGGTTTACAGGAACGCCCACGGTGAAGCTGGAGAGAACAGGCTCGCCAGAGCTTACAGCAACGAATGTAAATGTCGCAAGTTCAAATTATCTTACCTGTGATTTTAATTTATCTGGTGCTGAATCAGGGCTTTACGGTCTTGTGGTTGATGCAGATACATTAAGAGCCTGTTTTACTATACATATAAAGGTAGATACACCTGTTGTATGGGTCACAACGGATGTGGGTTCAGCATCAAATAGTATGACGGATGTAGCAGTAGGCGATGCAAACAGCGATGGTGAACTTGAAGTCTATGGTGCAAATGCAAACTATCACATGTATCAATTTAAATGGAACGGTTCAACCTGGGATATGACGGATGTGGGTTCAGGTGGAAATAGTATGTCAGGAGTATCAATAGGGGATGGAAACAATGATGGCGAACTTGAAGTATATGGTGCTAATCAGGACCAACACATCTACCAGTTCAAATGGAATGGTTCGAGTTGGGATAAAACGGATATAGGAGCAGGTACGGATATTATGCGTGGAGTATGTGTGGGAGATGGAAATAATGATGGAGAATTCGAAGTCTACGGTGCATGCAGAAATGGTCATATGTATCAATTTAAATGGAATGGTTCGACCTGGGATATGACGGATATGGGTTCAATTGGTTTTAATATGTTTTCAGTAGTAGTAGGGGACGGAAATAATGATGGGGAACTTGAGGTTTATGGAACGAATGACAATGGTCATATGTATCAATTTAAATGGAATGGTTCGACCTGGGATATGACGGATATGGGGAATTCAGGTACGAATGATATGTCGAAAGTAGCAGTAGGGGATGGTAATAATGATGGAGAATTTGAAGTCTACGGTACAAATCAGGATCATCATATGTATCAATTTAAATGGAATGGAACCACCTGGGATATGACGGATGTGGGCTCAGGTGGAGATGTTATGGTAGGAGTATCAGTAGGTGATGGTAACAATGATGGCAAATTTGAAGTCTACGGTGCAAATTCTGATAATCATATGTATCAATTTAAATGGAATGGCACCACATGGGACACCACAGATGTGGGCTCAGGGGGAAATGCTATGTATGGAGCAGCAGTGGGTGATGGAAACAACGATGGTATCTTAGAGGTTTATAGTGCTAATTATGATAATCACATCTACCAGTTCAAATCTACCCCCTGTTTTGATATAGCATTATCTGATAGCTCATATGATTTTGGTGATGTTTTGGTAGGCGATTCTCTTGATTGGACATTCAGGATATACAGCATTGGCGTTGACACACTAACGGTGGACAGTATTATGAATAATCTTTCCGTGTATCAAACAGTATCGCCTTCTTTCCCGCAGTCCATAGCACCTGATGACAGCATGGATGTAACCGTCAGGTTCAAGCCTGATTTAGTAAATATATACGAGGATACACTCTCTATCTTTAACAATGACCCCGGTGACGCTATCGTCTATGTCTGTCTTTCAGGAACAGGTAATCTTCCGGCGCTTACTGTCACCCATATATGGCCTGAATTTGGGATTAATGAGGTTACGACATCAGCACACATTTTCGGTTCAGGGTTTACAGGAACACCCACGGTAAAACTGGAGAGAACTGGTTTACCAGAGCTTACAGCAACGAATGTAAATGTCGCAAGTTCAAATTATCTTACCTGTGATTTTGACCTTGATGGTGTTTCCACTGGATTGCGCGACCTTGTAATAACAGATGGTTCTAATGCAGATACATTGAGAGCCTGTTTTACCGTCAATTCAAGGGTTGTCTTTCCATTTGTCTGGGATACCACAGATATGGGCTCTGGTGGAGGGACTATGTATGGAGTAGCGGTAGGAGATGGAAATAACGATGATGAATTAGAGGTTTATGTTGGAAACGCAGACCATCACATCTACCAGTTCAAGTGGAATGGCACCACCTGGGATACCACAGATATGGGCTTAGGTGGAAGCCAGATGTTTGTGATAGCGGTAGGGGATGGAAATAACGATGGCGAACTTGAAGTCTATGGCACTAATGACGACTATCATATTTACCAGTTCAAGTGGAATGGCACCACCTGGGATAAGACAGATATGGGCTCAGGTGGAGTTAATATGTATGGAGTAGCAATAGGAGATGGAAATAAGGATGGTGAACTTGAAGTCTATAGTACTAATCGTGACCATCATATTTACCAGTTCAAGTGGAATGGCACCACCTGGGATAAGACAGATATGGGCTCAGGTGGGGATCGAATGCTTAGGGTAGCAGTAGGGGATGGAAATAACGATGGCGAACTTGAAGTCTATAGTACTAATTGTGACAATCACATCTACCAGTTCAAGTGGAATGGTACCACCTGGGGTAAGACAGATATGGGTTCTGGTGGAGCTGATATGATGGGAGTAAGGGTAGGGGATGGAAATAACGATGGTGAATTAGAGGTCTATGGTACTAATTATGACCATCATATTTACCAGTTCAACTGGAATGGTACCACCTGGGATAAGACAGATGTGGGTTCTGGTGGAGCTGATATGTATGGAGTAACAGTGGGAGATGGAAATAACGATGGTCTCTCAGAGGTTTATGGTACTAATTTTGACTATCACATTTATCAGTTCAAGTGGAATGGCACCACCTGGGATACCACAGATATGGGCTCTGGCGGGAGTTATATGTATGGAGTAGCAATAGGTGATGGTAATAACGATGGGAGACTTGAAATCTATGCTGCTAATGACGACCATCATATCTACCAGTTCAGACCAATGATGTGTCAAAATATTGTTCTTTCCGATACTTCTCATAATTTTGGGAATGTTCAGCCTGGTGATTCAGTCCAGTGGCAGTATCTCTATGTAAAAAACACAGGAGAACTTATTCTTTACATAGACAGCATCATATCTTCTAATTCCGTTTTCTCGGTATTAAATACGCTTCCCGATTCAGTATCCCACGGAGACTCGACAGGTTTTACTATGCAGTTTAAACCCCTGGTAGAGGAAGTATATCAGGAAACACTTTCGGTCTATTCGGATGACCCTGATGATTTGCTCCTTTTTGTATATCTTAGAGGGATAAGTGATACGACGGATCCATTAATAGATTCTACAACCATCTGGACAGATACTTCATATACCGGTCCATTTGAGATAAGAACAAAGGTTACTGATGATGTTTCCGGATTGGATTCTATTCTTCTCTATTCAAAGAGGGATGAAGATCCGGATTGGATTATAACTGAAATGCATCAATCGGGAGACTGGTTTACAGATACCATCCCTGCTGTCGCAGGTTCCAACGATACAGTTAGATATTATATCCGAGCCATAGACATTGTAGAAAATGAATCAAGCGACCCTGTGGGTGCACCTGTAAACTACTATTCATTTATTGCAAATACCACAGGAATAGAGGAATCACCCGAGGTGCCACAGGTATTTGGGTTGAGTATCAATACTCCAGCGAAAGGAACGGCTGTATTCAGATTCGGTATTCCTGAGAAGTGTAAGCTCAGGTTAGAGGTTTACGATGTAACGGGAAGGCTTATTTCGGTTCCTATATCCGGTGAAATTTTAAAGGGTTATCATAATGTTTCATTTAGTCCGAAGACAAACGGTATATACTTTTACAGGTTAAATTCAAAATATAGCAACAGGACAGGTAAGGTAGTGATTTTTTAATGCACCCCTGACTGCAATGTCTGTTTAATCTGAATTGGGTGGTTAGAAAATCACCAATTGAAATATTTTGCACGGGGCTTGACTTCTGACTAAATTACATTAGCACCGGGCGGCATTAAACCTTGCCTTCTGCTTCAGGCAGATTTGCAATATTTATACGAATTCAGAAGATATTGTAGTTTCTTCCGCAAACTTTTTCAGTTTTTCCTCTACATATGAAACCTTATCATCGGGGAGTTCATCTAAATCGTCTATAAATTGTAAGCTGTAGACCTGGGGAAAGAGAATACCCTTTCCACCTTTTTTCTCAAAACTACGAATATTCTTCACATAATCGTCTATTAAAACCCTATTTCCACAAGCCAACCATCCCTTATTAGCATTACCTATGAAATGTTTGTATTTCCCCAGATTATTTTCATCCAGCCATTTTTTCTTCCCCCTATAACTTTCAGGATTTTTTGCTGGATGCGTGCAAATAAGGATTTCTGAAGTATATTTTTCTATCATACTCATCAATTCGTCAACATGAGGAAACTTTTCCAGATTAATCCAAAAATCTTCTTTCTTTGATATGTCATCCCAAAATGTATCAAGATCCACACCGATTGTTTTATAAAGGTTCCACCCATTCAATATTTCCAACTCCACGCCGAAAAGATTACTAACACCTTTTCTGAAATTTGCCAGAACCCCGTCCATATCTACTACAATCAAATCAAACTTATTCATCCACTTCTTCTTTGTGTTCTATTGCTTCTTTTAATTCTTTAACGGCTTTTCTGGGATCCACAGGATTTATGTAGATACCTGAACCCATTTCGAAGCCCGCTGATAAGCCAAGCTTAGGCATTATGACAATGTGCCAGTGATAGTTTTTATAGATTTTTGCTGTGGGAGTTGTGGGGGAAGTATGGAGAAAATAATTAAAGGGTGGATTCTCTAACAGTTTATTAAATCTTCGGAATGTATCCCGAATTATCTCTGAAAGTGAATCCATCTCCGAATCGTTTATTTCCTCAAAGCATGGTTTGTGTTCCAATGGGTAAACCACAAGTTCATAGGGGGCTATGGGAGCATATGGTGCGAGTACGGTAAAATCTTTATTCCTTTCGAGTATACGTTCCTCATCTTTTGCTCTCTGGATGGAATTGCAAAAAGGACATTTAATCGAATCTTTTATTGCCATGAGTTCCTCTTCTATTTCAGGGGGAATCAAGGGTAGTCCTATGACTTGCGAATGAGAATGGGGGAGAGAAGCACCAGCTATATTTCCATAGTTTTTAAATATAAGGATATATTTAAGGTTTTTGTCCTTTTTTAAGTATAGATATCTCTTTCTATACATCGAAAATATTAAGGAAATTTCTTCTTTGTCCATATTGAACAGGTTCTTTTTGTGATGAGGAGTTTCAATAATAACCTCGTGCCTGCCGTAGCCGTAATACCTGTAGGACAATCCATCAAAGATTTTTTTAATTTTTCCTTTAGGGCTGAGCCCTGCAGGGCTGAGTCCTAAAGGGTTAAGTGCGGGGTATTTATTTTGGACTACTCTAATTCTCCATCCTGGCTCATCGGGTTTTCCTCTGACCCTAAAAGAGTCAATCTCCGGTGGAGTCTTTTTCTCTTTCCCTTCACAGAAGGGACATTTTCTCTTGTCGCCAACTTCCTCTAATTCTCTGTAAAATGCGTGCGGTCTTTTTTTTCTCTCGTCAGCTATTATGACCCATCTGTTATGAATAGGATCCTTTCTAATCTCCCCCATCTTATATACTTATGATAGGGAAAAATCCCGATAATGCAATATATAATGCATAGAAAATGTGACTCTGTGGAAATTGGGGGTTCTTTACAAATGCTTCGAGATTCGTATAATTGAAGGGAAAGATAAAGGAGGTCTAATGTTAGGCTTTATAATATTATGGAGTATTATTGGTGTTCTTGTTGTAGTCCTGTTGATTCTTATCCTCAGAACAAGATTTGCTGTGTTCAAGGGTAGACGGAGGGATTACAAGGTAAAGTATGTTATTTGTGCTGCACATGGAATAAGAACGAAAGGGAAATGGATAATAGACTTATTTACTCTCTTAAAAGAGAAATATCCTGAATATGCCAGTCCTGAGGAGACGAGATTGATCCCAATCCGATACGGGTATCTTTTGGCATCTATTTGTGTTCTTGGTTTTGTGAAGAATTACCTTATAAACTGGATGAGGAAGAAACTCGAGGCGTACTGCGAGATGTACCCTGCAGCATCAATTATTTATTTTGGTCATTCTTATGGAACCATGCTGGGATATGAGGCTCTCAGGAGGAGTGACAATATTTATCTTGACAGGTTGGTACTTGTTGCGAGTATAGTGAGTTCCCATGAGATATTTGATGATACCCTGGGGATGGGAAAGGTGAGAGAAATTTACTGTTTCTGTTCAGAGGCAGATGAAGTATGTAAGTACAATCCTTTTGGGCATAGCGGCTACTGGGGATTTCGGCAAAATGGTGATAAAGAATGCTCCCCAAGACCATACGATGAACTGGAGGTTTACAATTACTGCAAGAAAGACATGGAACATAGTGGTTATTTTAAGGACGAGGAAACCAGGTCCGAGTGGATGGAGATACTCGATCCCAGGGAAATAGTCACTCCTCTGCCCGACGAGCACTGGCTATGTCCTTTTATGGCTTCTTCAAATATTTATCCTCCAGCCTGTGTAAAGGAAATCTGTAAGTTATATGATAAAGAGAGTGACGAATGTTTGCTTGCGGTTAAATAAGGCTAAAAGTTATACTATATTATTCATTTTTATTAAGCGAGCATTATGGCGGATTTAATATGAGGAAAGCGTGGACTAATAATCCTTTCTACTATAGTCCTAAAGATATCTAAGAACTTTGAACACAGTACACAGAACTCAAAGGTTTATTTCTTTCGCAGGTCTTCTTTCAGGAGTTCCCGTGCAATCACCAGTTTCTGGATCTCGTTTGTGCCTTCATATATCTGAGTAATCTTGGCATCCCTCATCATTTTTTCTACAGGATACTCCTTCATATATCCATACCCACCAAGAACCTGGACGGCCTCGGTGGTAACCTCCATAGCTACATCGGAGGCAAAGAGTTTAGCCTGCGATGATATCTTGCTGATATTGGAGGCGCCAGAATCGATATACCTGGCAGCCAGGTAAGTAAGTGCTCTTGCTGCCTCTACCTTTGTTGCCATCTCTGCCAATTTTATCTGAATTGCCTGGAATTCTCCAATCCTTTTTCCAAATTGCTTCCTGATATTGGCATAAGATATAGCTTCGGTAAGTGCTCCCTGTGCAATTCCAACAGCCTGGGCTGCAATACCTGCTCTTGTCCTGTCAAAAGTTTTCATCGCTATTATAAAACCCATTCCTTCTTTGCCAAGCAGGTTTTCTTTTGGCACCTTACAGTCGGAGAAGACCAGTTCTCTGGTTGGTGCTGCCCTTATCCCCATTTTATCCTCTTCCTTCCCAAAGGAGAACCCTTCTGTGCCTTTCTCTACAAAAATAGCAGAAAGCCCTCTCATACCCTTTGTGCGATCCGTTGCCACGATGACTACATAATAATCTGCTTCCCCTCCATTGGTGATGAATATCTTATTTCCGTTTAGCACATAATGATCGCCGTCCTTATCTGCCTTGAGTTTCACATTTCCTGCATCGGAACCTGCCTCGGGTTCTGTAAGGGCAAAGGCAACCCATTTCTCACCTGATGCAATAGGAGGAAGATATTTCTTTTTTTGTTCTTCACTTCCCAAAAGTACCAGTGATGTTGCACCAAGACCATTTGCAGCAAAAGCTGCTGCACACCCTCCATCTACAATTGAAAGTTCTTCTATAGCTAAAGCCATTCCCATAACTCCCATACCAAGGCCTTCATACTCCTCAGGGACAAATATCCTTAGTAAATCCGATCTTCCAAATTCTTCTCGTATCTCGGGTGGGAAGTAACTTTTCCTATCCATTTCCTCTCTTAAGGGCTTTATTTTTTCCTCTGCGAGGTTTTTCGCAACCTCCTTTATCATCTTTTCTTCTTCTGATAGATTATAATACATAATACCTCCCTATTTTTATTCCTGCCACAGCGGTTCAAAGTACACAGAGAATATTTTTTATTTATTTACCATTAAAACACAGAGTTCTGAGAGCCATTTTAATAAACAAATTTTTATTATTTCTTACTCCTCTGTGATCTCAGTATCTCTCTGTTTATTAATCATAATTATTTCTTTATCTTCTGCCCATTTTAGTATAGTTTTTAAAAAATTTCAAGGTTATTTCTTAAAAAAGTGTAAAAACCAATGCACATGATTTAAGGCGTTGATATTATCTACGCCTTTTACACCTAAAAAAACTCACCATAAAGGACAAGTTTGCTTAATGTAGGCACGGTTTTAACCGTGCTTCTTGCGTAGGGGTGTGATTTATCACGCCCTTCTTTTTCGGGTTCCATAAATGAAACCCCTACAAATAATGTAGGAGCGGTTTTGGGACCGCGATAATCGCGACAGGGATGTCGCTCCTACAATTCCGAGGAAGAGGGCAAGACATGTCTTGCCCCATGTAATAGGAACCTCTGGAGAAACATTTTTATTACACGGGGCGAGCCCCTACATTTTCGGGTTTGGTGAATAAAGTGGGTGGATGGATTGGGATGTGGGTTCGTTGAGTTTGTGGAGTTCGTCTTTTAGGTTTTTTTTACCAACCCAACTATTTAACTATATCCGTGTTCATCTGTCTTTATCTGCGGTTTCGTTTGACTTTGGACTTTGGACATCGGACTAACAAAAACTATTCAACCACTTAACTGTTTTTTCCTGTGTTCTTTGCCTGCCCTATGAAATGTGTAACTATTTCATCGGGGCTTGCCCCGTTAGATATAAAATTGTCTAATGGGGTGAACATTATGCATCAAGCTACATCCCCCTTGACTTATTGGTCATTTTTATTATCACTCAGTTATGAATAATAGGAACAGGTTATTCGGTATAATTGCAATATTTATAGTAGGGATTGTAGTATATAGTCTTCCCATCCCGATTCCATACGACCAGAAAATAACCCTTTCCATCTTTACAATAGCTGCTATTTTGTGGATGACGGAAGTAATCCCTCTATATGCGACGGCCTTTGTGATCGTTCTCCTTGAGACACTATTCTTGAGGGATTATTCTGTTGGACTTTTCTTTCATTCCTTTTTCGAGCCGGTCATTTTAATTTTTCTTGGGGGATTTGTTTTAGCAGCATCCTTTCAGAAGTATGGTATAGATAGAATAGTGGCCAGGGTTATTCTATCCAGGACTCCCCCAACTCCATTTGCAGTTCTTCTCTCGGTTATGTTTATCACAGCAGTGCTCTCTATGTGGATTAGTAATACAGCTACAACAGCACTTATGATTGGTGTATTAATACCTGTCCTAAAAAAACTTGAAGATGCGCGTTTTAGAAAGGGGTTAATTTTAAGTATCCCATTTGCAGCCAATATAGGTGGTATTGCAACTCCTATTGGGACACCACCAAATGCTATAGCGATAGGAATTCTTGCAAAGAAGGGAATAGATATTTCCTTCCTGAGATGGATGGAATTAGGCCTTCCAATTGCAATATTTGGGATAATTCTAATTGCTATTCTTCTTTATTTCATATTTAAACCCACAACCCACACATTATATCTTCCTCTTCCGCCTAAAGAATCTGTTGATGCAAAGCAAAAACAGGTGATTGGAGTGAGCTTTTTCACGATATTGCTCTGGTTGACCGGGCCTCTGCATGGATATAGCTCTGCCGTTGTTGCTCTCATTCCTGTGGTGTTGTTCTTTGGATTTGGTTATTTAAAGAAAGATGATTTCAATAAAATTGGTTGGGATATTTTGATTCTCGTGGGTGGAGGGTTGGCTTTAGGAACTGCAATGCAGGAAACAGGTTTATCTTCCTGGATAGTTAGTCAGATTGACCCAACAAAATTTGGAGTAATCTGGATAATGGTTATATTCACCAGCGTCAGCCTGATTTTCACCACATTTATGAGTAATTCTGCGACTGCAAACCTTCTTATTCCACTTATGGTAAGTCTCTCCTGGCATCCCCTCATTCTATCTATTATGGTAGCAGTTAGTGTTTCCTTTGCTATGGCTCTTCCAATTTCAACACCACCTAATGCAATTGCGTATGGGTCTGGAGAAATTAATGTTAAAGATATGGCTATAGTCGGTCTAATAATTGAAGTAATTGCACTGTTATTTATGGTATTTATCGGACAGCATTTAATAAAATTTGTAATAGGAGGTTTATGATGGTTTCTGCTAAGAGGGAGCGTTGTCCCCATTGTGGAAGTATCGAGCTCATTAACAATATTTTCATAAAAGAAGGCGAGCCTATCAAAGTTTATGTCCAATGCTTTAAATGTAAAGAATTCGTCGCAAGATATACAATAGATTCTTATACTTCTAACAAGAGATATGAATCATTGCTAAAATATGTTTCAAAAAGTCATTCAGCCAGTGGAAGGTCTATGAGTAAAAAACTGGTATCATTTGATGAAGGAATACTGGAAGAATTTGAGCACTGTAAGAAGTTAATTAAGGAGAAGGAGGAGGAGAAAAAGATTGAAGAGATAATAACCAAGAGTGAGGGGGGGAAATGATATTTACTCTAATCCTCTCTTTTGTTAATCTTTCTGTTGCTACGTCGGAACGTTCAAGGGCACTCTATGCCAACCCCGCTGGTCTTTCAATGCATCCATCTCCTGAAATATCCATAAGAGCCGAAGATTTCTGGCTTTCAGCGAACCTTCCTTTCATTGGAATTTCAGGTGGGATTCGGTTTATGAGTGATTCAATAGAGTACATGACCGGTGCAGCTCCCTTGCATTTCAGGGATAGATTATCTTTTGGCTATTCATATGCTTCATGGAATGATAAACATACCCTTGGTGTGATGGCGCGGCCTTTTTGGTGGACTTCGCTCGGGGTTACAACAACATTTCCCAGCAGGGATGGTTATGACTTTAATGCTGGAGTTGCTTTGATGTCTGGCTGGAATAGATTAGTTCTGTCTTCTGATTTTTACATAGATAGGGTAGAAGGGGGAGTTGAGGTTAGCGTAAAGAGCCTAAGTGGTGCACTTGAAATACTTGATGGTGTGAAAGCCTCGGTTTCCTATCTTCCCGAAAAGGATGATTTCACAAGTGGCGCGTTTTATGGTGGTTTAGAATTCTCCTTTGGTCAATTACTCTTTGGAGGATATACCTCATTTGAAGGGGAGAATGAGGGTATTGTCACTGCATCCCTTATCCCTTATCCCACTCTAATGAGGCCAAAACCCCATTCTGTAATTGTTGAGATTAAAGGTGATTATCCCGAAGTTCCCGAGCTTAAAGGCTTATTTGGTAAAGAACATTCATTTTATAACCTTCTCTCCCTCCTTGACTATATCCGTTTGAATAAGAGAATAGAAACTGTGCTCGTCTATCTTCATAGGAATTCTTTGGGTCTTGCTCAGGCAGAGGAAGTTAGAGAACTCTTAGAGGAGATAGCAAAGGATAAATCTCTTATAGTATATTCCCATTCTCTTGGTTTTAAAGGATTGTATATTGCATCAGCTGCAGATCTAATAGCAATTCCACCGGCAGGGGAAGTGTTCTTCCCCGGAGTTTATATGACGGGGATGTACATAAAGGGAACCCTGGAGAAACTGGATATCGAACCTGAATTTGAAAAAATTGGTAGATATAAATCTGCGGTCGAAATGTTCACAAGAAAGGGAATGAGTGAATCTGCGAGAGAGCAAATTGAAAAGTTCCTGGATGACCTTGTTGGGGTTGTTGTAGGGAAAATTGCAGGGGCAAGAGGGATAGAGGAAGGGATATTAAAGAATCTCATAGATTCCCTTGGGTATTTCATTCCAGAGGTTGCCCATCAGAAGGGCTTGATTGATACAGTGCTTTATTTTGATCAAGTCAAAGAGATAGCAGGGATAAAAGGTAAGGGTGAGGTCTGGAGAGGTAAGAGTGTTCCAAGGGATTTTGTGGTCAGGGGTGCCCCAAAGATAGCAATCCTTGCCCTTGAAGGCACAATAGTTGTTGGGAAAAGTGCGCGTTCTCCACTACCCATCCCGTTCATTGGTGGAAATACTATCGGATCTATGACGACAGTTGAAGAACTTGATAAATTGAGAGTGGATAAATCGGTTAAAGCCGTTGTCCTCCGAATAGATTCGGGAGGAGGAGAGAGCCTTGCATCCAATCTTATCTACAGGGCAATCCTCCGTTTGAAGGATGAAAAACCGGTTATTATCTCTATGGGTAATGTTGCAGCCTCAGGAGGCTACCTTATAGCAGCTCCAGGTACTAAAATCCTTGCTGATAAGACCACTCTGACTGGTTCTATTGGTATCTTTGGAGGAAAATTTGTAACAGAGGGCTTTTACAACAAACTTGGCATCACCCATGAGGTAGTAAAATGGGGAAAGCATGCTGATGCAATGAGTGGACATCGTCCATTCACACATTATGAAAGGGAAATGTATGCAAAGATGGTCCGTCATGGATACGAGCAATTTTTAGAGAGTGTGGCAAAACCCAGGAAACTATCTACCGAGGAAGTGGATTCAGTTGGTATGGGAAGGATTTGGAGCGGATATACTGCAAAAACGATTTCCCTCGTTGACCAGTATGGAGGATTACTCACTGCAATAAAAGTTGCAAAGGAGGAGGCGGGTATTGAAAACTACAGGGTAGTTTTGTTGCCGAAGCCATTCAATTTCTTTGAAAAACTACTGGGGTTGGGTGAAGATACATACCTCCCGGTTCTCAAAATGCTCAGTGAACCCTATCTCTATTATGAACCAGCCAGGCTGGAGATAAAATAATCTGCAGTCATCAGTCAGTGGTCAGACTATATATATAGTTAAATGGTTGAGTAGTTGAATGGTTAAGTGAGTAGGAATATAATACTGACCTTGGACCTCGGACTCTTATAACAAACTCATCTACTCATATACTTATACGCTCCTAATCCTAAGATAGAACTCAGAACCCAGCACTCAGAACTTGAATAACTTCTTTGTATTTTTATAAGTTATTGCAGCTATTTCTTCCAAGGGAATTGATTTTATTTTGGCAATTTTTTCAAGCACATAAACAGTGTATGCAGGTTCATTCCTCTTCCCCCTGTGTGGATGAGGTGTCATATAGGGTGCATCTGTTTCAAGGAGAATCCTTTCAAGCGGAATATATTTAACTTCCCTGGATAACATACTATTTTCAAAAGTAACTACACCACCAATCCCAATATAGAATCCCAGAGCAATAATCTTTTTAGCTATTTTTGCCTCTTTAGTAAAAGAATGAAATACACCTCTTATGTTAAATTCACTTACTATCTCAATTGCTTCATTCATGGAATTTCTTGTGTGAATAATAACGGGAAGATTATTCTCCTCTGCAATTGCAAGTTGCTTTTTAAATACTTCCCTTTGAGTATCTCTTGGGGATAGGTCTCTATAATAGTCGAGTCCAATCTCTCCTATTGCTATGGCCTTTTCTTTTTTAATGTATCCTGAGATTTCTCTTTTTGCATCTTCATTGTATGTTTTTGCATCATGGGGATGAATGCCAACTGCTGCATAAACCCCTTCATACTTTTTTGCAACCTCTATGGCCCCTATACTAGATTGCCTGTCCCACCCTGGAACAATAATACAGGAAACCCCTCTATCTTTTGCAGAATTTATTGTCCTTTCAAGGTCTCCAGAAAATTTCCTATCCTGAAGATGACAGTGTGAATCACAAATTCTAATGATTTAAACTCCTATCTATCTTTAATTTAATCAAGACACTGAAAAAACGAATAGATCACTCCTTAAAAGTTCTCTTAATATATAAAGGAGAATTCTATTTGGTGTTAAACCTTTTTATAAACTTCTTTTATGTAAGCTTTGTCCCGCACTCACCGCAGAATCTTGTTCCTGGAGCATTCTTAGCGCCGCACTTAGGGCACTCAATCATTCCCAGGGGAGCACCGCAATTTATACAGAATTTACCCTCTCCAGCTGGTTTCCCGCAGGCTGGACAGATAGTCACTTTACTCTCCACCTTACCGGTAAAAAGTTCAGTTTTTTCTGCTTTTTCCCATATTTGTTGCTTGGTTACTTCAGCCTTAGCAGCTGCAACTTCTGTGCTCACTCTGGGAGCACATCCGGTACATAGCCCTTCCTGTTCATTCCAACAATTCTTGCAGACCCATTTTGTGCATCTGGGACATCTTGTGAAATGCCCTTTTGCATCATTCTGTGCTATCTCAAATATCTTTTCGTGTTCCTTATGCCAGGCTGGCGACATCCCACTTATACGCTCTCCAATAATATCAGTGCCACTGCTAACGCTGGACCCTATACCCGTGCCTGCCATTCTTCCAACTGTAGATGCAAGCCTGCCAAATCCTCTTAACATCTGGCCCTTCTTATGAGATTTAGCCTCCGTGAATCTTGTTTTGTAACCCTCGCGACAAATGTCGCAAAAGAATGTGAATTGAAATCCTGCTTCAGTGCTATTGTCTGCAAAATTGTCGGTAAAACCAACAAGATTACCTCCTGCCATTTTTCACCCCCTTCATTTTAACGGTTTATTACACTTAATACATTTATCCCCAATTGGCGGCTGTTCGGTTTTACAGTGTGGGCAGGTGACTATTAATCGAGCATCACAGTGTTCGCAGTAATCACCAAAAAATGTGGTTTCGCCGCAATTAGGACATTTAATTTCCAAACCCAATCCACAGTTACTGCATACTTTGTAACCTTTTTGTATTGGTGCCCTGCACTTTGGGCATCTAAATTCCCCCAGGGGATTAACTTTTCCACAGAAAGGACATACATTTGATTCTGGGGGAATTAATTTACCACAATACTTACATGGGTGTTTATACCCTGGCATATCTTATCAACCTCCCTTTATTTTTATCCTTGGTTCTTGCTTTTTTTCCATCGTAGTTTATCGTCTCTCGCTACCACATTAAATTTTAGTAAATCCATCACATCTTCTTTCCACTGGGAAGGATTATAATGGATTACTCTACCTATAAAATGGTTCCGTAAGGTCTGGAGTGATGGTATCCTATTTATCGCAAATATATATTTTTGATATCGCGCTTCAGATAACTGCTCTTCCGGGAGATAAATTGGGGCTCTCCTGAAGTTTATAGCGAGCATACAGTAATTAATTTCTTTTATAAAGGAGTCGGTTTTTTTGTGTAATTCTTCAAGGTCCTCAAGAGCAGAGTAGTCCTTTCTGCTTGTGATTCTAAAGAAGTAAGTTGCCTTACCCTTACCTTCCTCGCCTGTTGCTTCCATAGCAACTGCATTTCCAGGTTCTTTTGGATTTGTATTATAAATGGGAATCAAAAACCAGATATACTCACCAGTTAAATCTCCTAAGAGTCCTCGTTTTAAACCTATGCATAGTTTTTCTTGCTGCGACAAAGACTTTAGGGAATTGTATTCTTCTTTTATTCCTGCTAATTCTAAGTGCTTTTCCAACTCTCCCCACAGCTTTGGCGAAACTGATTCTATATCACTACGCTTTGCTGCTTTGCCCTCTTTCATAAATCTCGATAAACGCCTTATAATGGATGGATCTGCGTCTGGTATTAGTTCCTTCAGTGATGATTGAACCTTCAAGGACAATTCGTTCATTATCTTAGAAAGGTTGTCTTTTACAGGATCAAACTCTTTTCCCAATTTTGATAAAATGATTTTTTCTCCTGATTCTGTATTTAAAACAAGAGTGTAATCTTCTTCACTAACCCCTGAAAGGAGACTGTAAGGAATTCTTACAGGTTCAGCCCTGTACGGGAGTAAAACTATTGCTGTATCATAGAGACGCAGTTCACCCCTCCCATTTAGTAACACTATACCTACCTCGTCAAGATGTTCAAACGCCGTTTCTACACCCGATTTCCTTATAGATTCTTCCATGAGCATGTCTTTCATGATTAATTCGTTGTGCAGTTTTACAAGAACTCTCAGGAAATCGTCATAGCGATAACCAAGATTAAAAAGAGTAAGTTTTTGTTTTGAACTAAGACTTAGATGAATCCTGTATTCTCCTTCGGTAAACTGGAGAATGTCTCTGAGTGAAATAAACATTGAATCGCCGAAATCTGTAGTAAGGGAGAGTTTCTCTTTGCTAATTTGTGCTGTAGCTTTTCCGCTTTCTATCTCCTCTCCGCTTTTGTCCTTCAGCGAGTAATTTAAGGGACATTCTATAATGGATGCTTGCTTGTCATCTTCATCCATATCATTTCCTCCTCTCTTATTTATAATATTTTAATTATGTAGATAAAAAAGTCAACATGTCTTTTTATCTGGAATGAGTATGCAAAGTAAATAGTTGCTACCCTGAGAGTAAGGGTTATTGCGAATTGTTCTTGCATTCTTTACTCCCATAAAGCAATCTTTTCACTGAGTTAGGATGCAAATCTACTTAAGTATTATAATGATATTAAAAGATCAGCAATAGATATTATAGACAATGAATAGAATAGAGCCGAATTAATACCTTTTTTTCTACTATCACCCATGGGATGTAAGAGTGAAAGGATGGCTGCAGCTCCGCCATATAATAGTCCCTTCTTTGCCTCCCCGAGATACAGATGACCTGCGCCCGGGAATATATAGGATAAAGGAAAAGCAAAGTATTTATTGTCTCCTTCCATTAAATCCATAGATAAACTTACCCGAGAATTTTCTGTGTAGAATGAATAGATATCTGAATCATCTGCGTAGTCAAGTTTCATATTTCCAAGTCTTAAACCAAATCCCTCTGTCTTACCTATTCTTCCACCTCTTGGATCAGAGAATTCTCCTTTCCTGAAATATATAGAATTGAAGAATGTATATTCCCATCCTTTAGAATCCCAAAAATCGTGTTTTGTTCCAACCCTATCTGTGAACCTATCTATATTATATTTAACCTCAAGAAATTCTGTTAAATCATAAGGAAAAGGTGAGTATTCATTTAATATATGACCTATTAAAGCGAATGGAGACAGAGAAAATCCAAATCTTATACCTCTGGGGAGTGGGTCATTTAGTGAATCCGGTTTATCCCTTATATAACCTATATGTCCTGCTATATTACTGTAGGATAGCCCAAAACTTGAGAAGCCTGTGGGATCCTTTAAAAGGATTCCCGTATCAAATGAAAAGGCATACCCACTTCCTCCTTTTAAACCGATTCCATATTGTCTTCCAAGTTCCTCCATAACTTCTTCTGGAGCCAAAAGGCTGTATACATATTTTAAGGTAATACCCAGATTCAACATCTTATCAAAAAACGAGATTCCAATAGTAGTGCCTATTGCATAATCATATGTATACCACTTATATAGATTACCATTAAGGGAAGCCTCTGTTTCTCCTGTTGTTATGAATGTATAGTTTATACCGAAACTGAGGTTTTTATATTGAGGGAATTTAATGCCACCATAGGTATATTTCATTCCAGGATAAAGAGCTGGTAACCAGTCTGGTGAATAGGGAATCGGTTTTTTTGCGTAAAATGGGTCAGCAAACTTGGTAAATAGTTCATTCCATGGCGATAGCATCAGAGGATTCTGAACATAAATACCAGAATTCGCAAGATTTATATTTGCGGGATTATAATACACCCCTGGAATATCATTTGGATATGCCACACCTCCCAAACCCATACCAACCTGTGCAGAACCAGGGGAAATAATTAGGAAAATAGCCCCAAATTGAAAGGTATTATTAAAGAGAAAAATTAAAAGAATCATCTTTATACTCTATAACCTATGTTAATAATAAGATAATAATCCGGAAATATCAACCCCTGTATCCTCACAAATCTAAAAACCAACACACAGGGTTTACACTCAGAAAAACTCACCAGAAAGGGCACAGTTTTTTAATCGTAGTGACGTGATTTATCACGCCCTCCTTTTTCGGGTTTCATAAATGAACCCCTTACAAATAATGTAGGAGCGGTTTCCAAACCGCGATAATCGCGACAGGGATGTCGCCCCTAATATAATTAAATGGTTAATGGCTGAATGGTTGATTAGGCAAAACGAAAAGATCGAGGCTGGAAAGCCTCTCCCACAAGATTAGTCAAGAGTCCATCCTTTAGGTGTTAGGTTCAGAGCGTCTATTGCGTTCATAGCGTCCATTGCGTTTGTTGCGTTAATTGCGTCCATAGCGTCGTTGCGTGTATAGCGTTAATAGCGGTTGCCGAGTTGACTGTGTGTATCTGCGGCATTATTAGGTGTTGGGGGTTAGGATTTAGGGGTTAGTTCTGGGTTTGGGGTTATGATTTAAATAAATAAATTCTCTGTGTCTCTGTGGCAAATCTCCCTCTTTAACCGTGAGTTTGCCGTGGCAATACTCTTGGTGGTGTGTTCTGGGTTGTACCAAAGATTATAAATAAATCTTATTGTTGACAAAAGGATGATTGTTTATTAATAAAGATAGTATAGATGTGTTCTGAGTTGATTGGTAAATGGTATATGAGTTAAGTGATAAAAGACTTTAGAAGAGAGAACAAGTAAGTTTTTGGTTTACTATTTGGCTATTTTACCAATTAACCAATTTACTTTGTGTTTTTGTGAGAGGTAAAAAGGTGGGTTGGTGCAACAAAAAAAGGAGGATGTATGGAAAGATCTGAGGTTCATTCACTGTTAGATTCAGGTGAGATTAAGATTGTAAGATTATGGTTTACGGATATTCTTGGAAGGGTCAAAGGATTTTCAATTGCCCCTGATGAAGTAGAAAGAGCGCTTGAGGAAGGGATTAATTTTGATGGCTCTTCGATTGAAGGACTGGTAAGGATTGAAGAGTCCGATCTTACTGCAAAGCCTGACCTTAATTCAACATATATTATACCGGATGAAGATGGAATGAAGTCCCTGATTTTCATATGTGATATTTACTATCCTAATGGAAAACCTGTGGAGTCTTCCCCTCGTTATATGTTGAAAAAGACGCTCGAGAAAGCTGAGAAGATGGGATTTAGATATTTTACAGGAGCTGAACTTGAATTGTTCTATTTCCCGGATAAGGAAAACATTCGTGCCCGAGACACCAAAGGGTATTTTGATGTAGTACCCTATGATAACTATGATGGAATATCCGAAGAAATTGTTAAGATATTGAATAGAATAGGCGTGACCGTTGAGATGGTGCACCACGAGGTCTCAGAAAACCAGCACGAAATTGACCTCAGGTATGAAGAGGCCATAAAAATGGCTGACCATATACAGGTTGCCCGATATTTAGTGAAAGAGACAGCAAGAAAGAGGGGAGCCTATGCTACCTTTATGCCAAAACCAGTGTTTGGAATAAACGGATCCGGGCTTCACATTCATCAATCTTTCTTTTCGAATGGTAAGAATTTGTTCTACAAGGAGGACGAAAATTACCATTTATCTAAAATTGCGAAGCAATATACCGCAGGACTACTAAAATATTCAAAAGAGATTACCTCTGTAACAAACCAATGGGTGAACTCTTACAAGAGGCTTGTTCCCGGATTTGAAGCACCGGTCTATGTATCCTGGGGAAGGCAGAACCGTACAGCATTGCTCAGGGTTCCCTCATTTAAAAGGTCGACTTCCTGCAGGGTAGAGTATAGGGTACCCGACCCTGGCACAAACCCTTATCTCTGTTTTACCGTGCTGCTTGGTGCTGGGCTTAAAGGCATAGAGGACAAACTCACGCCACCCGAACCAATCGAGGAAGATATATATACTATGTCTCTGGAGAGGAAGAAAAGCCTTAATATTGAAGTTCTCCCAGACTCACTCTATGCAGCCATTATAGAAACAGAGAAAAGTAAACTGGTAAGAGAACTCTTTGGGGATACATTCTTTAAAAAGTATATACAAAATAAAAAGGCGGAATGGGAAAACTACAGGATTCAGGTCACGGATTATGAGATAGAGAAATATCTTTCGTTGTGAGATTTGCCACAGAGACACAGAGTGATATAGTTAAATAGTTGAGTAGTTGAATAGTTAAGTTGGTAAAAAATAAAACCAACCCCTAAGACCTAAGACCAAACACCAAACACCTAATACCTAAAGGATGGACAATAGACTCTTGATACTTGACTAATATTCATTCCATACCAATGACTTTTACATATTCAGATGTTTATCAACTGCTTCTTTTAATTTTTCGTATAATTCATTTCTATTTTCTCTTGTTAGTTGATAGATGTTTGATTCTTCTGGTATAATATGAGGCAATTTTCTGTGTATTACGGCAATTATATTTTTATCGGAATTCAGAACCTCCCTGATGACCGGCATAAAGTCAGGATTTTTCATTTCCATAGGACCTATTTCATCAATTATGTAAAGGTCTGCCTTCCCTTTAATCGCCTGGATTCCCTTATTAATACCCTCGGTTTTAACATAATACCGCCCAAAAGGAATGCCGGGTAGTTTTTGGGAAGCAAGTAAATAAGTCTGTCTATCAGGTAAAGTTGTGAGTTGAAATCCTGTCCGTCTTTTTCCTTCTCTCATTTCTGCTGTATAAAACCCTGCAACTTCAATATCCTTTTCTACAAGATAGGCTGAGAGTTTCTTTATAAGTGTTGTTTTACCACTGCCTGGTTTTCCAGTTATGAATATTCTCATGTTACTCAAGGTTTCAAGTTTTCGGGTATTCAAGGTACATAGTCATTTAGTCAATAGCCATTCGTCATTAGTCTTCTCCTGGGTTACCTTCTTTCATTTTTATCGAGACTTGGAAGTCTCTCCCACATTTGTATCAATCTAAACTTCCAATATTATTTCATCTAATGGTCTTTTGGGGACGTGATGAACATCGTCTTCATCGCGCCAGTATTTTATGTCCCCATCTTTTCCCATGGTCTCGATGACTACCTTCTCCCTGGGTTTACCAAGTGCAAGGGTGAGGAGTATTTTATAACGGTCAGGTATTCTGAGAGCCTTACGCAGTACCTCCTGGTTTATGGAGCCAATCATGCAGCCGCCCAGCCCTTTTTCTGTTGCTCCAAGTAGAATACTCTGGGCCACTATTCCATGGTCACAGCCAAAGGAATCCCTTATTTCCATGTCTTCAAGTATTATAATGTAGGCAGAGGGTTTTTCACCTTTACGAGGGCCCACCCAATTTTTAATATATCCAGCCCAGTGGGTATGCGGGAAAATCCTCTCATTCTTCTCGGGCTCGCAGGATAGTATATATTTTAACGGTTGAAGGTTGGCAGTTGAGGCTGAAAATCTTGCAAGTTCAACGAGTTCTCTTAAGGTATTTTGGCTTATTGGATAGTCCTCGTAAAATTGGCGATAACCCCTGTTTTTTATTATTAAATCTTTAATCATTTTTCCTCCATTTTAGACAGAGATGAATGAAAGATATTCATCTCTGTAGTTGAATAGTTAAGTAGTTTATTAGGTGAGTGGTACCACTACTTACCACCATTTAACTATTTTTACAGCTAAGTCTTTATCTTTATTCTCCATTACCATTTAGTAGTGCAAAGAAAATCTTTTTCCTTGTCCTTAATTACGCTCTTTTTTACTTGTAACTTATTTAAAAGCTTTGGCCTACTTAAAAATTCTACTAATCACGATTGATGCTGTAGGTTATTCTTCGTCTTCTTCCTCCGTTTGGACGATTTCAATCTTTACCTTTGCAATTAGTGCTGCCATTGCACCCAGAGCTGCCAGTACCGGGGCGACGATTGTAAAAGCTCCACCAACCATTACACCTGCTGTTAATGGTATTTCCATGAGAAGCTCACCACCTGGTTTCCGGATAATTAATCTTCGGACATTACCTTCTTTGATTAGTTCTTTTACACGCTCTACAAGTTCGCTGCCTGCGATTTCGATTTCTTCAACCCAGGTGCGTTCTTCTTTTTTATTTTTCCCACACATTTTTTCTCCTTTTATATAGTTTCTAATCCCAATATTGAATCCAAATGCGCAAGGATTGTGGTAGTAAGTGGACCCACTTCATCCATTTTGGAGGCAGAAGTAATTATATCAACATCATAATCCCCGGTTTTCCATTTGCCAGAACTGGAGGTTGTTATAAGCATAACCTTACTCAAGTCCTTTGCCCTATCGAGATATTTCTTGACATCAGGATGTAATTGATATTTTTCAGTAGTATGTATAAGCACCACGGCATCCCACTCATCTTCATTAACTTCGGATAGAGCGGAAACATCTACTACTTTGATATAGAGGGATTTTTCTTTGAGATTTTCGGTAAGGCTTTTCACCAGGGCGTTCTTGAAGTCACTCCCCTGACTGGCGATTAATACCTTTTGTGAAAGGAGGGGACCCCCTACCTCAAATGCTTCGGCTTCTCCCTGGATATTGAGTAGTAAATAGATACCGAAGGCAATGAGTAATAAACCGATAATAGAACCAATAACTATTAATATTATTTTTAGTATTTTCAATCCCTACTCCCTTTAATTTGAAGGTTTTAAAATTTTAACTATACGATATTTCACAAGATTCACTCCAGGTCATTAATTCCTTATATTCTAATGAATATTCTATTAAGAACAAGGCGAGAAACAATGCCACCTGCACAATAAGCTAGGGCAAGTGCGCCAAATACTCCTGGTATCCCAAATATGTATGACCCCACAAATGAAAGAGGTATATATAAGGCAAACATCTGAATAACGCTTAAGATTGCCGCATGGAGTGGTTTATTCAGTGCGTTCATAGCAGAGGTTGAAATTAAAAAAACGCCCTGCAGGCCAAAACCTATAGGAACGACCCAGAGATAGAGCATAATTGTTGATGTAACCAGAGGATTATTACTAAATACTGACGCAATCGGTCTGGCTGCTAGTGCAAGTATAAGGTACATTGTTGCTCCCCAGCCTAATGAAAACTGGTTGCTATATTTTATGCATGAGAACACCCTTTCATGTTTACCCGCTCCCCAATTCTGTCCTACAAATGGTGTGATCACTGTTGACAGAGCACTAACTACTGTAATAGCAAAGAATTCAATGCGAGATGACACACCATAACCTGCTACTACTGCAGGTCCATATTTTGCAAGAATAACGGTTATGACACCTGTCGTTAGGGGAATAATAATTCGAGCTCCCGCTGCAGGTAAACCTATATATAGAATCTTTTTCCATGAGTTAAATATAGCTGCGAGTTCACATCTTTTAAATGAAATCATTTTCTCTCGATGAATGAGAACATATAAAGCAACCACCAGAGTGATAGAACGTGCAATCACAGTTGCGATTGCTGCACCAGCTAATCCAAGTCTGGGGAATGGACCAATTCCGAAAATTAATAAAGGGTCCAGAATAGAATTCATAGTGGCTGCAGTAAGCATAATGATACTGGGGGTTTTCGTATCACCTGTTGCGCGAATTCCGTTATTTCCAACCATGGGAACAACGACAAATATCATACCGAAATACCAAATTCTCATATATTGTTTGATGAGAGACACTATTTCAGGAGTTGCTCCCAGAAGACGGAAAATAGGATCTATGGTAAGGAGCCCAATAGTAACAAAGAATACGACTATCAGGATTGCCAGTATTAGACTGTCTGTAGTTAGACGCTGGACTTTATGATGGTTTCCCTCACCTATGGCGCGAGAGATGACTGCTGATGCGCCTATCCCGAGTCCATGTGCTAGACTCGCAATTACCAATACGACAGGAAAGGTAAAACTCAGCGCTGCAAGTTCATTTGTTCCGAGTTGCCCAACAAAAAAAGCATCAACCAGATTGAATGCAACAATGCCAACGATTCCAAAGATCATTGGTATTGTTAGCTTGACAAGAATTCTTCCAACAGGACCCTCAACAAGGAGGGCTCTTTTCTCATTTGTCATTACTTTTTATTATCCTGGCCTATGATATTGTTCATTTTCTTTTTCACGCGAATAGAGTATTGGAGAGGAAAATAGACAAAGTTAATTATATCTTATTTGTAATAATTATTCGTTTATTTTCTTCCCTTTTTATCTTTTTCCATTAATTCTTTAATCTTTTTCTCTTCCCAATCTCTCATTATTCTGTTAGTCCCGAAAACAGTGAAACCATGAATAAATAGTCCAATTCCCCACCCGAATAAAGGCCAATAGAACCATAATGCATCCGGTGCTGTTAGCATATTTATTATAAATAATACAAGATTTACTATTATATAGACAAAAAGATGACTGTAGAACGATTTTATCTCCTCGACTCTTTCTTTTGCTTTCCTGTAGCTTTCATTTTCGTCCATTTTATCCCTCTTCATTTATTAGTTATTTATTTATAACTTTATAAGTAAAATTGGTGCGTTGATGCACATCTAAATTCTACACCTTGATGCCAAATATGTCAAGTATTCTGTCCGGCCTCTCTTATCGCTATACATAAATGTTATACCAAATCACTATTTCAGAGAAGGCACATCTGGAGTTATTTTTCATAAGAATATAAATAGAGTTGAATATAAGGGGACTTGCTATTAAAAAAAGCGTCTCGGAGGGTGAGCGGGCATGGTTCATGAGATTGTAATCTCATGGGAGTGAACCCGAGAGCCGAGCGGCAATTTACTCTGCCTTAGTAAATTGACCGCGTCTTTTCGTATAGCAAGTCCGAATGACTTATAAAAATATGACATTTATTATAGTAAAAATGTTTGATATCTTGCATAGGAATAACAATATTTTGCTTGACCTTTGTACAAGTATCTACTCATTAAATAGCCTCTATAGTTGATGGTGGTTTTTTTGTTATGTTATACGTGACACTAACAACACCTGGTACTTCTGCTGTTATCCTTTCTGCCAATTGCTCTAAAATATCATACGAGAGTCTCGTTGGTGAACCTGTTATTGCATCAAGACTTTCCCAGCATCTTACTTCAATCTGTAAACCATAATCCCTTTTTCCTTTTTTCATTCCAGTGACTTTGTCCTTATGTAGAATTGCTAAATACTGAAATGCATTGGTATTATGTAATTCTTCTTCAACAATTTTTGTAGCCTTTCTTACTGTTTCTACCCGCTTTTGTGTAACTTCTCCTATTATCCTCGCGGAAAGGGCAGGACCTGGGAAGGGTGGTCTATTATAAATCTCCTCTGTTAGACCCAGAGCTTTTGCTACTTTTCTTATTCCTGATTTCCTGAGCTGCACTATAGGTTCTATAACTATATATCCATATTGTTCTTCTGTATCGATTCCAATCTGTGCTAAGATATTGTGTTGTCTTTTGATACCCGCGACAGTTTCTTCTACATCAGTATAATTTGTGCCCTGCATGAGATATTTTGCGCCACTTTCTTTTACAAGAGGACCAAAGACATCTTTGTAAAATACTCGAGTTATGGCTTCCCTTTTTTCTTCAGGATCTACCAGTCCCTTTAATTCATTAAAGAATTTTGCCCTTGCATCTACGATTTCCACTTTTATACCCAAATTGTAAAAGAGTGAAACTACCCTTTGTGGTTCACCTTCTCTCATTAAACCATTCTCAATGAAATAAGTTTTAAGCCTATCACCCAATGCCTTATGACCAATCATTGTAACAGTAGAAGAATCAACTCCTCCAGAAAGTGCATTAACAGCCAGTCCTTTTCTAACTAAAGAAGATATTTCTTCTGTTTTTTGTTTTATAAATTCTTCAAGGTTTAAATCATCCAGTTTTATCTCCTTGATCGCCATTTCACCTCCTGAATTTTATAATTAATATTGTTTGTGCGTAAGGTTAACTTTTGTAGACCAAACGCCCTTCGACCTTGCGTCCTATGTTCTGGTGATTTCTCAAATACTCTTCAAGAACACCCTGTGCAGAGGTTGAAACTACCTTAAATTCGCCTGATTGACGCAACTCTTCTGGGGTGATATTTAAGTATACTGTACTGTTATTAGCATGATATTCTTGTAAGCAGATTTTGTATAACTGTTGGTCTACTATCACCTGATCTTTTAACGTAAGGGATTCAAGTGTTTTCTTTGAGTCGTTATAGATGGCTTTAATACCTGAACTCACCTGATAGCATTCACCCTCACCATCACGATTATCAAGTCTCATAGTATGTTCAAAGATTTTCTTGAGCTGGCTGCCAGTGATAGTAAATCGCGACAAACTATCATCATAAGGGAAACATGCCTTGAGGTCACCCAAAGTTACACTTGGTCCAAGCTCTTTTACTCTAATAGAGCCAGCACCGACAAACATAATGTCGCACTCTGCAGTTTCAGCAAAAACATCAGCGACTAAATTTCCTAAAGATGTTTCAATTTCTCTTTGAGGGTGTGTTAATTTTTCAGAAAATTTGCAGACTAAAGAGTTGTATTTACGGTCAACTTCCTTCTTGAATGAACTAATATAGTCTGTTAATGCCTTATCGGGTTTAGCGATCTTATCATTTATTGGAATAAGTTCCCATTTGTAATCAACGATACTGTTTGTGTCATCATCAACTATAATATCGAATCGTCCAATCTGGTTTGTCCCTACTCCTGCTTGGGCAATCAAAACATTGTTAACTTTTTCTGGTTCACTCATTATAGTGTGAGAGTGCCCACCGATAATCATATCAACACCCCATTCAGGTTTAAGCATATTAGCTAGCTGAACATCTGATTCGAATCCGATATGGGTTAACAAAATTGTCAAATCTATATCATCATTTTTATAGGCATCAGTTATTTTCCCAACCTCTGCACTGGCATCTTCAAGAGAAATTAGGGTACCAATCAACTCATCCTGAGAAATTGAATCAATTACCTTTTCTGTAATAATTCCTGTGAATAAAATATCAAACCCAGCTTTGTTGATAACGATAAATGGTTGCATTAGTCTTTTAAAGTACTTTTTGATATATAGATTAGCGTTCACAATTGGAAAATTTGCCATTTTTTCCAAAAATAACAAATGAGGTAATCCATAATCGAACTCATGATTTCCAAGAGCTACTACATCAGGAGCAAGATAATTCATAATTTCTATGGTTGAGATACCTTTGTACTCAGAATCTATGAGAGAACCCTGAACCATATCACCAGATATTACATATAGGACATTTTCCTCCTCACTACGCACTTTGTTGATATATCCCGACAGGAGCGCAAGTCCACCAATGAGTTCTCCTTTTTCACCTTGGACCTCTGCGAGGAAATCTCCATGCATGTCATTCGAGTGCAAGATTGTAAACTTTTTGGTTTTCACTCTCAACCTCCTTTCGGTATACCCTTTGTGGTGCACCTTCCCTCATTAAACCATTTTCAATGAAATATGTTTTAAGTCTATCGCCCAAAGCTTTGTGTCCTAACATGGTAACGGCTGAGGAATCAACACCGCCAGATAATGCATTGATGGCCAATCCACTTCCAACGGTTGAAGATATCTCTTCTATAGTTTGTTTTATGAATCCATCGGGATTCAATTCTTCTATTTTTATTTCTTTTATCTCCATTTTTCCTCTCTTTTTAATGTTATTATGGACCTATGTGCCATTACATTTTTTAATCACCGAGTTCTTTTAACCTTTTAAGCCTTTCGGGTTCATTAGCCTGAAGCCATTTATCCTTTGATAGCATATCATATGCAATTTTAAAATATTTTTTGGCTTCTTTGTCCTTTTTCAATAGTAATAAACATTCTCCCAATTCCTCATAAACATAACCATCAGTGTCAAGTCCTTTTTCTATAATTTCTTTTTCTAATGCACGCTGGATTTCAAGGGCTTCTTCTATTTTCCCCAGAGATCGGTAAGTTCTCGCAATAGTCCATTTTGCTATTCTAATGCCTTCTACATCATTCTTTTCTTCTCGCCATCTTAAGGATTTTTCAAATAATTCCAGAGCCTTGTTATATTGACCTAAATCGTGATATGTCCAACCAGTATTGTTATATAAGGAGCCTAACCAGTTCTTTGCTCGTTTAACTTTTGATTTTTCTGCCAGTTCCATTGCCTTATTAGCCCATTCTAACTGTTTATCAGGTGGTTCTACAATTTGCAGCATATGTATTGCATCAATGGCATAGTAATCTTCGTTATTCCTGGTTGCAAATTCCCATGCTTCTAAAAAGAGGGGCTTGGCTTTATCCGGATGATTAGAGGAATTATACACCCTCCCTCTTTCAAGCAAATATCTAACCTTAGCTACAATTAATTCATCGGTTAACAAAAGTCGAACAGTATTAAGGGTCTTGTGGGCATCCTGAAATTTACGTTGCAAACCTTCAGTTCGGGCGATCTGTGTTAACAACTGGGTGTAATAGGACATATCACCTGATTCTTTTGCCAATGGGAGTAATTCCCTGAATTTTTTCTCGGTTTGTTCGGGATTATTATAATCCCATAAAGTATCAAAATCAGGTAAGGGTTTTACTTCTTTTTTTGGTTTCATAGAACAACCTCCTATTATCAGAATGGTTAGAAGAATAAATATCTTATTCATCTATCCCCTCCTTTTTTCATATAAAAGCAATACTTTTATTGCCTCAAGTGTTGCACCTACTGCAAACTCCTCTCCATCCTCAGAAGCAAAACTACCGTCATCTCTCTGTTTCCCCCTGAGTTTATTTAGCATTTTACTAACAAATATGTTCTCCTTTGGAACATCAGCAACCATAAAACACCAGAGCATCCAGCTGATCTGTGAAGCAACCCAACTACTCCAGTCAATGTGGTCTAAAAATTTCAGGCTCCTTTTAACTCTTTTGGATTCCCATCCTTCAATCATAGCAATAACCGATGTTCCAATCCAACTGCTGTGCAGGAATCCTTCGAACTTTCCTGATTCTTTCTGGTATTCAACGAGAAAGTTATACGCTTTCTTAAAAGAGAGACTTTTCCCATGCCCACTAATTCCAAGCCAGAATGCTGAGTAAGCAGTATTATATACTATTGTTTTCTTATCCCCCGGTGTCATCCAGACCGGGGGATTGTAACTTGATATTTCTGGATTCTCATCCCAACTACCATCTTCTTTTTGTAATGAAATGAGGTGCTTAATGGCTTTCTTTCCTGTATCCGAGTCCAGCATCTTAAGGTCATTTAACCATATAAGTGCTACCGTCGTATCGGAGATGGTAGATGGTTTCCCCTTTTTCATATTGTAAGGAAAACCTCCATCTTCATTTTGCAAATCCAGAATCTTCCCGACTACACTTTTTGCCGGTTTCTTTTCTCTTAGAATTGCATCCAATCTTGCTTTTTTAATAATATTTCCATTCTTATATACGAAATCTATTGCTTGTTTCATATTAATCTTCATCTTACTTATCACATTAGCAATTGCTTAATTTTTCGTCTATGCTCCCATCAGGGAACATCCAATCCGGATGGTATTCTCCACTTTCCTCTAACTCATATCTCACACAACTCAACCAATCCCCTTTGCAATAAAGCTCAATCCACTTTTTATCCAGAATTCCCTTTTCGTAATATCTCTTCATAGGGCATACGGGATACCATTTACAGTCCTCCATTAAAGTCCTGATTTTACTATAATCCTTTACCATTTCACCTCTTATTGAATCATTGAAAAGTAGAGCAGTTGGATGTTTCAAGGGCAATATTTTCATATCTTCCGATAAGATGAGTCTTCCGTAGAGCCCTTTGAATGCTTGTTTGGTTTCAGGTATAGAAAGTCCATATTTCTCAAAAATGTATCTTGTAGCATAATAACCTAATGGTACTAATGTATCAAGACCTATTAATTCTATTTCTTTATCCAGATAATGTGTGCATGTCTCTATTTCATCCTGCTTTGGTTTTCTATAATCAGGGAGCATGCACTTAATTAGATTTGTCATATAAATCTCATCTTTACTTATATTAATACTCTTAAACAATTCATTTAGTACCCTTCCTGTGGGTCCAACGAACATTTTCCCTACTTTGTCCTCTTCTTCGCCGGGTGCCTCTGCAATCAACATAACTTTAGAATTTAAATTGCCCTCACCAGGAAGAGCATTTGTTCTACTCTCGGATAATCTGCACTTAGTGCATCCTCTTATCTCTTTGTTTAAATCCTCAATTTTCATTCTGCTGCTCTTTTTCGATAAATTGTTATCCATGGACTCCCAAAATAATTTCTCTCCTCCTTTGTTGCTCTTCGGTAATAATCTCCTTTTCCTCCCTTCTTATATTTTCGAAAGGGTTTCAAGATGGATTCGGATTTATATGAGTAGATATAAAGCCTGTTCGCAAGATATGTTGCTACCGTATATCTTTTCTTCTTACCAAAGAGACCATACCTTTCAGTAAGTTTCTGCCATTCATCGGGGAATAATTCCCTAAAGGTTTTCATAAAATCAAGGATAGTAAAGGAACTCTTGGGCAATTTCAGAATAGTCTCTATAATCTTTCTCTCTTCAAAAATTAGTTTTTTCATTCCCTTTTTAACTCTTTTAGTCGTTCTAAGGCTTGTTCATACCCTTTGCTCCCTTTAGCCCATTCTGTAAGTCTCTTACACGGGAAATCTTTACATTCATAACAAAAACTTAAACCCTTTTCAGCCACGCAGCATTTTAGTATCCAGCAGTCCGGGGACCAGTGTTCTGTCCTATCCCCCCTACAGCCTGAACAACGGATATCTTCAATCTTTACCTCTATGTCTCTCTCTTTTTTAAACCAATCTGCAATTTTCTGTGCAATTTCAGGATTGTCCTTTGCTTTTAGAATGTCGCATTCATTACAGAGCAAGCCACAAGCTCCAATCATTCTGTCCTTTTTTGCCATGCCTTCCTTCTCTCCTTATTATATGGATATTTCTAATTTATACTACCAGAATGAAACGCTAACCACATTCGCTATTATGACTTTACCTCCAATTTAAGAAATCGTTTCTGTTTTATAATATTTTATAACAGGAATTATAATAACTGTCAAGAAGTTATTTAGTTTGTTACTATGTTTACAAGTTTGCGAAAACGGCTTAGAGCAATAGATTAGATGGGTGGTTGTAATCAGCGTTGTCAATTACAATATTACTCTTTATTCTTTTGAATAAAACCCCAAGCGTTTTATATGATTGATAATATCCTCAGGTTTCTCAGCGATAAAATCAGCCCTTAAAACTTGTTCTCCTCCATAACCATATGCAACTCCTATACATGGTAGGTTGTTCTCCTTAGCAGCGTTGATATCATGGGCAGTATCCCCAACTACGATAGCAAAGGATGGTTTTACCTCGGTTAATAAATCTTTGATTAAATCTGCTTTACTTTTCGGTAAATCCTTTCCTTTTATATACTTAAATAAATCTGCAATTCCTAAGGTATTGAGAACCAGATTAATGTAATCCACATTTGCATTAGAGCAAATTGCAAGGGTATAACCCTCTCTAATTAATTCTTTTAATATCTTATCCATGTTATCATAAAGCTCTGCCTTTTCTGGTATAAGGGCTCTTTCATGATATCTTATTCTTTCTGCTAAATTTTTACGCTCTTCAATTGTTGATGAAGGTAGAATTATTTCGCAGAAGCTCTCCATTGTTTCACCGATTAAAGACAGTATCTTTTTATTATGTGGCGTTGTAAGATTTAAATCTGAAAAAGCATTTTGTATTGCTTCTAAAGAGACACTATCTGTTTTGTACAATGTGCCGTCATGGTCAAAGATGATTAATTTTTCATTCGAGAATGTCTCACTCAAGATATTCTTCCTCTACCAATAGGGGGGATATATCTCCATCCCCTCTGATTTAAGGGTTAAAGTTAGTTTTTATTCTTTATCTAATAATGGTTCCCAGATGCCAAATCTTTCCACATTAAAGTTTGTCTTTACGTTGTAGTTTCTAATCTTTTCGTTAAAGTTATAACTCCAGTCAAGATACTCGGAATCCCCTCCACCTATAGTTGTAATGAGATAACTCTTTGGTCTATGTCCGATTGCAAGTGCCTTCCTTCTTGGCTCTGGAGAATCCGCTACTCCGGGGTCTACAGGGACCCACCCGTATCCTGGTAGATATACCTCTATCCAGCGGTGAAATACCGGGTCAATAGATGCACGATCACCTCTCTCTGAGACTGAACCTACATACCTTGTGGGCACACCGGCTGCCCGCATCAGGGAAATATAGACAAATGCATATTCGGAGCAGGAACCCTTTCCTCTCTTTAATACCTCTGGAGCAATATCCCAGCCTCCTTTTAATTCATAATCGATCTTATCTGCCACATACTTCAGAACCTTCCTTGCAATCCAGTATGGATTCTTTTCTCTGTCAATAGCATTTTGAACAGCCTTCTGGATAAAAGGATCCCTTATGCTGAACTTTTCACTATCTTTAAGATAGGTTTTTTTTATCTCTTTAGGAATTTCGTTTAGATTTTTTACTCTGTCGGGAAGGATGAAGTAATTTACAGACGAAAGTTTTGCCTCTATTACTTCCTTAACTATTTGGTTCTGCATTGGTTGTATATCCTGAAAATGATAGTATGCTACCTTCTGTCCGTATTGGTCAGTAAGAATTTCATCTGGCTCTGGAATAAATTCCGGCTCTTTTAATAGATGCTGATTGGGTAAATCGCGGGGGATTGAGATGTAAACCTTGACATCACCTATATTTCCAGGCCCTGAGTTTGCTATTTCCCATTGAAGGATTATTCGTGTTTTCATTGAATCTTCTCTGATAATAAAATCCCTGGTTGGGAATGGAAGTAGAAATAGACTATCTTTCTCGAAATCGGAAACATATATATTATTATCCATTACAAAGATTCCAGAAGGATATGGACCGGGTGAAGGGAGTATATTGATTACTTCTCCGTTCTCCGGTTCTATCATATAGAGCTCATCTCTATACCTGCTTGTTGTCCAGAGATAGCCCTTTGAGTATGCAAGCCCATTAATCCTTCCACCAGGACCTTCTAAGGTTTTTATGATAGTTCCATCATTGCTGGAAATACAATAGATTTCACCATTTTTATCCGCCACCCAGATATAATCTCCATCAGGGGCAAGCCCTTTAATAAATGATGCTGGAGAGTATATAGTTCTGATTATATTCCCGTCCTTACCAATGAAGCATATTTCATTATCATTTGAGACAACCAGGGTGTCTTTAAATACAGTAACGCTGTAAGGAGAATATCCCGGGGATTGGATGCTCTTTTCTTTTCCCCCTTTTTTCAAGTCGTAAACATAGATACTGTCAGATAGGATATCCACATGCCATATTTTCCCCTTCCAGATAGTAAAATCACCACTATAAGGTGTTATGGGGATACTCCTATAGGATTTCCATTCTGCATGGAGAACAATAGGCAAAGCAAGGGATATTAAAACAATCATAAAGATTACCTTCTTCATAAAGACCTCCTTTGGTTATTAATTTGCCGCAGAGACATAAAGAATAAGTAAATGATTATATGTACTAATACCCTTATGGTAAACTTCATTCTTCTAGTTATTATATATAATAATTATTTGTTTTTGCAAGGCTAAAGTCCTACACTGTGGATTTTTTATTCTCTTTTAGTTGGACGGTTAGTCGGGTGAGGACTATCGTGGTATGTGGTAAGAGTTCAGAGTGCTGAGTCCAAGGTTTCAAGTTTGAGCGAAGCGACATATCTGCGTTCATCTGCGTGTATCTGCGGTTTCATTTGACTTTGGACATCGGACGTTGGACATTGGACAAACAACTCTGTGGCTATTAATCGGAATTTATTCTCTTGCTTTATCATGGATTGTCAATATAATAAACGAAAGTTAAATAGGGGGAATAATGATTTCACATAAAGATGTGGATGTGAAAGAAATCGTAATGGATATGGAGGGTGCAGAGGGTGTAGTTAAAAGGGTTCTTATTGGTGCGGAAGATGGCTCTGATGATATTATTATGCGCTTATTTACAATAGAACCAGGAGGTCATACACCAAGGCATACCCACCCATTTCCTCATATAGTTAAATGGATATCAGGTAGAGGTATTATAATTGGTGGAGAAGGTAGAGAGAATGAAATGACCGTTGGCATGAGTGCCTTTGTAGAGGGGGAAGAGGAACACCAGTTTGAGAATCCCTTTGATGATTATTGCTCTTTCCTCTGTATAATACCGAACCTTGAAAAGTAGGAGAAATAAATGGACTTTGACCAGAGAAAGATTGTAGGTTTCTTTTCAGTATTAGTTGTTTTACTCGGCATGTATCTATACACCATTGCACCCACTGTGTCCCTCTGGGATTGCGGAGAATTTATTGCCTGTTCACACATACTTGGGGTTCCTCATCCGCCTGGAACGCCCTTTTTTATACTTTTCGGCAGGGTATTTGATATACTATTTCCATTTG
>Ga0307422_1000219_pt1 | contig 34389 bp, 28 predicted proteins | sample SalMarWE160290MG_FD_202153 | JGI IMG/M metagenome (GOLD analysis project Ga0307422, IMG submission 202153) | Salt marsh sediment microbial communities from the Plum Island Ecosystem LTER, Massachusetts, United States - WE1602-90 | ecosystem: Environmental > Aquatic > Marine > Intertidal zone >...
TTGTCCTAAAATTTCTCATTTACGACAAGTAAACTTCGCATTTCAGGACTGCGCAAGCCTTGCAAATTGAACCTTCTGAACAGACACATGTTCGGTTAAACATTTTGCCAACTTAATTGACAGAAATTTAACAGAAGATTCAATAATTTATTCACCGTGACAGGATCACATAACAAATCCGGATGAACTGAATTTCGATGTAAGAGCAGAAAATGTTCTGCCCTTACATATGTTACAGATTAAATATGTTTCTGATCAGAATAGCTTAACAGTTGCCTTCATCGTTGCAGTTTTCGCAACCATCATCACAATCTTCATTTTTATGAACATGCCCGTGTTGCAATTCCTCATTGGTGGCATCTCTTATTTCTGTTATTTCGCCTTTAAAATAAAGCTCTTTACCAGCAAGAGGATGATTAAAGTCCATTTTAACTGCACTGTCACTAACCTTCTGAACAGTGCCATGAAGTCTGTTTCCTGCTTTATCCTGCATAGGTATGGTCGTGCCAGGTTCCAAAAGGCTCTCATCAATTTTACCATCAATTTCAAAAGCATCTATCGGAACATCAACGATTGCATCTTTATTCATTTCACCATAAGCTTCATCATTTTTTAAATTAAAGTCAAATGAATCACCAACCGAAAAACCATCAATGTTTTCTTCAAATTTAGGCAGGAGTTGCCCGTTTCCGTATAAAAAGGTTAACGGAGAATCCGGATTCAGCGATTCAACAACATTACCTTCTGCATTGTCTAATCTTAATTCATAAGTAAGTGATACAACTTTGTCCTTTTCAACAATCATAATTACTTTTTTTAATGAGACGTAAAATTAGTCAAAAAAATATCCCAATTCAATGTATATCATATATATTAATTCTAAATAAAATCCTAATTGCAGATATTTAAATATACATCTGATAAACAAAATAACCGGTTATTATTTAAGTTCTCTATTATTCGTGCGTAAGATCCGGATCAGATGCAAGGCTACCAGGGCTGAAGTTGTGGTGACCTGCCGAGAAGCTTTATATTACCTGATTTTTATTCATTTTTATGCATTATGCAGGTAATAATGAAACTTTGTTATTATATTGTCAGGTTAGGAACATATAACCGGTTAACATTTTGCCAACTTTATAGACGGATTCTAATTATGAAATATTTATTGAGCAAAATTCTGTAATAATTGTTATATTTTATAAAGAAAGAATAAGAAAACGCTAAAATATCAGATTATATGAAAAGGACTATAATATTTATTTCTGCAATGTTTCTTTTAACCTTACCACTCTTTTCCCAGGTAAGATATGGTATACGTGGTGGTTTGAATGTAAGCAATATTAATGCAAAGGACCTTATTAATAATAATATCCGCATTTCTTATCCTCCGGATATTGAGGCAGGCTTTCATTTTGGGGCTTTTTCGCAAATCCGGTTTTTTAATGTTTTCATTCAGCCTGAACTTTTACTTACAACAAATAAGAGCCGTATGGAAATTGAAGATCTGCGATCAGAGGCCAGGGGAAGCGTGCTGCTTACCTATAACAAGCTGGACATTCCTGTTTTGGGTGGAATAATGATTGGACCGGTTAAAATTGAAGTGGGACCGGTGGGAAGTTTTTTACTCAACAACACTTCTGAACTTGTAGAGTTTACTGATTATAAGCATAATTATAAAAATGCTGTTATTGGTTTTCAAGCTGGTGCAGGATTAGAGATATCTGATTTTACATTTGAACTGAAATACGAGCGTAACCTCAGCAGGCTGGGAGAAAGTATAAACATTGCATCAGAAGAATTTATACATGATAACAGGATGACTCAGTTTATCTTTACCGTAGGTTTGTTTTTTTAATATTTCAGGAATGGAAGATAAATTACAATACCGGCATGATGCCGGGTTCGAGGATCCGGGAATAGATACGAGTGTGTATTATGATAATGAATTTTTTTCTGATGTTAATAAAGGACTATCATCATCGGCGAAATATTTGCCTTCAAAATATTTTTATGATGCTAATGGCAGTAAATTATTCCAGAAAATAATGGATCTTGATGAATACTACCTTACCGGTTGTGAGCTTGAGATATTGGAACAATTTAAAAACAGGTTAATTGATTTTTTTTTACGCGGATGTCATGGATTCAAACTGATTGAATTTGGTGCCGGGGATGGTTTGAAAACCGGGATATTGATCGATCATCTTTTAAAAAATAATGCTGATTTTGTATACCGGCCGGTCGATATTTCTCAGAAGGCTATAGATCAGTTGGAAACAAGATTAATGAAAGATTTTCCTGATTTGCACATAGATAGTTCAAATGCCGATTATTTCCAGGCTCTCGAAATTGTAAAAAACAGCCACTACGATAAGAAAGTAATACTTTTCCTGGGTTCAAACCTGGGAAATTTTACCAAACAGGAAGCAATTAATTTTTTAAGTTCCATACGGCAAAAGATGGATAAAAATGACATGTTGCTGCTGGGGCTGGATATGAAAAAAGACCCACTGATCATTTTAAATGCTTATAATGATAATTCGGGTATTACTGCCAAATTCAATCTCAATATTTTAAGGCGTATTAATCGTGAACTTAATGCAAATTTTATAACAGACCGGTTTTACCATTATGAAAATTATGATCCTCTTTCGGGCGAAACAAAGAGTTTTATTATAAGCAAATGTGATCAGGTAGTAAAAATTAAGGAGTTAGGCAAAAGTTACGTCTTTACTTCCGGAGAAGCAATATTCACAGAGCTCTCCCAAAAATATGATATGGAACTGATCAGTGAAATTTCCGCAAAATCCGGTTTTGATATAAAGTGTAATTTGTTTGATCCCAGAAAATATTTCCTGAATACTATCTGGCAAATAAAATGAAATACTTTTATGTGTTATACCATAGAAATTAATCTCACACGTGAGCAGATTGAGCAGCGTTTTGGTGTTTCACTCACAAACCGGCGCTATAGATCACAATCAGGAGTGTCAGCATTCACCCTGCCTGAGGTTCCCGTTATTGCCCAGGGTAAGCCTGAAAACGCTGATTTGTTTATTTGGGGATTTATACCTTCCTGGATAAAAGAAGAAGAATCGGCAGCCTCAATCCGAAAAAAAACATTCAATGCCCGGTCCGAAACCCTTGCTGAAAAGCCTTCCTTTCGGGGATCACTAAGAAGTAAGCGGTGTATGGTTTTAATTAATGGTTTCTACGAATGGCAAGACCGTGGCGGACTAAAACAACCCTTCTTTATCCGCCTTAAAAATGAGCAGCCCTTTGCACTTGCCGGTTTGTATGATAAATGGCTGAATAGATCAACAGGAGAAATATTGAATACTTTCACCATTATAACAACCAAGGCAAATCATATGATCGGGAAAATACACAATACAAAAAAAAGAATGCCGGTTATTCTCCCCGAAGGTATTGAAAAGTCATGGATAGATCCTGGATTGTCACAATCAGGTGCTCTTGAATTTCTTAAACCTTTTGATGAAAAACTTATGGAGGCCACTGAAGTTGACAGGGAAATATTCAGGAGAAAGTAACAGTAAATAGTATTTCGCGAAATCGGGATTTAGTACAAAAGTAAACTAACAAGAGTTACGGGTGGTTTGTAAAGGTAACCGGTAATCGGTAATCAGTAAAATAATGAATAACAGTTGTTTATGGGTTTTGTTAGACAGGAGTGTCTGCTAAAAAAGTCTTTAGTGCATCATATCATCATTTAAATTTTTTCTTAAGCTGCATACACCATTTCTTAACACGCTCGGTATTCATCTTTTGCTGATTCTCAAAATCAAGGGCGAGTCCTGCAAATTGTTTTCCGCGTAATGCTTTTGAGCTTTCAAAAGTGTACCCCTCGGCTGAAGTCTTTCCCACAATAGTTGCACCCTGCATTTCAAGCAACTCTGCCATAATACCTATTCCATCCACGAAGTTTTCAGGATAGCCTTTCTGGTCGCCGGCACCATATATGGCAACTTTCTTTCCTTTAAGGTCCATATCTTCTATTGCAGGCACAAATTCATCCCAGTAGTTGGGCAGTTCTCCGTCAAACCATGTTGGCACACCCAATATCATATTATCAAATGACAGGAATTTTTTCTCATCCACATCCTCAGCATTCACCTTTTCAACGTCCTTGCCAAACTCCTTTTCTATTTTTTTTGCAATTTGTCCCGATTTTACGGTGTTAAAACTATAAAACAAGCCGATTTTTTTCATCCGAATATAATTTTGTTAAGTCATTAATAATTAAGTTGTTATTTCGTTTAACCAAAGTTGGTGGTATGTGTTGCCTCACCAAATTATTATATTATATAAGGTGTTCGGCGAACCCTCATCCCTACATAATAAGTTCTTAGTAAATATTCATGTCCTGTTATTCACCCCTTTATTCATTTTAATTGTGTTCATGAGCTCGCTTCGCTTGGTTGTTTTTGTACTTTTTAAATTAAATTCCTTAAGGATGAGGGTTTCATTTAATAATTTTTTTAGTTAACATTTTGCCAGCTTTATTGACAGACACTAATTAATTATTTGAAAATCACTATTATTATAGGGATGTGCATTTCCCTCTCGCGTGATAAAAGTTTAATAATCCAGCAAATCTTTCATTGCATTTTTTATTTTTTCGGTGTTTGGCAGGATTGCTTTTTCCAGCACAGGGTTAAAGCCCACAGGGGTAAAGGTGCTGCCGATACGGCGGACAGGTCCGTCAAGATACTCGAAGGTTTTTTCTGTAATTTCCGAAGCTACTTCCGCACCAAAGCCTGAAAAAACCTTATCTTCATGTACGACCAGTGCTTTACCCGTTTTCTTAACAGAATCAATGATCATTTCAGTATCAAGAGGAATAAGGGACCGCAGATCAATCACCTCGATATTTTCTCCTGTCTCCCCTGCAATTATATTGGCTGCCTCAATGCACATATGAGTCGTATTGCCATAAGTAAAAACAGAGAGATCGGTTCCCTCACGTCGTTTCCGGGCTTTTCCGAAAGGTACTTCAAAATCATCAGGTATAGGGGTTGCAGCTATATTAGCATTGTACAGTGCTTTGGGCTCAAGAAACAGGGTCATGCCTTCAGACCGGATAGATGTTCTTAATAATCCTGCCGCGTCGTCTGCAAAAGAAGGGTAAACAACACGTGTCCCCGGGAAAGTTGTCAGTGCACCTTCAGTGGTTTGTGAATGATATAACCCTCCCCCGATATATCCTCCTGAAGCCAGCCGTATTGTGATATTTGGTGAAAACTGTCCTTTTGAGCGCCAGTATTCATGAGTAGTTTCGACAAATTGCTCCATCGCGGGCCAGAAATAATCGGCAAATTCAGCGCCTTCTACAACTACCCTTATCTTTTTATCATATTTTGACATCCCGTTTGCAGTGCCCATAATATAATCTTCGGCAATGGGTGCGTTGAAGACTCTGTCTTTACCAAATTCCTGCTGCACTCCTTTAGTTACATTGAAAATCCCGCCTTTTTCCTTATGTGCTATGTCCTGTCCCCATATATATGTATCGGGATTGTGTCTTAATTCTGCCTTCAGTGTTTCATTAAGTCCTACTATTATTTTCTTTTTCGGTCCATCGTGGTTATGCGTTCCATCAGGATATTTTGAAGCTTTATACGGATCTGTAATTACAAAATCATGTATTGACCCCGGATCCGGATCGGGGGCTGCCATACCTTTCTTATGGGCATCCTTAACCTCCTGTTTTACCTTATCTTCAATTTTCTGAAGCTCATTTTCTGTAAACCGTTTATATCGCAACAGCAATCGCCGGAATTTTCCCATTGGATCATAGTCACTAACATAATTCAATTCATAATCATCACGGTATAACTCATGCCGGTCTGAATTGGAATGGGAGTGAATTCGAACACAATTAGCCTGCACAATTACAGGCATTTGGTTTTCAATGGCCCATTTTTTTGCTTCTGTCATAGCATTCACAGAATCAAAAACATCCTTACCATTACAATGAATAATACGCAGGTTTTTAAAACCTCTGAAATTATTCGCCACTTTCCTGTTGGCTGTCTGATCTGCTTTTGGCACAGATATGCCGTAACCATTATCCTGAATCACAAATAAAACCGGAAGTTTTTCATTAGAAGCGCCATTGATAGCTTCATAGACATATCCTTCGCTAACGGCTGATTCGCCCATGGAACAGATTGCCACTCCCTTACCCTTATATAATTTCATGGCTCTTCCTGTTCCGGCTGCATGTACTGCATGATTTCCCGTTGAGGATGATACATTGTGAATATTCCAGGCCGGTTTTGCAAAATGATTTGACATGTGCCTTCCGCCACCGGCTACATCCGTGTCTTTTGAAATGCCGTTATATATAATTTCTTCCGCGGTCAGACCGGCCGATATTGCTGTGAGCATATCCCGGTAGTAGGGGTAAAGATGATCTGTTTCTCTATCGAATACCTGTCCGATAGCAAGCTGAATTCCGTCATGACCGGCATAGGGTGCATGATAGGACCAGCCTATGGCTTGTTTAAGGTAATTAGGTGCACGGTCATCCAGTGCCCTGCCAAGGACCATTAAATAATACCATTCTTCAAGTGTTTTTTTATCTGTTTTTTTAACACTGAATTTTGCAGGTACTTCTATGTGATTGTAATTTTTCATAAACAATACATTTATTTCAAGTGATACTATATCACTGTATTCTCATCAAAGTTTTCAAGATATTCCGTAAGTTTCTTCAGAAATACACCAGCCAGGGCACCATCAACTACCCTGTGGTCATAAGATACTGACAGTATCATTTTATGACGAATGGCAATAACATCACCTGAAGGTGTTTCCAGGACTGCCGGCTTTTTCTCAATACTACCAACAGCCAGGATGGCAACCTGGGGCTGGTTTATGATAGGTGTACCGGTAAGATTTCTAAAAGTACCGAAATTTGATATACTGAAAGTACCTCCCTGGATATCATCTGGACTGAGTTTATTCTCCCGGGCTGCATTAGCCAGATTATTCAATTCGATAGTCAGACCCAGCAGATTTTTCCGGTCAGCATTTTTAATAACCGGTACAATTAAATTTCCCGAAGGTAAAGCCACTGCAATGCCAATATTAACATTTTTCCGCAGAATAATATTATCACCATCCACAGATGCGTTTATCCCCGGATAGTCCTTTAGTGCTTTTGCTACAGCCGCTGTAAAAACAGGTAAAAACGTCAGTTTCTGTTTCTCGCGCTTGAAAAATTCATCTTTCACTTTATTTCTCCAATTTACTATACCTGTTACATCAGCCTCGATAAAGTTGGTTACATGAGGTGCCGTTTGTTTTGACCTTACCATGTGGTCGGCAATGATCTTCCTCATACGATCCATAGGGATAACTTCATCTTCAGGATTTACAGATACACTTATTTTGGGTTGCCCGTGTTCGGTTTGTTTTTCAGCCCCGGACGGCCGCTCTTCTTGCTGTCTCTTCTGTTCAATATATTTTAGTATATCCTGTTTTCTAACCCTTCCGTTTTGTCCCGTACCTTGAATTTTGTCAAGTTCTTCTGGACTTATTTTTTCCTTTTTTGCAATGTTTTGTACAAGCGGAGAATAAAATTTTTCTGATTTTTTATATTCTCCGGAAGATTTCGGTTCTTCTGCTTTTTCTTCAGTTTCCGTTTTGGCGGATGATTGTTTTTTGTTTTCCGGGGACTCTTTCTTTTCACTGTCCTCTGCAGTTCCTGAGTCATCACCCATAGAGATAACCGCGATAACTTCTCCTACTGCAACTACATCATTTTCTTTATATAATACTTTTTTTAAAGTACCTTCAACAGGTGAAGGAATTTCAGTATCAACCTTATCGGTTGCTATCTCCACCAGGATATCGTCCTCTTCAACAGGATCTCCTTCCTGTTTAAACCATTTGGTAATGGTCGCTTCCTGTACGCTTTCTCCCATCTTAGGCATTACTATGTCAAATGTTGCCATGATATTATATCGTTAAAAGTTCAATTCTGAAAGGGTTAAAGTAACTGACACTAAATAGTGTCTGTCCATAAAGTCCCATTTGCCGCGTTACGCTTGTCCGAAAATTGCTCATTTACGACTAGTAAACTCCGCGTTTCCGGACCGCGCGAGCCTTGCAAATGGAACCTTCTGAACAGACACATGTCCGGTTAAACTTTATAGACGGACTCTAAATAGTCATGCAGACTTAATCACTAGTATTGTCCTTTGTCCGTTTGATGTTATTTTCCCATAGCATGGTATTAATAACCAATGAGCTATCAGGTAAACCGAACTATATGACAATACTATAATACAAAAAAGAATGCAAGTTGTTCACTTTGAATTGTTGATTTCTCCATAACTATTTAATAGTCATTATCTTCAGAATTTGAAAATACAAGCTTTGCAATAACAGGACTATTAATTGATGATCTTCCGGTTAATTGAGCACGGGTTTTATAAATAACTTCCCATACTATAATATCAGGATAACGTATTGCCAGTAACAAAGCTATCAAAGAAAATGGCACAGGTCCCTGGGGAAGGATTACCACTTTTGAAGTAATACGCTGTTCAAGGCAAAGTGAAGTAAGCCTGGAGTCCATTTCTTCAGTGTCATAAGGAGAATACATCATAATATTTTCCTCACCTGTACGTTCAATAATTTCTTTATTATTTTTAAAAATTAACGCTTTATAATCATCTGAGCAATTGGATACCGGAATAAAAAGAAATATTCTTCCGGGTTTGAAACTGGCGATCGTTTTAATGGTTACTTCCGGATTTACACCCAAGCCTGCAATCAGGGTAACCGGTTTATTTTTGGGTATATCCCGCGATATATTATTCAGAGGCCCGATATGCTTTAATGTCATTCTGTCATAGACAGGATAGTCGGGAACGGGAGTATAAAAAAAGAAGATATTTAATATGTCTATATCCGGTTCGGTATGAGTAAAAAAATCAAGAATTGCGGCGATCCATTTCCTGGGCATAAAAGTATAATCAACCAGAATATTGATTGATTGGCCTGATAATGAGTTAAATATTTTTTCTATTTCTTCTTTTTCCGGAATTTTATATGGATCATTTACATAAATCTTTTTGAAACCGGCCTTTCTGAAGACATCATCATTTTTTTCTGTTTCTCTACCGGGTTTTCCTTTTTCTTTGATAAACAGTTGGATCTTACCCGCATTTTGCAGGTTGAAGTTCGTTGGAATGTATGTGCAACGAGTCTGGTTACTATGTACTGACAAAACAAGATCAAATTTTTCCAGTTTCAGTTCCCCGGTGTTTATCTGACAGAAGTGAATAAAATCCATTTATTCCGGCGTAGTTGTTGTTTATGGGTTTAATGAATAATCAGTTTTTCGGTATACGAATTATCTTTTGTTATTATCCGGATTGTGTAAGCTGAGGGTTGTAGATGATTAAAATCGTAATGAAGAAAATCTGATTCAGAGAAAGTAGAGCTTCTGTAAATCAGATTACCATTTAAATCAAAGATCTCAACTAAAATATTTCCCGGAGTTTTTTCACTAAGGAGAAGGTGGATTTGACCTTTGGAGGGATTTGGAAAAATAACCGGATGATCGGAAAATTCAGTAAGTTCCGTGTCCCGGGTTCCTGTGATTTCATTTACTGTAGATATAGTTTCTTCACCCACCAGATAATCCAGGTTCATTATCAGTTCACCACCGGTCACTGTTACATCATAGTATGAATCATGTGGCATTCCGGGCATATCTATCAAAAGAATATATTCACCTGAATTCACATTATAAAATGCAAAGTTTCCATAATTATCAGTAGTTGTACTTGCAATAACGGTTCCTGTTGTTTTTTTCTTGCTGATCAATATGGCAGCCCTTTTCTTTATGGGTTTGGCATTAATTTCCAGGGTAGATTTATACACGTCAATCGAGTCAATTTCAGACACATAGCCGCCCAGGGTAGCTTCGCCAGTTTGTTCCTGTTGCCTGTTTAATATGATCTCTGTATTCTCAACAGCTGCCGTGCTGGTTATAAGTATCTTATCAGCATCTTCCCATTTTCCGGTCGAAGGGTAATAGGTTTTCATAAGGCCCGGGTAAAACCCATGATCAGGAATCGCGGTGATTATGTAACGTCCCATAGGCACTTTATTAAAAACAAAGGATCCGTCAGGTTCGAGAGGAATAGAGTCGGAAAGCGGGGATCGTTGAAACCGGGTGTGTCCCAGCAGTTTCAGATAACCCGCGGTTACAGGTATACCCTCATCATCCCGAACAGTTCCGCTGATCATTGAAGTAAATCCGAATTTCCCCAGGAATACCCCCTTGTCATCACTATTTGTCAAATTTAATTCATCCAGCCATATATCAGCCCCTGAAAAGTTTCCTGATAAATACACATTTCCAAACTTGTCGGTACTGATACCCTGGCTTGTAATAGCATTATTGCTGCCATTATCTATTGCCCGGATATATTCGATATCGCCGGCAGAATTGATCCTGGTAAGAAAAAACCCACCGTATCCTGTCGCGTATATTTCATTATCCGCGAAAAGCACATCACTGATCAGATCTCCTGATAAATAGGTATTGCCATATTCATCAAATGTAACCGCGTTCAGGTAGTTATTTCCCTGACTGCTGGTTGAACGGATCCATTGCAGGTCTCCTGTTTCAGATAGCAATCTGAATATAGAAATGTCACGGGTTCCGGGCTGCGGGTTAACAATAGTTGTTGCTTCCGGAACCGGCCTTTCTGCATTTGAGCTGATAACAACACGAAGATCATCAGGTCCGTCGGGATAAAAAGCCATATGTTGTTCCCACGGATCAATATATTGTAATTGCATGGCTATGGATTTTGCCCACAAGGTATTGAGCATATCATCAAATTTAGCAATATATGCATCATACAAAGTATCACCACTGCTGGCAATTTTGAAATCATCAAAATCAAGCCCCCTGCTGTTAAACATACCTCCGCAAAAAATCATGCCGTCTGAAGAAATAATCAGATTTTCCGGTGAGTCATTCATATCACCGATAAAGCTTCTTGTTAAAAGAACCTGACCCTCAGATGAATATTTTACAATGAAAATATTTGTTCCGGGGCCCTGTAATAAGGTGTCCTGATTAAAGCTGAATATCCGTGCTCCCGAATAATTACCGGCAAGATATATAGTATTATCTTCATCTACGGCAACTTTGTTTCCTTCAATATTACCCTGCTCGTTATTTGTTTCAAAAGCACAGGCCTCTAACCAATCCACAACGCCTGAAGTATTGATTTTACTTAAAAATAAAGATGAATTTACTGAGTCACCTGGAATAGAATGTGACCCCATACCGGCAGAATCACCAATGAATGAACCGGTAAAAACAACATCTCCGGATGAGGTTAAAGTGAGGTCCCTGCCCGTGGCCCCCGTAAACCCCGAACCATAACTGATCAGAGGTTTCCCCCAGAGTACGCGTCCTACTTTATTTAATTTGAGAACAAAGGCATTCCTGTTGCTATGCTGAAAACCTATGAATACAGGGCCAAGTTTTATTTCATCCGTGTACAGGCTATTGCCCAGCACAGCAATTTCTCCTTTGTCATTTACTGCAAGTTTTACAGGTTGCAGTTCACTAAATTCACTTGTACCCATTATACTTCTTAACCAGATAATCTGCCCGGCTGAGTTGTATTTGACAAGGAACAGGCTGACTACTTCGGCACCTTCTGTACCGGCAGCTGTTTCACTTCCAAATGATATGCTGTTACTGCTAAACCGGCCTAGAATGATGGTATTGCCGGAGGAATCGGTTACCGATTGAAAAACATTTCCGTTACTTCCATTTTCAGCCCACTTCCATGAAGGTGACTGGGAAAAAGAGTAATTACCACTAATACATAATAATGTGGTGATTATGGATAAAACGATACGCGGACTCATAGGTTGAATTTTTTTGGGTATAATTTTATAACGTGATTGTATTACAGAGGTTACCGATCAAATGATTTTTTTGACAAACATTAAAAGTCCGGTGATGCTTAAGCCGGAAACCTTAAACCAATAACCAAAATATCATCAACCTGTTCCAGTTCGCCTTTCCACTCTTCAATCGTATTCTCAAGTATTTCTTTCTGCCTGCTGAGTGGTTTTTTACTTATTTCCAGAAGGAGCTTTTTAAAAGGCACCGATTTGAATTTTTTCCCTTCAGGACCTCCAAACTGGTCCGCGTAACCATCAGAAAACATATAGATCATATCATTTTCCTTTACTTCTATTATATGGTTCGTGAAAGGAGTTTCATTTCCTATGTGTATACCGATAGGCATTTTATCGCCCTTATAGATAATTATCTCACCATTTCTAATGAGGATAAGGGGATTATATGCACCCGCAAACTGAACAACTGATCTTTCAGGGTCAATAATACATAGTGCCAGGTCCATGCCATCTTTTGCCTCCTCGTGTTTTCCGGTTTGTGAAAGTGTTGTTTTTATTTGCTCACGCAATAGATCCAGGATCTTGCACGCGGTAAGTTCTTTTTTTCTGCCCGTGATCTCATTAAGCAAGGATATTCCCAGCATACTCATAAATGCCCCGGGAACTCCATGGCCGGTGCAGTCAGCGGCAACTACAACAGTCCTTTTGTTATGTTTTGCAATCCAGTAGAAGTCTCCGCTCACAATATCCCGTGGTTTAAACAATATGAAATGTTGTGGCAATGATTTTTTGATCTCTCTTTCATCAGGCAAAACAGCGCTTTGTATGCGCTTAGCATAAAGAATGCTGTCACGAATTTCACTATTTTGATGTTCGATCTTATTTTTTTGCTTCTCGATCTCTAATGTTCTTTCCTTCACTTTTTTACTGAGCACGCGTTTGTCATGCTGTAATTTTCTTTCACGGATCTTTATAATAAAAACAATAATGAAGGCGGCCAAAATAAATTCAATAATATAGAACCAGGTTCGCTGCCAGAAGGGAGGACTGATAGTAAATGAAAAGCTGACAGCCTTCTTATTCCAAACATCATCACAATTTGCCGCTTTTACATGAAAAGAATATTCTCCTGCAGGCATATTGCGGTACTCGGCCTGTCTTTTGTTACCTGCATCAATCCAGGTTTCATCGTATCCATCCATAAAATACATGTATCTGTTTTTTTCCGGAATGGTAAAATGCAGACCGATATACTTAAATACAAGGCTGTTCTTCGTGTATGGCAGAACCATGTTTGCAGGCAGGTTGGTTGAAGGATCAGTATGACTGGCAAATCGTGATATATTACTTGTGTCATTATACAATGAAACATCTGTAATATAAGTCAGAGGAGGATTTTCACGTTTCTTGTCAGCAGACTTTGTATATTTAACCAGTCCGTCAACAGTACCAATCCAGGCATTGCCTTCTTTATCGATATCTATTGCTCCGCGAAAAGTCTCCATGGGAGTAAAACCGTCAGCAAAACCGTAATTAACGATATTATTATCTGGTATTCTCAAACGGTCGATACCTTTTTCATGGCCAATCCATAGAAGGTCACCTGATGCTTTAACAAACATAATAGTATTTGAGAATAGTCCGCTTTTGGTCGTATAGTTCGTAAGGCTGCTTAAAGAATCTTGTGCATACACTATTTTACTTAATCCTCTGTCTGTTGCTATCCATATATTCCCGTATTCATCAGATGCAATGTCATTACAGGTATTATCGATCAATCCTTTTTCCATATTTATGGTGTCAGTTATTATTTTGTTTGAAAAAATAACTGTACCGTTTGGAGTGCATGCCCATACCCGGTTTTCATGATCCGATTCAAAAGCGACTACAACCTGATGGGGTAAGCCGGTGTCAATATTCTGCATATGAAAATTATTTTCATTGTAAATGCAAATACCATTTTCATGTGCAAACCAAATATTACCCATGCTATCCTGAATGATGCTGTTTGCAGCGTTTTGATGAGAAGCTTCTCCAAAACAAGTTGATGCAGGGATTCTTGAAAATTCACCTCCCGTATAGGTTGTAAAGGTATTAAATGTCCCCAGCCATATTTTCTTACTATTGTCTTTATATATCGAAAAAACAGCATCATACACGTGATCGAAATCAGATCTTTTAAAAACGTCCACGGAAGAATTATTATTTAACCTGAATAAGCCATTGTATGTTCCTCCCCAGACCGAATTGTCTTCATCCGCCATAACACATATGGTAGTATTACCCGGTAAACCATAATCAGAATCATATAATTCAAAAATACCCTTTCCGAATTTTGATAATCCTCCGCTTCCGCCGAACCACACATTACCTTCCTTATCGGCATATATTTTATATATCTCGTCACTAATAAGGTTATTGGTTTTAGAATAATGATCCTGTCTGTTGCCGGATAATGAATAAATACCGGAATTGTTGGTCCATAACCATAACCTGTCGGTTATATCCCGTGTAAAACCGAAAATGGTACATGTCTTATCTATACCAAGAGGATAGTCAACCGAATTGGTTTTTGGATTGATCCTGGATATTCCGGCTTCATATGTGCCTGCCCAGATAATGTTTTCAGGATATTCATACAAACTTAATATAGTGTTGCTTGTAAGCCCGTTGTTAATTGTATAATAATCAAACCTGTCATCATCATAGGAGATCAGTCCCCCGAGTTCTGTGGCAATCCATATTCTGTTATTACTGTCTTCTATCAGATCCCATATAATGTTGTTCGACAACCCATTGGAAGTATCAAACACAGATATGATCCTGTTCTTATCAATAAGATTCAAACCATGTGCTGTTCCTATCCAGATTTTACCCTGAGAATCAACCAGGCTGCACATCGTGTAATTATCAGATAAACCTGTAGCAGTAGTAAAATTAATTATTCTTTTTTTGCCTAATTTGCTAACACCCTCATGGGTCAGTATCCATATTTGTTTTTCAGGGCCTTCAAAAATTTGTTGTATGGAATTGCTAACTAATCCTGAATCAACATTATAAGTCAGGAATTCCGAACCATTGTATTTTGAAATGCCTCCGTCCTGTGTACCAAGCCAGAGGCAGCCTTTTGAACCGGTGAAAAGACAATTAATATAATTATCAGGCAGGCCGTCATCCATTGTGAAAATCCGAAAATCATACCCGTCAAATCTTGCCACACCGTTTTGTGTAGCAAGCCATATATAACCCTTTTTGTCCTGGGTGATATCAAGGATAAGATCGGCAGGTAAACCACTTCTCAGTGTATAATTGTTAAACGGGATCTTTTGTGAATATCCTGTAAGGCAAATAGATAATAAAATCAGCAGAAGCAAATGATTTTTCATTTACACGACTTTTCTACTGATCAAAAATAGTAAACTATTTGATGAAAAGATATAAACAACAAGGTTTATCTTGCTCTGTTCACAGCAAAATACATAGTATTGCTGTTTGTATATTTATTAAAAAGATCCTGATCGGGCCATTCATCTACTGTGCGTAATGCAGTAAACATGGTACGGGATAATTCATTATGGATGGAAGATTGCTTTGTTATACTGGTGTTAAACAACACAACCCAGTTGATCTCGTTTTTATGGCGCATAACCAGGGCAGATGAACCGGATAAAGTGCCGGTGCGCCACCAGGTACCGTAGCCGTCAGTTCCTCTCCAACCAATGAGTTTTCTTGATCTTTTGCCTGAAGCGGTCATGTATTCTATGGTTTCATTCCGGAGGATATCCGGACGGCTGTCAAATCCGTCAATGGCAAGGATCAATTTCATAAGTTCGGCGGGTGAAGCTACCCATCCGCCTGCCGCACCTAACAATTCAATATTATTACCTCCATAGGACATCGGAACAAGGTCGCCAGAACCATCATATGCATAACACTGACCCGCGTTATCGGGTTCATAGTAACGTACTTCATTAGGATATTTCTGAATGTAATAGTTTTTACCAATATGCATATCATGAATTCCCAGTGGATGAAGTATGGCAAATTGTACATAAGCCTCATAATCCATATCCGTAACCTTTTCTATAACCTTGCCAAGTATACTGTAACCAAGATTTGAATAAGAATATTTCGATCCGGGGTAATGATCGAGACGCTGCTTCAGTGAGTATTGAATGATAGTATTAATATCCGCCGGGGGGTCAACATTCATTTCCCTGGCGATGGATAATGATCTGAACACGGGATCAGCGTATCTTGTGTTCCAGCCCGAGGTATGATTCAGTAAATGTTCCACTGTAATTTTTTCAACTCGCTGGTCCTTATAATTAAGAAATACAGAATCATTCAAAATACCCTTATCTCCAAATACCGGATCATTCAGATCCATCTTTTTTTCCTCAACAAGCTTTAATACGGCTACAGCAGTGATCAATTTTGATACGCTTGCAATTCTGAACAAATGACTGGGGTCAGCCAGTTCACCCGTTGCCATATCCGCGTATCCAAACCCTTTCGCATAAACAAGTTTTCCTTTATGAGTAATAGCTACGGATGCACCTTTAATATTCCTCTTATCCATAAATTTTGAAATGATACTGTCAACACCTTGTGTTTCAATCATTGTCGACAAATCATTTTTTAAATTATGAGATAATGGAATAATCACCGAAGAGGGAATATTCCTGTCATTTTCGCTCTTGAATGAAAAGCTGATAGCTATTTCACCAAGGAAGAAAACAAAAAATAATCCTATGAATATCAGAATTTTTAGTTTGGTTCGTATCATAATTACTTACTTAACACACAATAACAAATTATGTATGTGCTTTGTTTTTTAAGCCGGCAAATGTATTTATTTTTTTTATACCGAAAAGCACTTTTTTATAAACTGTAATTTTTAATAAATGTATTCATTTTATGATAGCAGTTTAATATGAATGCCTTATCCGGCAGGGGAACGAATGTTAATAAACCTTGAAGGAAAGCCTGAAAATATTGAAATGTTATATCCTTATTAAACCATAAAATATTTGGTTTTATCAGCAAATGACTTTCATTCATACAAAAAAATGCCCCTTTGGTCAAAACAAAAATGAAGTACGATATATATTTGACTAATTGTTAATAACTTTTCATATTTAGTTTATCGTGTCAGTTATTTTGTTTTGATAGAACACCCTATTGCCCTGGTAATTGAAGGATCCGGCTCGTTTCCCGCGAGCAGTGCATCCAATGCCTGTGCAAGATATTTTTCTTTTACCTTATCGGGATTTTGATAGTTATCGTCAATTGTTCCTATGTAGGATACAATCAGATCATTCCCCTTTTTATCAAGAACATATATATGCGGTGTACGCGTGGCACCGTATTTTCTGTATATTGTTTGTTCTTCATCAAACAAATAGGGGAATGTGAAATTTCTTTTTGCTGCTCTTTCTTTCATTTTATCAAATGAGTCGCCGGGAGATACTTCCGGATCATTGGGGTTTATTGCAATTACAGGATAACCCTTCTTTTTGTACTTTTTGTCGATAGCAATCAGTCTTCCCTCATAGGCTTTGGCATAGGGACAATGATTACATGTAAAAACAACAACAAAGCCTTTTGCGTCCGGGTAATCGCTAAGACTCACAAAATTGCCGTCCACGTTTTTTAGATTAAAATCAGTTGCTTTATCACCAATGGTATAGCCATCACCGGCATATGCAAAACCTGCTGCCACTAAATATCCGAATATTAATATTGTTATGTTTTTCATACTAATATATTTTAATTAAGTTCTTAGTAAATATTCATGCCCTTATATCTTTGTACCTCGTATTTTAAACTCTTTAAATGGTGAGGGTTTCATACGAGTGTTTTTTGTAATTTATTTAATAATAATTAGGTTACCTTTATTATATTAAAGTATTTGTTTAATAATTGATTCGAGCTCTTCGTAAGTAAATGCCCCTTCATGAAACCTCCTGAAATTGTTATTATAGATAAGTGTTGCCGGTATTGCACCACTCCATGAAGGACTTACTTTATCAATCCATGCATTGGCATCCGGATCATTGAGAAGAATCACTTCCGATTCAACAGAATTTTTTTCAATATAAGGGATAAGGTTACTATCCAATTGATTTGGAAAATCGAGACTGATAAGAAGGATTTTCAGCTTTTCTGTTTTATAGGATTCCTGTAATTTTTCAAAAGCAGGAATTTCTTTCCTGCACGGTACACACCAGGTAGCCCAGAAATTGACAACATATGTACTGTCATTATCCCTGTTCAAAAGAGGCTCGAATTGTTTGAAATTCATTTCAGGCACCTGGGAATTCACTGTGTCCTGATAAAAATGCAATACTATGATAAATAATATAATGATTTTAGTAATTTTCATATTTTGAACCGGATTGCAGTTTTCGTTTTGAAGAAAAACAGAAACTTATTGCTTTTGTTTATCCAATTTATTATTTAACATTAATATTAACATTGATCAGATGATAATAAAAAAGGGCTTTGCAAGCGACAACAATTCAGGAATTCATCCGGAGGTAATGGCCGAGATCGGAAGGGTAAATACAGGACATGTTGTAGGATACGGAGATGATGCATATACAAAAGAAGCTACAAAATTGTTTCATGATAATTTTGGTGAAGAGGCTGAAGTATATATGGTATTTACCGGCACAGGGGCAAATGTATTGGGAATTACTGCAGCTTCCTTAGCTTTTAATTCGATAATTTGCCCGGAAACAGCACATATTCAAGAGGATGAATGTGGAGCGCCTGAAAAATTTTCAGGTTGTAAATTATTACCGGTCAAGGCTCCCCATGGGAAAATTACAATAGAAGGAATAAAAAAGCACCTTTATCACATTGGTTTTGAGCACCATTCACAGCCAAAAATTGTTTCTGTTTCACAGGCTACCGAGATGGGAACTGTATATACTGTTGATGAGATATCCGGGATAGCACGGTTTGTGCATGAAAATGAAATGTTATTGCATATGGACGGGGCACGCCTGGCAAATGCTGCAGTTCATCTGAATTGTTCATTAAAAGACATATCAAAAGATGCAGGTGTGGATATCCTTTCATTCGGCGGTACAAAAAATGGACTTATGTGCGGGGAATCAGTGATTTTTTTCAGACCCGGCCTATCTGAAAATTTTAAGTATATCAGAAAACAGGGTATGCAACTGGCTTCAAAAATGCGTTTTATTTCTGCTCAGTTCATTGCTTATTTTTCCGGTGAATTGTGGAGAAGAAATGCCGTTCATGCTAATGATATGGCTGCATACTTATATAAAAGTATAAAAGATTTTCCGGAAGTGGAAATAACTCAGCCTGTTCAGTCCAATGGCGTTTTTGCCCGACTTCCAAAAGAGATCATTAAAAATCTTCAGCAGAAATTTTTTTTTTATGACTGGAACGAAGAGGCAGGAGAGGTGAGATGGATGACATCCTTTGATACAACCCGCGAGGATATTGAAAATTTTGTTTCTTTATTAAAAAGTGAACTTCATAATTTGTCTTCTTCGCCTTCAATATAACAATCACGAAGCAGGAGAGAACTGTCGCCATAACTGAGAAAGCGAAAGTTTTCCTTCAGGGCATGACTGTATATTTTACGCCAGTCTTCACCAATAAATGCAGCAACAAGAAGTAGCAAAGTACTTTTTGGCAGGTGAAAATTAGTAATAAGGCCATCTGCCATTTTAAAGGTATATCCCGGTATGATCATTAAACGGGTTGATGATACCAATCGCTCAAGATCATTTTTACTAAGCACATTCAGTAATGCATTTAATGAATCGGAAACAGAAACATCCAGCGCGGTTTCTCTCCATTCCCATTGATCGAGTCTCAGATTGCCTGCTGAAATATTATCATTTTTCAATACTTTAACGCCAAGCCAATAAATGCTTTCCAGGGTTCTTACCGAAGTAGTGCCCACGGCAATTACCGGCTGATCATTATGCAATAAGGCTTTTATAAATGATTTTTCGATAATAATGATCTCTTCATGCATTATATGATCAATAGCATTGTTTTCTTTAACAGGCTGAAATGTTCCCGCTCCGACATGTAAAGTGGTCTCAAGAAGCAAATGACCGGCCCTGAGTGTATCGAGCATGGGTGGCGTAAAGTGTAATCCTGCCGTGGGTGCGGCTACAGAACCTTTGAACTTCGAAAAAACAGTCTGGTAGTGTTGCTTATCCTGTTCTTCAGGTTCCCGCTTTAAATAGGGGGGGAGGGGCAGGTTACCAGCATGATTGAGAAGGGTACTAAAATTTATTCCGCCATTCCATGAAAAACCGACTTTGACAAGATTATCTTTTTGGTTTTCTTTACGGGCGACCAGTTCGATGGTTTTTCCTTTGACCGTGAATATACAGCTAAGGGTTGAGTTTTTCCATTTTCTCAGGTTTCCAACCATGCAATACCAGCTGCAATTTTCGGTTTGTGCAAAAATTTTCTGATAGTCGGCAGGTTCTGCAGGAGAAAGACAAAAAATTTCAATAAGGGCACCGGTTTTCTTACGAAAGAGGATCCTGGCACATATAACCCTGGTATTATTAAAAATAATTGTTGATCTCCTGCTGAGATAGCCGGGTAAATTACAAAACCTGTCGGTTATCACTTGTCCCTTCCTGTATACAAGCAACTTTGATGTTCCCCTGTCAGTCAGGGGATACTTGGCGATGTGCCTCTCCTCAAGTGGATAATCATATCGGTCTATAGAAAGGTGGTCATTAATCATGAATAATATCTGAAAATGCTGGTAAAAATAAGTAATTTTGCAAAAGCATTTAAGCTATGACATGTATTATTCATGAGTCAGGTTCAGGGGAATATTTATTATTCATTTTTATAAACCTGTGGCACCGCTAAACCAATAATATAGGATGAAACGAACATGAACTTTTACTGGTAAAAATTTGATAAATAAAAATTATCACAGAGGTTCGTGAGAGCGGAGAGATACAGGTTAGCATAATTTATTTTATAAATTGTTAATAATATTAAACGGTTGTGAGATTTTCGGTTGGTGATAAGGTAAAATTTTTAAATGATGTCGGGTCCGGTACAATTACCGGCTTTACAAATGATAAAGTTGCTACAGTAAATACTAAGGACGGATTCGATATTCCTGTACTGATAAATGAACTGATCAGGGACAGTGAAAATGACAGGGAAATTCCCTCGGAAGAAGATATATTCCCGCGAAAGGAAACGAAAAACAACCAGGGGCAAAATCAAATATCAGCTTATCAGGAAGATCTGCAGGATAATAAGCTTCATGAAAAAACAGGTGACATAATGCTTGCCCTTGTGCCTGTTGATGAAAACAGGATCCATCAGTCTGATATAGACTTATACATTATAAATGATACCAATTATTATATTTTTTATTTGCTGGCTCAGCAGGAAAATGTGGCTTTCAGGAGGATCAGGTCCGGTAGGCTTGAACCCGAAACGAAATTTTTTATTCATCGATATGACCAAACTGCAGTTAGCAAAATAAAAAATATATCATTGCAGCTGATTTATTACGGACCTGTTGAATATGTCCCGCAGTTACCGGAAAATGTGTGCTTTACATTGGAAGGTATACAATTTTATAAAGAGAATAATTACAAAAGCAATGATTATTTTGATGAGAAAGCAGTCCTGTTTTCAATTAATGCTATATTATTTGAAAAAAAGGTGTCAGCTATTTCTGATGATGAAATACTCAGAATTGCCAAACAGAAAGAAAAGCAGGATAAACCTGTGAATAAAATTAAAGAGTCACCTGGTATAGAGGAGATTGATCTACATATACATGAGATTGTTGATGATTATGCAGGTTTATCAAACGGAGAAATATTGAATATTCAAATGAGCAGATTCCATACCGCCCTTGAGGGTGCAATAATTAATAAAATACCAAAAATTGTTTTTATTCATGGCATAGGCAATGGTGTACTAAAACATGAATTAAGAAAAACACTTGATAATAGGTATCCTGACCTGAAATATCAGGATGCTTCTTTCAAAGAATATGGTTTTGGCGCGACTCTTGTTGTTACAAGATAAATGAATTCAGTAATCCGTTCTGTCGCCCCGTGATGATTTTTGAATCACCGGGGAGGAAAGTCCGGACAACGAAGGGCACCGTACTTCCGAAAGGGAAGGTATCCGCGAGGGTACAGAAGCAGAGAAGAAAATAACCGTCCGCCACAGGCGAACAAGGGTGAGAAGGTGAGGTAAGAGCTCACCAGTTCCGGTGGTGACACCGGAAGCTGTCTGCCTTATGGGTTGCAAGATCACGCATATTACGGCTTTCTGAGAATAGAAAGGAGTGTTGCCCGCACTTTCCCGGGGAGACCGTGACCGTAAGGGGTAGATCGCTAGTTCCTGATTTAAATCCGGGACCAGATAAATGACAGAACTGTCGTGTATGCGTCAGACAGAATCCGGCTTACAGGGTTACTGATCTAAACAGATAAACCCCGGGAGTTACTCCCGGGGTTTATTATTATTCCATATTCTAAACAAGATTCTTATGCTTTGATTATATTATTGTTTTACAATGAATTACATGATTTTTATTATGAATACTGAAGGTATAAATGAAGAAAGTCTGCTAATTGGGGAAGCAGACTTTCTTTAGGTATGGGCCTAATCGTTAGGGTTAACAACGGTGTAAAAATTTGTTTTTAAAATAACTTTCAATCTGTTATAAAAAAAATCACCAGGGTATCCCGTATGTACAGAATGAAAAAGTAATAAATGAAAAATACCTTCATAATAGGTTAACAGCAAATTAACAATTAATTTGAACCTGATCAAAAAGAATTGATAATTTGTTTAATTTTTACCAGATGATCAAGCAATAATGGCAATTTTTTCAATGAAAGCATGTTTGCCCCGTCTGATTTTGCATTTTTAGGATCAGGATGAGTTTCAAGGAAAATTCCATCAAAACCAACTGCAATTCCTGCCCGGGCAATTGTTTCAATCATTTCCGGCTTTCCACCTGATACACCTGTTGACTGGTTAGGTTGTTGAAGGGAATGGGTTATATCCAGGACGATAGGAAGATCTGTTTTTTTCATGGTTTTGATACCACGAAAATCTATTACAAGGTCCTGGTAACCGAACATTGTACCACGTTCAGTAAGCATTACTTTTTCATTACCGGTACAAATTACTTTTTCCGCGGCAAAATGCATAGCTTCAGGAGAGACAAATTGTCCTTTCTTAATATTGATAAATTTTCCGGTTTTCCCGGCAGCGATCAAAAGATCTGTTTGCCTGCACAGGAATGCCGGAATTTGCAAAATGTCAACATAATCCGCTGCAAGTACTGCTTCCCGGGGCGTATGAACATCTGTCAGCACCGGCATGTCAAACTTTTTCCCTATTGCTTTTAGTATTCCAAGGGCTTTCTTATCTCCAATCCCGGTAAAAGAATCCATTTTTGAGCGGTTGGCCTTTTTATAGGAACCTTTAAAAATATAAGGAATGCCCAGACGATCTGTTTTATTTTTGATTGCTTCCGCGATCCGAAAGCTGATTTCATCTCCTTCAATAACGCAAGGGCCTGCAATTAAAAAGAAATTATTTTTATCAAGGTTTTTGATCTTTGGAATTTGTTCAAGCATATCATTAAGGTTACCGGTTATTATTAAAGTCGTATTTTCCTTTCCATAATTTTTGCATTCTTTCTCTTATATCTGTTTCACGGGTATTTGATTGTGGCTTGTAAAGAAGGATATTTTTTATTTTCTCAGGCAAGAATTCTTCAACAGTAAAATTTTTATCATAATCATGTGCATATTTATAATCAGACCCGTAACCCAAATCTTTCATAAGGTTTGTAGGTGCGTTACGGATATTTAAAGGTACCGGAAGATCGCCTGTTTCTCTTACTTTTGATTGAGCGTTTTCAATTGCCAGATATGCAGAATTACTTTTAGGTGATGTGGCAAGGTAAATGGTTGTTTCGGAAAGGATTATGCGGGATTCGGGCCAACCTATCATATGAACGGACTGAAAGCAACTGTTAGCGAGTAATAATGCATTTGGATTTGCCAGACCTATATCTTCAGCAGCAAGGATAACAAGTCTGCGGGCAATGAACTTGGGATCTTCACCACCTTCTACCATTCTTGCAAGCCAATAAATAGCAGCATTAGGATCACTCCCCCGGACAGATTTGATGAATGCAGATATAATATCATAGTGTTGTTCTCCCATTTTGTCATATAGTGCAATGTTTTCCTGCACTTTTTCGAGTACTAGTGCATTATCTATCCTGATTTGCTTTTTCCCCTGTTCAATGCCCGGGGCTGTCACCAGTTCGATAACATTTAGCAGTTTTCGTGCATCACCGCCTGATAATCTCAATAAGGCTTCGTTTTCAACGATCTTTATCTTGTATTTCTTTAAATATGTATCCTGTGCTAATGCCCGGTTCATTATTTCCAGCAGTTCATTCTTTTCGAGTGTTTTAAGAACATATACCTGGCAGCGTGAAAGGAGGGGGGATATAACTTCAAAAGAAGGATTTTCTGTTGTGGCGCCAATAAGCGTTATAATACCCTGTTCAACCGAACCCAGCAGTGAATCTTGTTGGGATTTACTGAAACGGTGGATCTCATCAATAAAAAGAATTGGGTTGGGCTGGTTGAAGAATTGTTGCTTTTTTGCTTTTTCTATGGTATCACGGACATCTTTAACACCACTGTTAATAGCACTCAAACCATAAAACGGTCTGTTCAACCGGTTCGCGATGATTCTTGCAAGGGTTGTTTTCCCAACACCCGGGGGGCCCCACAATATGAAGGAAGGTAAAATGCCGGATTCAATGCTGTTACGCAGTATCGATCCTTTACCAACGAGGTGTTTTTGACCAACATACTCATCTATTGTTTTTGGCCGCGAGCGATCGGCGAGAGGCTGGTTTGTATGCATAAATATTTTACATTATGAGTTCAAATATAGTGTAATTTCAAGCTTTGACCGATGATCTTTCAAATTTATAAACAATTCGAATTAATTATTATCATATCAGAACCACATTTATATTATATTCGTGTTGACAACCATTAAGGCATCAAACTATGAAAAACAAAGTAGTCATTATCACAGGGGCATCCTCGGGTATCGGACTGGCATGTGCAAGGGAATTTGCCCGTGAAGGAGCGAATGTTGTAATTGCTGCACGGAGTTATGATAAGCTACAGGAAATATCGCGGGATATTGAATCCACCGGGACATCGTGTTTACCTTTACAAACGGATGTGACCCTTGAAGTAGACTGTAAAAACCTTGTAATGAAAGCAGTTGAAAAATATGGCGGTGTTGATATCCTTGTAAATAATGCTGGTATTTCAATGCGGGCACTTTTTGATGTTGTTGAAATACCCGTACTTAAAAAAATAATGGATGTGAATTTCTGGGGTACTGTCTATTGCACCAAATATGCATTACCTTATATACAAGAAAGAAAGGGTACTATTATAGGTGTTTCTTCTTTGGCAGGTTTTCATGGTCTTCCCGGACGAACAGCTTATTCAGCATCCAAATTTGCCATACATGGTTTCCTGGAAAGTGTACGTATAGAAAATATGAAAAAAGGCGTGCAGGTAATGATACTTGCTGCCGGTTTTACTAATTCGAATATTAGAAAGAATGCCCTTGATGCCAATGGTAAACCTCAGGGTGAAACTCCCCTGGAAGAAAAAAATCTGACATCTCCCGGGAAAGTTGCCAGAATAATGATCCGTTCAATACGAAAAAATAAGCGGAATAAGATAATGACTATGGAAGGTCAGTTGATGGTGTTTTTTCAGCGTATTATACCGTATATTACCGACAGGGTTATATATAATAAGTTTGCAAGAGAACCGAATTCACCGATTAAATAGTGTCTGTCCATAATGTCCGATATCCGCGTTGCTGTTCACATTTTAAATCCTCAAATACTTTAGTATACCGCGGGTTAAAATGTTCACGCGCCTTGATCTCGAACATTCTGAACAAACACAATGAGTTTATTGACAGACTCTAAATAGTGTCTGTCCATAAAGTCCCATTTGCCGCGTTACGCTTGTCCGAAAATTGCTCATTTACGACAAGTAAACTCCGCGTTTCCGGACCGCGCGAGCCTTGCAAATGGAACCTTCTGAACAGACACATGTACGGTTAAACATTTTGACTACTTTATAGACAGACTCTAAATAGGCTATAAAACATGTATTCACATCAAATAAAAGTGAGAGTGAGATATGCTGAAACGGACCGTATGGGTTATATGCATCACGGGCGGTATACTGAGTTATTCGAGATGGGAAGAACAGAAATGTTGCGTTCTTTAGGACTGACCTATCGCGAAATGGAAGACCAGGGAATAATTCTTCCTCTTCAATGCCTTAATATAAGGTTTTTAGCGCCGGCATATTATGATGACCTACTAAACGTTAATACTATTATCAAACAAAAGCCTTCTGTGCGGCTGGTTTTTGAATATGAAATAATCAATGAGGAGAAAATCTTATTATGCAAAGCTGATTCGACACTTGTTTTTTCAAATGCAAAAACCGGGAAACCTGTCAGGCCCCCCGGTTATTTTATTAACATTATTTCACCATTTTTTGATTAGCCGGACCAGGAATTTATTTTTTCTTTCCTTCTTCCTTCTCCTTCTCCTTCTTATTTTTCATATCCATAATCTTATCCATGAGGTCAGGTACTTTTTCAAAAATAGCGTCAAGGCCCTTTTTATTACTGGCAGGCAGGAAAGAGATCTCCTCTCCTTTGGCTACCAGAAACCCAACAGGGGAAACACCAATGCCGGCTCCGCCACCTGTGCCGTTTCCCTTTATTTTGGATTTTGGATCATCGCCATGACCACTGCCCGCGCCAAAACCCGTACCTATCCTGATCACCGGTTTGCAGGTAAAAGAACCTATAGTAAACTCTTCACCTATGACAGTTTCGGTATTAGTTATACTTTTTACCTGTTCTGAGATCTTTTCAATGATCGATTCAAAATTTGTTTCCATAGTTTATCTGTTTTTAGATTTAAACAACATGTATTTTATTATTGTATAAGCTATTAGTATTAGCCTTGTTTGCAGATGCATATAAAAATTGTTTGTATTGTTAAAATTGATACTTACGTGTATGTTATCACTGTTAACCAGTTGTGCAATAGGTATGAGCTGTGCATTTAACGGATAATCCCCCGTATCGATATTCCACATTATCTTTTTCAGAGATATGGTTTTGATTAGGGCCGGGGTCATGTTTGTCATTTTTCTTACTTGTTTTATACCAAAACTACCTGCTTTCTTTTTCTTACCTTTCTTCTTTTTCTCTTTTCCTGTTGATGGTTTTATTTTCAACAGGTCTTTGGTAATAATAATGAAGAATATTCTGAATCTGAGCATAGGATGCAGGTCCTTCCAGCATAACCGGATACCTGCAATTACCGGCATATTAATAATCATTTGATCGCGTTCTGAATCCACGATTACATTAAGTGGAAAAATAAGCAGGGCAACCGGCAGGATAAGGAATATACCTGTAATAATTAGTAATTCCATAATATCTTGTTTTTAAAACACAGTTCAAAAATAGTTCAGAATGCTGTTTAATTAAATAAAGAATAGGTGATTGGCAATTTATGTCTGGTAAACGGTATATTGTTAACGGTGAATAATTCAAGCTCTGAATATTATCCGGTAATTTTATAATGTTTATCAATAAACCAATATTGTTTGTTAAGAATGTTCGGGATCAAGGAGCGTGAGCATTTTAAACCGCGGCATACTAAAGTATTTGAGGATTTAAAAAGTTTTCACAACGTGTTTAAATTTTAAAGGTGTTCAAGAGCTCATTTCGTTCGGTTGAGCAGCAATGCAGATACCGCACATTATGAACAGATACTGTGTAATGTTTTGCAATGAAGATCGTCTTGAAAAGGAACGTTCAATAAGCAATATAATGTGTAAATTCGACATTGATCGTAAACACATTAATAAATGAATATTATTTATTAATATGGTTAAAACTGAAAAAGATGAAACGAATAATTATTATCCAGTTTGCATTGTCACTGACTTTAATAAGTTTTGCACAATCTGATCCTGTATCAGATTTTTTTAATAAATATGCAGGTACGGAAGGATATACTACTGTAAATGTAACCGGTGACCTTTTTAAGATGTTGTCAGGAGTTGAAAGTGAAAATGGTGAAATAGAAGAATTGTCAGCCATGTTAAAGGAAGTTAAGATTCTGACTCTGGAAGATAAATCAAAAGGTCCGGATCTTGATTTTTATAAAAATGTATATTTGAAGCTTGACAGGAGCCTGTACAAAGAATTACTTACGGTACAGGAAAGCAATCAGCACGTTAATATGTTGGCAAAGGAAGAAAACGGAATTATTACCGAGTTTATCCTTGTTGTTGGTGGGGATGATAATGTACTTATCAGCATTAAGGGTAATATTGCATTGAACAAAATGGCCGGTCTTGCCGATTCATTTGACTTTGCCGGATTTGACAAATTGAAAATGCTTGAAGAAGGTCAATAACCTCATTGTGTTTGTTCAGAATGTTTCATTTGCAAGGCTCACGCAGTGCGAAACTGATAGAAACACAAGTCACAGACTTGCGGCATAAGGGAGATTTAAAGTGTGAGCAGCAACGCTGATATCGGACATTATGGACAGACACTAATTAGAGTCTGTCCATAAACTCATAGTGTTTGTTCAGAATGTTCGAGATCAAGGCGCGCGAACATTTTAAACCGCAGTATACTAAAGTATTCGAGGATTTAAAATGTGAGCAGCAACGCAGATATCGGACATTATGGACAGACACTAATTAGTTGGAATTTATTTAATATGAGAAAGCAGCCGGTCAACATGAATACAAAATATTTCAAACAACTTGTCCTGCCTGCAGGAAAAAAGCTGTTTCATTTTGCCCGGTTGCTTTTGAAGGACGATAATGAAGCCCAGGATGCTGTTCAGGAAGTATACATTAAATTGTGGAATATGAGGGATGAACTGGCCAATATTAAGAATATTGAAGCTTTTGCCATGAGAATAACAAGAAACTGGTGCCTCGATAAGTTAAAGTCGAAGAAACCAACCCTGATAAGTGATTATAGCGATGGTTATGATCACATGCATGATTCGGCAACACCTGATGGTTTGCTTGAAGAAAATGAAAAAATGTTAAACTTCAGAAGAATTATTGAAGATATTCCTGAACCGCAAAAGACTGTTCTTCAGTTGCGTGATATGGAAGGATATGAATATGAAGACATTGCAAGGACAACAGGCATGAAGGTAAATGCTGTACGGGTAGCTTTATCACGTGCCAGGAAAAAGGTCAGGGAAAGTTTTTTAAAAATTGAACAATATGAAGACAGAAAAAATCAGGGATCTGCTTAGAAAGTATTACCATGGCGAAACTTCTCTTGAGGAAGAAAATCAGCTGCGTCATTACTTTTTGTATCATGATGATGTCCCGGGTGATCTTTCAGGTGACAAATTGTTGTTTGAATATTATGACTCAGGAATACATGACGAAGTGCCGGAAGGTTTTATGGATAGGATTGAAGTAACAATTGACCAGACTGAAAAGCAATTCCTTGTCGTGAAAAAAAGGAAGATCATAGTGCAAACACTAACCGTTGCAGCCGGTATATTACTTTTGGCAGGATTGTTTTTACTTGTTTATCCTGACCGGGAAAAACATCTTTCTTCCACGGGTACATTTGATAATCCAGAGTTGGCCTACGAGGAAACCAAAAAAGTATTGCTCTATGTATCCCGGCAAATGAATAAAGGTACAGAAGGACTTAACAATATATCAAAGCTGAATACTGCCACAGAACCTTTAAAAAACATTAATAAACTGGAAAATGGATTTGAAGTGCTTAATGAACTATTAAATACTGATAATCAAGAAGAGAATTAACAAAACATAAAATATACAAAAATGAAACTGTTATCAATTATTTTGGTTTTCCTGTCAATTAGTATACTTCAGGGATATGCCCAGCTTTCACCGGCTGATAAGTTGTTTGATAAGTATTCGGGTAAAGAAGGATTTACATCCGTTTTTATTTCCGAATATATGTTCAATCTGATCATGAATATTGAAACAGAAGATCCGGAAAGTAAAGAAATTATGGATGTTGTAAGTAACCTTACGGGAATAAAAATAATTACAGCTGCTGATCCATCCAAAACAGCCGGAGTGAATTTCTATGAAGAGATCATGAATAACTTCCCAAAAAATGAATATAAAGAATTGATGGTTATCAGGGAAGAAGGCCAGGATGTAAAATTTTTGCTCAGGGAACGTGGCGGCAAAATAGCCGAACTCTTATTAATTGTGGGAGGAAAGGATGAAAATGTACTGATCAGTATACAGGGAAATATCGACATGAAAAATATTTCAAAAATTGCCAAATCACTGGATATTGATGGTATGGAACAGCTTGAACTGATTGAAGAAGAAAAATAAAGTTGCTTTAATGTATATTACTTCAACATAGTTTTATTAAAACTATTTTTTCCTGTGGTTAATAAACAAAGGGTAAATAATAGCTAACTTTGCAGTGAAAATTATTTATCTGATTGAAATGTTACGAGATGGAACTGCAGGTAAACTTTTCCAGGAAAGTGGAAGAACGATTTGAAAGACTTATACAAGTCCTGGAAGATAGCAAAGGGAAATCTGACCGCAAGAAAATTGTCAAAGTCTTTTCACTCCTGTTTGGTCATTCCGGCGATCGCGTATCCGGCATAAATGAAAAACACATCCTGTCCATTGTCGATTCCGCGATAATTGCTGTTAAAGAAATCGGACTTGGTGAAATTTCCGTTATTGCTGTTTTTTTGAGTGAAGCAGTTATTAGCAACAATACTGACCTGGTTGCCATCGAAAAAAAATACGGTAAAGATATTCGTATTATAACCGAAGGACTTACAAAAATTGAACATTTTGGCTCAACCACTACCTCATCACAAGCAGATAATTATCGAAAGTTACTAATAAACCTGGCCAGTGACGTACGGGTGATATTAATAAAACTGGCCCGGCAACTTGAATTAATGCGTCGCATGAAAGAACTGCCTGATGATGTGCAATTGCAAACTGCTTTTGAAGCATCCTATTTATATGCACCCTTAGCACACCGTCTGGGCCTGTACAATATAAAATCTGAAATGGAAGATCTGGCGCTTAAATATACCGACAGGAAAACTTACGATACTATCGCGCGGAAGCTGGCAGAAACCATGAGGGCCCGGAACACCTTCATTAAAGATTTTGTTTCCCCTATCGAAAAATTACTTAAGGAAAGCGGGTTTTCTTTTGAAATTAAAGGCAGGCCGAAATCCATTCACTCCATATGGAACAAAATGATTAATAAGGGTGTTGAATTTGAAGATATTTATGATTTGTTTGCTATTCGTATCATTATTGACAGTGGGACCGGTAAGGAAAAATCCGATTGCTGGCAGGTATATTCTGCTGTTACTGATATATATCAGCCCAATCCTTTGAGGTTGCGTGACTGGATATCAGTACCCAAAACCAATGGTTATGAATCCTTGCATACCACAGTGGTCGGTCCCGGTGGTAAATGGGTGGAAGTACAGATACGTACCAGACGTATGAATGAGATCGCTGAGAAAGGATTTGCTGCTCACTGGAAATATAAGGGGCTTAAAGACGAACAGGGGTTGGATGAATGGCTGATTAAAATGCGGGAGATACTGGAAACCCCTGAACCCGGTACAGCGGAGTTTGTCGATGACTTCAAGCTTAGTCTTTATTCAAAAGAAATATTTGTTTTTACACCGGCCGGCGATTTGAAAAAATTTCCGAAAGGAGCTACGGTTCTTGATTTTGCATATGATATACACAGTGATCTTGGAGCAACATGTTCAGGTGCTAAAATTAACGGGAAAGTTGTGCCTATAAGGCATCTGATGAAGAATGGGGACCGGGTGGAAATACTTGGTTCAAAAAACCAGTCACCCAAACTTGACTGGCTTAATTTTGTTGTTACTTCAAAAGCCAAATCGAAGATACGCCAGCGCCTGAATGAAGAAAAGGCAAAATCTGCAGAACATGGAAAGGAACTGTTAAAGCGCCGTTTAAAAAACTGGAAGATTACATATGATGATGACATTGTTCGAAGACTATTAAGAAAGTACAAACTAAAAACTTCACAGGATCTGTATTACCTGTTATCCGTGGAGAAAATCGACCTGGTGCAGGTGAAAGAGTTTTTAACTGAAGAAACAGAAGAAGAAAATGAACAGGCAACCCTTCAACGGGATATTGAAGGGACGGTATTCCCTGAAACTGCCATGCAAGGAAAAGGGGATGATTTTCTGATTATTGATGAAAAAGTCTCGAATGTAGATTATAAACTTGCCAAATGCTGTAGTCCTGTTTATGGCGATCCTGTTTTCGGTTTTGTGACAGTAAGTTCCGGGATCAAGATCCACAGGATGAACTGTCCGAATGCAGCACAAATGTTTTCGCGGTACAATTACAGGATAGTAAAAGCCAAATGGGCGAGGACGGACAAAGAATCCTCTTTTCCCACCGAGATCAGAATCAGCGGAGAAGAAACAACAGGTATTCTTAACGATATCTCCGATGTGATCGCAACTGATACCAGGGTGCATTTGAGGGGAATTAAACTCGACAGCGAAAAGGGGATGTTCACCGGAAAGATCAAACTTACCGTGAAAGACATACAGCACCTTGATTCCATTATTGCACGGTTAAACCTGATCAGGGGTATATACAAAGTAAACAGAACACACGGGTAATTGTTATTTATTTTGTAAATTGGCACATAATTATGAAAAAGTTATCATTCATCATAGCAGGTGTATTTCTGTCAATAATTGTTATTGCCCAGACACCGGATGCCAGGCAACAGAATAAGGATTATATTATTCAGGATGCAGTCCTGCCGGGTCAGAATTATGATCCGAACAGTCTGCGCGTTCCGGAACTTAAAAAGTTAAAATTCAGCATATCAAGCGGCATGATCATTGGTTCAGGAGGACAAGCACAATCATTTAGCCGTTATTATCTGGCACCCGAGTTATATGCACAGTTAACACCACGCTGGCGGCTGAGGGGAGGAGTTATGATATCGAATACTGCTTTTAAAGGCTACAATATTTTTTCCAGTGAAGCATATTCGTCAGATCAATATTCATCACCGGGATATTGTATGACTGTTTTTGCCGGAGGTGATTACCAGGTCAATGACCGGCTAATACTCACCGGCATGTTATTGAAAGATATCAATCCGGCAAATCAGCGTGAATTAAATGCTGCATATTCCAATCTGAACAGGCAACAATGGATGATAGGACTGGATTATAAAGTAACCGATAATTTTCATGTGGGTGCTCAAATCCTTCATTCCAAAGGATATTCACCTATCATGCGCCCAAATATCCAACCTTTGTATAGCCCGTATCCTTTTGGGATTATCAGGTAGGTTTTATAGGATTTTTTTTACCTTTGCACTTCAGAATATTTTTAAAAGCGGTCTGTAGCTCAGTTGGCAGAGCACGTGACTCTTAATCATGGGGTCGAGGGTTCGAGCCCCTCCGGACCGGCTAAAAAAACAGTGTTAATATAAACTTAACATTATACTTAATTAGGATTTCCTGCTTTTTCCTTATTATGCCTGAAATCCAGGAAGATTATAAATGAATCCGGTGTCGATCTATAACCAAATACCTTTGCAAGGCAGTTAGAAATTCCGGCCCGTTGGAAGAAATTTAAAAAACAATTTTATTCCATATAGTGGTTTTCGCAAAGCACACAATCTTTAAAATCAGCATATAGTAATGCAGTTTTAATCGGTAGCTGGTATAATTTTATTGCAGGCTTATGGATTCTGCACTTAGTCAAGCTCCACTACCATACATAAAGTCCATATGATAGATCCGTTGTCAGTATTAACAGAAACTACTGATCCGTCAACAATGGCATCATCCATATCAAAGAGAAGCTCGGAATAAGGAGTATGACCGCTAAAGTCAGTCTCGTTAACCATTATCCAGTTTCCTGAATTATCTTTGGCGTAAATTTTTTGTATATCATTTTCGGTAATTAATCCCGCATCAATAAATAAATCAGGATGATCAATATCACCCTTGAGTTCACCATTTGGATTGATTGACCAGCTTCCGGTCCTTTCAATTTTAGAGTCTTCGGAAACCAGTGTTTCGCCTGAATAATTTAGTGTTGTACTGCTTATTGTTACAGTCCCTAGTTCTTTCTCTATTTCCACATCCATTTGTGTTGAAACATCCCATTCAGGATAACTGTTTGTATATTCTACCTTAAGAGTACCGGCATAACTATGATCAAGCCAGTTTTCAGGTGCCATATCCGG
>Ga0307422_1000220_pt1 | contig 34379 bp, 23 predicted proteins | sample SalMarWE160290MG_FD_202153 | JGI IMG/M metagenome (GOLD analysis project Ga0307422, IMG submission 202153) | Salt marsh sediment microbial communities from the Plum Island Ecosystem LTER, Massachusetts, United States - WE1602-90 | ecosystem: Environmental > Aquatic > Marine > Intertidal zone >...
GGGCTGATTCTTTTTTCAGTAGTTATACTATTAATGGCTATTGGTATCATCAGCCCTGAAGAATCCATAGCGGGATTTTCCAACAAAGGGATGATCACCATTGCCGTACTGTTTTTGGTTAGCGAAGGATTCCGGCAAACAGGGGCGCTAAACAAGGCAGCTCAGTTCTATCTTCCCAGGCGCAGAGGCAGGATGACCTTTCTGCTTCCCCGGCTTATGATCCCGGTATCGGTTTTATCTGCATTTCTGAATAATACGCCGGTAGTTATTATTTTTGCGCCGATAATAAAAAAATGGGCCGAAAAGCTTAACCTGTCATCCCAGAAATTTCTGATTCCTCTCTCCTATGCCACTATTTTCGGAGGGATCTGCACCCTGATCGGCACATCTACGAACCTGGTAGTCCACGGGCTGATGCTTGACAACGGACTGGGTGGTTTTTCCATGTTTGAACTGGGGAAAGTGGGTATCTTTGTGGCCGCTGCTGGGTTCATTTACATGTCAATCTTCGGGAATATGTTGTTGCCCGGGGAAAAAATCAAATTTTCCAAACAGTATACGGAACTTAAAGAGTATTATTACGACCTGATCGTGCCTCATAACAGCAACCTGATAGGGAAAAAAATTGTTAACGGACAAATTAAAGAATTAAAAAACCTTACTGTAGAATCAATTGAACGGGAAGGACAGGTTATCCATACCCTTCAAGGAGAGTACTTTATTTATGAAAACGATAAACTGCTGGTTGCAGGCGAAACGGATAGTATAAACGATATCCTGGAAATGGAGAATGTGAAACTTCAGGGACTTGACCTTGTAAAAGGGCATATCCCCACCCAGAATTTAAAACGGTATGAAGTGGTGTTATCGCCCCGTTTTCCGGGCATCGGTAAGAACATTGTAGATTTTAACTTCTTTGAACATTACCAGGCTGCTGTGCTGGCAGTTCACCGGAACGGGGAACGTCTCACATCCAATATACGGAACCTCAAGCTCAAACCAGGTGACAATGTAGTCCTGTTGGCCGATGAACGGTTCATAAAAAACTGGGGAGACTCCAAGATCTTCTACCTCACCTCTTATATGGGGGAACATAAATCCAACGGAAATCCATGGCGGAAATGGGCAGCCTTAACTATTCTTCTGATTATGATTGTTGGGGCGACCATCGGGCATTCATTTCCATCCCAAAAAGGAATTACTTTTGACATGTTCTACTTTGCAGCCATTGCAGCAATCCTGATGGTGTGGCTGAAGATTCTGCCTCATCAGAAATATACCAAGTCCATCAGCTGGGATATACTGATCACGATTGCCTCGTCACTGGCCATAAGCAAAGCAATGCAAAATTCGGGAGCTGCGGATGCACTGGCACGTACAACCATAAATTTCGCACAGTCATGGGGCCCATGGGGTGTTCTCATTGCCATCTATTTGCTGACCACAGTATTTACAGAAATTATTACAAACAATGCAGCAGCAGCAATTATTTTCCCTGTTGCACTGTCAGCTGCCATCCAGCTGGGCGTTGATCCGCGTCCGTTCTTTGTAGCTATTGCTGTGGCTGCATCTGCCAGTTTCTCTACTCCGATTGGGTACCAGACCAACCTGATCGTCCAGGCAATCGGAAATTATAAATTCAGGGATTATCTCAGAATCGGACTCCCCCTGAACCTGATCGCTTTTGCCATTTCCATGTGGCTCATCCCTGTCTTCTGGAAATTCTAATCCCCTAAAGGCATAAAACAGATCCCGCTCCCGGTAACTACCCTAACGAAATAAGTCCCGTCGGGAGCATGCAGTCTGATGCCATTCTAATGAATGCTATAATCTGTATTTCAGTGCCTTGCATTGATCCTGTACAAGTGAAATAAAAATGATATATTTGCTTTTCCTAAAGAAAACATATTTTTGGCATGAAAGATTTCAGTCTGACCAATCTTAAAGAACTCGAAGCCGAGGCCATCCACATCATCCGCGAAGTGGCTGCTGAATTTGAAAACCCCGTGATGCTCTATTCCATAGGAAAAGATTCCTCGGTAATGGTACGCCTGGCCGAAAAAGCTTTTTATCCCGGCAAGGTACCTTTTCCGCTGATGCACATCGATTCCAAATGGAAATTCCGCGAAATGATTGAATTCCGTGATAATTACGCCCAAGAAAAAGGCTGGGATCTGATCGTTCATTACAACAAAGAAGGATTCGAAAAAGGAATCGGACCCTTTACGCATGGAAGCAAAGTACACACCGATGTGATGAAAACCCAGGCCCTGCTGGAAGGACTCACCCATTACAAATTCGATGCAGCCTTTGGAGGTGCACGCCGCGATGAAGAAAAATCCAGAGCCAAAGAACGGATCTTCTCCTTCCGCGATAAGTTTCACCAGTGGGATCCCAAAAATCAGCGTCCTGAGTTGTGGAATATTTACAACGCACGGGTTCACAAAGGAGAATCCATTCGCGTATTTCCCCTGAGCAACTGGACCGAACTCGACATCTGGCAGTATATCCGGCTGGAAAAAATCCCGATCGTTCCGCTCTATTTTGCCAAAGAACGCCCGATTGTCGATATAGACGGGAACTTGATCATGGTAGACGACGAACGTATGCCCCAGGAACTGGCTGAAAAAGCGCAAATGCGAAAAGTACGTTTCCGCACGCTGGGCTGTTATCCGCTCACCGGAGCCGTCGAATCCGAGGCCGATACCATCGAGAAAATTGTAGAGGAAATGATGACCGTCACCAAATCAGAACGAACCACCCGCGTGATCGATTTTGACCAGGATGCAAGCATGGAACAGAAGAAAAGGGAGGGGTATTTTTGAAAAAGGCTAAGATTAAGACTAAGGTTAAGAAAGACCCCTCAATCTCAATCTCAATCTCAATCTCAACCTTAACCTCAACCTTAACCTTAACCTTAAAATAAGATGACAACAAATAACAATAGCACTATAATGGAAGGGTCCCGAAGTTCAATGGATATCCGCGCTTTCCTGGACCAGGACCAAAAGAAAGACCTGTTGCGTCTTTTAACCGCTGGCAGCGTTGACGACGGCAAATCAACCCTCATCGGGCGATTGATGTTCGACAGCAAGATGCTATATGAAGATCAGCTTTCGGCTTTGGAACGCGACAGCAAGCGCATGGGACATGCCGGCGAGGATATCGATTACGCTCTGCTGCTCGACGGGCTGAAAGCTGAACGTGAACAAGGCATCACCATCGATGTGGCCTACCGCTACTTCTCCACAGCAAAACGAAAATTCATCATTGCCGATACCCCCGGCCATGAACAGTACACACGAAATATGATCACTGGAGGATCCACAGCCAATCTGGCCATCATCCTGATTGATGCCACCAAAGGGGTAATCACCCAGACCAAACGGCACACCTTCCTGGTTTCCCTGCTGGGAATCCAACATGTGGTTCTGGCTGTAAACAAAATGGATCTGGTGGGCTACAGCCCGAAAGTGTTTGATGACATTTGTGCCGATTACAAAGAGTTTGTCACCCAACTGGGTATTCCGGATGTTAACTTTATTCCGCTTTCGGCATTAAAGGGTGACAATGTGGTAGACATCTCAGATAAAACCCCCTGGTATCATGGCAAAAGTATGCTTGAGTTTCTGGAAACCGTACATGTAAGCAGCGACCGTAACTACGACGATTTCCGGTTTCCCGTGCAGTACGTGCTTCGTCCCGACCGCTATTTCCGGGGTTTTTCGGGAAGAATTGCTTCAGGTATAGTACGTCCCGGTGATAAAGTAATGGCTTTGCCTTCACGAAAAATATCCAGCGTAAAAGCCATCCCAACCTATGATGGCAATCTTGAAAAAGCCTTCCCTCCGCAATCGGTGACCCTCGAACTGGAAGATGAAATCGACATCTCACGGGGTGAAATGCTGGTAACTCCTGATAACCTGCCCCGCATGGAACGCCACTTTGAGGCTATGCTGGTGTGGATGGACGAAGAAGCTTTGGACACTTCCACCCAGTTTTTCCTGAAACAAAACACCAACACCACACGCGCCCGCATCGACATGCTGCGCTACAAGGTAGATGTGAACACCCTCGAAAAATCGGAAGTGAAGAAACTGGAACTCAACGAAATCGGCCGGGCTGTTTTTACTACCGCTAAAACTCTCTTTTTCGATCCCTATAAAAAGAATAAAAACACCGGATCTTTTATCCTGATTCACCCGGTAACCAATAACACAGTAGCCGTGGGAATGATCATCGATAAAATGAGCTCCGATGAACTTCCCGCCCGGATTACCGATACGGAAAAAGAAAAAATAGAAAACGGCATTGGATTGATCCAACACAGCGAATACACGAAAAGGTACAACCAGAAAGGGGAAACCATCTGGATTACCGGCCTGCATGGTTCAGGGAAAAACCTCCTGGCTTTCAGTCTTGAAAAACGGTTGTTCCAGCTGGGAGCTACCGTTGTGCTGCTGGATGGAAGTACCATACGATCGGGCCTTTCACGCGAACTTGACTTCTCTTCCACTGACCGGGCAGAACATTTGCGCCGGGTAGCCCATATCGCCAAAATACTCAACGACCAGGGAATCATTACCATCTGTTCGTTTATTTCGCCAAACGAAGATATTCGCAGGCAGTGTGCACAAATCATCGGAGAAGAACGTTTCCACCTCATCCATATGGATGCAACGTTGGATTACTGTACCCGGAACAAACCAGAATTGTACAGGAAAGCGAAGGAAGGATTGCTGAAACATATGCCGGGAGTGGATGAAGAATTTGAGTCTCCGGGGAATCCTGCGTTAATATTGACTCCAAAACCTAACGAACAAAACACTGAACGAATCATTGAATATCTTGCGGAAAAGAAAATTTTTCCGGTCAAATAAAACAGCATCGTCAAATACCCGCTAATAAGATGAGAAAAACAGAAAAAATACTTATAACCGGCACAGCCGGATTTATCGGGTTCCACATGACAAAAAACCTGGTTGAGCAGGGATATGAAGTGGTGGGCATCGACAACATCAACGGATATTACGATACCCGGCTGAAATATGCACGGCTCAGGGAAACCGGCATATCTGAAGAAGCAAAGCACTGGGGCAGGACAGTCCGGAGTTCTATGTATCCAAATTACAAATTTCTCCGCATAAACCTGGAGGACTCCGGGAACATCTTTAATCTCTTCAGGAGGGAGAAATTCGACAAAGTCTGTAACCTGGCAGCTCAGGCGGGTGTCCGTTACAGCATCGAAAATCCCCTTGCTTACATCGACAGCAATATTGTAGGATTCATGCACATTCTTGAAGCTTGCCGCCGGCATAAGGTCCGGCACCTCGTGTATGCCAGTTCGTCAAGTGTGTATGGCGACAGCGATAAAATGCCGCTGTCGGTTGACGACCGGGTGGACAATCCCATCAGCCTGTATGCGGCCACAAAAAAAAGCAATGAGCTGATGGCCCATACTTACAGCCACCTCTATAAGTTACCTACAACCGGATTGCGCTTTTTTACGGTGTATGGCCCCTGGGGACGCCCTGATATGGCTTACTTCCTCTTTACAAAAGCAATCCTCGAAAGACAGCCAATCAAGGTATTTAACAACGGTGAAATGTACCGCGATTTTACCTACATCGACGATATTATAAAAGGAGTGTCACTGGTTATGAACAATCCACCCGGTGATCAACCCCCTTATAAAATTTTTAATATCGGGAATGCCAATCCGGTGAAACTGCAACATTTTATTGAAGCCATCGAAAAGGCACTAAACAGAAAAGCAAAAAAAAGATACCTGCCTGTTCAGCCGGGGGATGTACTGAAAACATTCGCCGATGTAAGCAGACTGGCCGAGGAAGTGGGGTACCGCCCCAACACGCCGGTAACAAAAGGAGTAACGAAGTTTGTGGAATGGTTTAAAGAATTTTATGCCCATCCGTAAGAATTCTGCACACCCGAATTCTGTTTTGAAAATTCTTCCGATTATCGTATTATTGTATAATAATTAGTCCCCTTTTATACAGAATGATACGAGGTGAAACCATAAAACAAACACACGCCAGCCTGAAAAAATACCCTACCATCGGAGCATGCGGACTTGACTGCGGATTATGTCCGAGATTCTACACCAAAGGATCCTCCAGATGCCCCGGATGTGCCGGTCCAGGCTTCTTTGATAAACATCCATCCTGTTCTTTCATAACATGTTGTATAAAAAAAAGAAACCTTGAAGCTTGTGGTGAATGTCCGGAGTTTCCATGTGGTAAATTCAAAGATGAGGATGAATACCAACAGATGAAGGAATCATCTTCCTATCCAACGCCTAAAAAAATGATGCCCAACCTCTATTCGATTAAAGAACAAGGAATCAAAAATTTCATCAACGGACAGAAAAAACGCATTACACTGCTTCAAACACTGATAGAATATTTTGATGAGGGTAGATCGAGGAACTTTTTCTGTAAAGCTACTGCATTACTTGACGTAAATATTCTTGAGGAATGCATAAATAAAGCCACCCAAAAAATAAAATCAGATGATATCAAAACGGAAGAAACCAAAATAAAAGCCAGAATTATCAAGGAAGCTCTTAACGAAGTGGCTTTGCAACAGGGAATCCATATTCTTCAAAAAAAATAATACCTAACTTAAAAATAAGGGATATGAAAAACAGGATTTTGCTTTTTGTTATTGGCATTCTGGGACTTATATGTTTTGTTGGATGTGCCACCCAGACGGTTGAGAATGTTGTGGATCCTCCGGGTTTTTTGCACGGTCTTCTGCATGGATTCATCCTACTTTTCAGCTTTATAGGCAGTCTTTTCACGGATCACACCATTTATGCTTTTCCGAACACCGGAGGATGGTATAACTTTGGATTTCTGTTGGGTGTGATGCTATTCTTTGGAGGCGGAGGCGCCGGAGCTAAACGAAAATAAGGAGATCCGGATCATCGCGATCCTATGGCTCCGGTTTTTCGCCTTCTGAGTTTCCGGTAAGGTGTTCACTGATCTTACGGATCTGTTCTTTGGGATACGTTTCTGAAGAATTCGTTTCCTGTGCCCTGAGGTAATAATACCTGGCCACACTGTAGGCCTGTGATTCAAAGGCTCTATCTGCTTGGTCTATAAACGATTGGTATTCCCGACGATTCTCCAGGTTTTGTATTTTTTCCAGTTTTTCTGCGATCAGGTCGATCTGCATCTTCGGATATTTTTTCTGTGGACTGACTGTAAGGGCCCTGTTGTAATACCCTCGGGCTATAGCCAGTTGGCCCTGCGTAAGTGCTGTATCCGCCCTGTCAATATAGTTCTGGTATTCATGGACTTTCCGGTCAGATAAACGGGCCCCGATCAACTTCTGAATATCACGGATTTTCCTCTGTGGATAGGATTCTTCAGGCCTTACCTCCAATGCTTTGTAATAATAAAACCGGGCGATATTGTATTCTTCTTCGGTAAAGGCACGATCGGCCTGTCCGATAAAACCGATATACATATCTTCGATCCATAATTCTTCCTGTGCCGAAACGGCTTGCTGACCATCCCTATCGGGCTGTTCCGAACGGAAAGTCCCGTTGGTTGGTTCTATACGATCCTTGTCAGGCTTCGACCTCCGATCCTCTTCGTATGTATGATTTGCCTCTTCCGGTCCATCGATATCTGTTAACCGACCGGCCTCAGCCGGCAAATTTTCATGGTTGGCCTTCAGTTCCTGTGAAGCAATAATTGAATCCGTCTCCTGCAATCTGATCGCTGCATGCGAATTGTCTTCCTTGATATGGATTGCCTGGTGGTACATTATTTGCGCCTGTTCATACGATCCTGCATCAAATGCTTCATCAGCGAGGCTGATGAGCTCCCGGGATTTCTCATCCCGTACCTGGTTAAGATCAACAGTTATCTGCAAAGCCAGCAACAGGTCATTGATCTCCGCTATCCGGTCCTGCGGAAAAGGCTCTTTGGGAAAAAGCCTGCTGGCAGCCATATAGCCCATCAGGGCTTCCGGGTAGTTGCCCTGCTGGTAATTCTCTCCAGCTTCCTGAATCCACCGGGTGTATTCCCGGCGCATCATGCGTAGTTCGGCATTGGTAAGTTTTATAAGCTCTTCAGCTGTTTTTTCAACCTGTTCGGAACGCCATACGGCATTATCGATCTGTTCCTGAATTTGTGAATCGCTATAGAATACTTCAGAGATAAAATTATCTACACCCGGATCATAAAATATCCGGAGAATTGTATTTTCTGAAAAACGGTCATCAATCCCACGAATTTCTCTGAACAGGCTCTGTTCGATTACAAATGGCGGAAATTCCGGATTATCATTTAAAACATGTCGGGGAACAAAAGTTGAAATTTCAATTCTTTTGGAAAAACGGTCTTCTCCGGAGAGAACCAGTATATACTCATGGTTAAAAGAGAAAATGAGGTTAAATTTACCACTCTCATCAATGCCTGTTTTCTGTATCTCGCGTCCATCTTCAAATACCGTAGCAATGGCATTGTTTACCGGCCCTGATTCAGACACAATGTTTCCGGTCACAGGCAATCCCTGTTTATCCAGCTGGGCATACAAATCCGGTATCAGAAAAAACAGTATCCATACAGCAAATCCCCAATGTAGAACAATCCGGGTCATCGTTTTTCCTCTCTTTTGCTAAAACGGGTCATTCCTTCAGAAATTATCTGTAAAGAATCATTCAGAATCCTTCTAAACCAATTTAGCGATCATAAATTACAGCAATTTTGATTATTATTGTGATTCAATGAAAGAAAACCTGCGCAATTTTTAAAAAAATCTTTATGAAACGGGAATCTAACCTTTTCGAGGCCCTTATTCCACTGATAATACTGATTGTTTTATTAAGCTTAAATGTAATATTTTTTGAAGACACTTTATCGGGACCGAATCAGATAGCCCTGCTTCTGGCGGCTTCCCTTGCAGGGATCATTGCTTTACGGTTAGGTATTAAATGGAACAAAGTAAGGAAAAAGGTTGTGAGCACCATTGGTTCCGCGATGCCCTCCATCCTGATTTTGCTATTAATAGGTTCCCTTGCAGGCACATGGATGATCAGTGGGGTTGTACCGGTTATGATCTACTACGGACTGGATCTGGTCAGTCCGAAGTTGTTTCTTTTCACTGCAGTGATTGTGGGAGCCATTGTCAGTGTTGCCACCGGAAGTTCCTGGTCGACCATTGCAACAATCGGGATTGCTTTACTCGGAATTGGGAAGGCCATAGGCCTGAACGAAGCCATAGTCGCAGGAGCCATCATCAGCGGAGCCTATTTTGGAGATAAAATGTCGCCCCTGAGCGATACAACCAACCTGGCGCCGGCCATGGCCGGAACCGACCTTTTTACCCACATCAGGTATATGGCCCTCACTACAGGCCCAACCATTGTGATCACACTGATTATCTTTCTCTTTGTTGGGTTTAATTATCAATTTACCGATAATTCAATAAATGTTGTAACGGTACAGGCAGCCATTGACCAGGCTTTTAACACCTCCCCTCTTCTGTTTCTTGTTCCGGCAGCCCTGTTAACGATCATCATCTTAAAGATCCCGCCTATACCAGCCCTTATGGCAGGAACACTCCTCGGAGCACTCTTTGCTATCATCTTCCAGCCCCAAATCATCCAGGAGGTTTCAGGCATTACTGAAAATTACAGAAAAGCAGCTTATATAACCGTTATGCAATCAATGTTCGGAGATATCAACCTGGTTACCCCCGATCCGGGTGTAAACGAACTGCTGAGTACTTCCGGTATGCGTGGAATGCTGGATACCATCTGGTTGATCCTTTCAGCCATGGTATTTGGCGGGATTATGGAAAGTGCCGGTTTGCTGAAACGTATTGTCCGCCCCATTATCCAGGTCGCAAAAAGTACTGGCAGCATTGTAGCTTCTACTGCCGTAACCTGTCTGTTCTTTAATACGACAGCATCCGACCAGTATATAGCGATTGTGGTACCCGGACGAATGTTCCGGAAAACCTTTGAGGACAAAGGACTAAAACCGGAAGTCTTGAGCCGGACCCTTGAAGACAGCGGAACAGTAACTTCGGTACTGATTCCCTGGAATACCTGCGGAGCCACACAGTCAAGAGTGCTGGGCGTACCTACCCTCGATTATCTGCCCTACTGCTTTTTTAACATTATCAGCCCTTTTATGACCATTGCTTTTGCTTATCTGAACATTAAAATACATAGGATTAACAACAAAAAGGAATAATAATATTTTAACAAAAGCACGTACTATATTTGCAGTTCATACTACAATCCGGAATTATTTCACAGGGTACGTAAAAAAGTAAAATCAAAATCAAGCAATAGAACGTAAAATCTTTCTATTTTTAAACAAAATAAGAATGAGAGGGAACTCGCCCCGATCGATAAGCGCATCGGGGCGAGTTCCATGAGTTACCTTAAAAATGATAAATTTAAACGAATGAATACAACTACAGAAAAATTATCCGTAAGGGAAAAATTTGGTTACAGTTTAGGAGACTTTGCTGCGAATCTGATTTTTCAGACCCTCATGACTTTTTTGGCATTCTTTTACACGGATGTATACCGGATTCCCCCTGGTGCAGCTTCAGCCATTATATTTGCCGGGGGGATGATCGGCGCCTTTTTCAATCCGGTCATGGGTGCTATTGCCGACCGGACCAACACGCGGTGGGGAAAATTCCGCCCCTGGATTTTGTGGACTGCCGTTCCCTTTGGTGTCATTGCCCTGCTGGCGTTCACTACACCAAAATTCGGGGACAACGGGAAAATTATTTACGCCCTGATTACCTACATTTTACTGGTTATTATTTATTCGGCCAACAACCTTCCCTATGCAGCATTAAGTGGGGTCATGACAGGGAACATGGCTGACCGCAACAGCCTTTCGTCCTATCGTTTCAATGCCGTTATGATTGCTCAGTTTATTGTTCAGGTTTTACTGCTTCCGTTGGTTATTATCCTTGGCGACGGCGACCGAACGGAAGGATTTAAAAATATTATAGGAATTTTTGCCATCGTTGGCATCATCTTCTTTATTATAACATTCTTAACAACCAAAGAGCGTATTGTTCCAAAACCGGAACAGAAATCTACGTTAAAAGAAGATCTGGGTGATTTGTTCAAAAACAAACCCTGGATTGTTATGTTAATCCTTACTGTTTTGATTTTTGTAACCCTGGCGTTAAAAAACGGGATGTATGTCTATTATTTTGAAAACTTCCTAAGTGAGAAACATCTGGCTACATTTCTGGATAAAACTGGATTCAACGGAATAATCGACGGGCTGAACAGAGGTCTTACAGGGTTAGGTCTTCCCGGCTTCCGGTGGCCTGAGGATACACCAACCTCCGGATTTAGTTTTTTCAATGCTGTAGGGATCATTCTCATGATCGTAGGGATCAGCTTCTCCAAACGACTGGCAGATAAATTCGGGAAAAGAGACATTTTTAAAATAGGAATCTTCTTTGCCACGCTTCCCTTGCTGGCTTTTTATTTTTATTCACCTGAATCCATTGCCCTTGTTTACATCAGCCAGGTCATCCATGGTTTCGCTTATGGCCTCACAATTCCATTGCTGTGGGCTATGATTGCCGATGTAGCTGATTATTCCGAATGGAAAAATAACCGACGGGCTACCGGCATCATTTTTTCAGCCATGATCTTCGGCTTAAAAATGGGACTTAGCATCGGGGGTGGACTGGTTGCAGGGATCCTGGCAGCTTACGGATATAATGAACAGCTGGTAACCCAGCCGGCTGAAACCCTTCAGGGAATTAAACTGGCGGTTAGTATCTTCCCGTCCATTACGTTCTTTATAAGCTTTGCCAGCCTCTTCTTTTATGAAATAAATAAACAAACAGAGATCCAGATTGAGAAAGAATTAATCACACGGAGGGATTCTTAAGTTGTTGGTATATTCAACTTTCGCATGATAAAAATGGTGGCATTCCTTCTCAAAGAAAGGGTGTCCCTGCCGGAATTATTCGTTTTTCAGGGCTGCCACCAATTCTTTTCTTTTAATAAAGAACCACGTGAGTATTCCTATCCAGAATACTCCGTTAAGAAGGATGATTCCCACGATCACAACCAGGTTGATCAGAGATACTTCGGTATTATCAGACAAAAAGGATGGAAGCGCAGCAATCACAGCGGTAATAAATCCGATGAGAACACCTCCTGCCAGCAATGCTGAATATTCAGAAACCAGCAGGTTGAATATTTTCATTTTACTGAAGCCTACGGCCCGTAACAGAGCGATTTCCTGTTTTCGCTCCAGGATTGTTCTTGCCAATACAATAGCGAGTCCCAGAGTTCCCAGAACCATTCCCAGCGCCCCCAGCGCCAGGAAGATAGCAAGGTATGTGTTGGTAACAGAATAAAATGCGGCAAGGCGTTGTGCTGTTTCAACCTGTTCCCAGCCGTAATCCCGAAAGGTGAGGGTTAATTCATCAACAACGGTCTGTTTTTGTTCCGGGCTGCTCTCAATAAGGAATAGTTGGGATCCACTGCTTGATGGATAATGTTCCAGGAAATGGGTGTTGCTGATAATCACGTTTCCCTGAAAGACAGAAGGTGCCAGCCCTCCAATAAGCTTCAGAGCAAGGGTGTCTCCCGCTTCATTTCGGTAAAACAGGGTATCTCCCACCTTTTTCCCCAATCCCCACCGGATTACCGTCTGATCGGCTATCGCCGGGATCACTCCTTGTTCCGGTTCTTTGTTGAGCGATAGCCAGGGGTGTGATTTATCGAGCATTTCATCCGATACAGAAAAAGAAAACCGGCCCTGCAATTCTTCCGGATTCACACCCAGGATGGCCGGTTGGGAGATCAGGTTCAGGTTCAGGCAACTGGCATCATCGCCTTCCATTCTGCGTAACTGAACAACATCCCAGGTATCTGAAAGCCCCTCCTTAGTGCGATACACAGGATCATTTAAATCAGACAAAACAGGCATTGTGGTTTCAGCAAAAAACATAAATCCGCCGGTTCCACTGGTTTTCCTTTCAGCCCCCCGGAACATATCTTTCCGGTTGGCACCCGTAGAAATAACAAGAAATGTACCCAACGCCAGCAGTAAGAAAACCGTTAGCGAACGACTGCGGTTTCTGGTAAGATTTCTGGCACTCAGCCTTCTAAGGCTTAATCTGCTGCCCGGATGTACTCTTTGATAAGTCAACAACCTGTCTGCAAAAAGTATCAGGGAAACAAGCATCAAACTGCCACTGATCAAAAACCAGGAAGGATTCTGTGATTCGTCAAGAACGAACTGTTCAATGAGTATAAAAACAGAGATCAAACCAGTCAGTAAAGCAACCATCATTTTCAGAATGCGTATCCAGGATTTCTCTTTCCCTGCTATTTTTTTCTGAATATCAGCAGCCTGTTGCTTTTGGGTTCTATGCATGGAATAACTGATCACTATTACGGAGAGGATTATGCTTGCCAGAAAACCAATTCCCAGGGTTAACGGGACCAACTGTATTTCAAGCATGTTGGTCCTGACAATGTCGTTCCAGAGGCTGTTGAGTGCATAAAAAACAATATGGGTATATCCGACGCCCAGCACGATTCCTGCCAGAGCTCCTGAAACCGATACGAGAACGCCTTCCGATAAGAACAGATTCCTCACCTGTTTGGGCTTAAAACCAAGGACCGTCAATGTCCCCATTTGTCCTTTCCGGTTTTCCAGATTTAACAGGAACAAAAGGGCAGAAAGAAGAGCAGCAGCTACCAGGAGAAAAAAACTTAACCCGATAAACAGCTGACTGAAACTGACCCCGTTCTGCGCTGCTGCAAGCCCGTTTTCTTTTACGGGGAGGATACTGAATCCCAGGTCTGCAGGATCTGATGCATTATGAAATTTCTCTCTGAGATCTTCTTCACCAAGACGATCCTGTGAAAATCGCACCGATGTATAGTTCCCAAACCGGTTAGCCCATATTTCCTGAGCTTTCTCAATGGATATAAAGGCTTTGGGCATACCCTGGTATCGATCCCAGTAGGCTTCATCCTTCTCCCTGATCTTTTCCAGATCAATAGGGATGCCCGCTTCCCATTCGCTGCAGCTGCCGGCATCATACAAACCCGGTATATACGGCATCAAGGTACTGTCGGTATAGCTGCTTTTCATGCCAACAACTTTGCTAACAACAAAGGTTGAATACTCCTGCGTCAATTTTCGCAACGGGCCGGCTACATAATAAGCCAGTTCAAGCGAATCTCCTTCCCCGGCACCCAGGTCGTCAGCCAGCCATTGGTTAATGATGATGTGATGATTTGCCAGTTCACCTGCAGGCCGCGTAGAAACAAAGGAATAAGGAGTTTCTTTTAGGTGCGTTTGATCCTCTGTTTTTGTGATGCTGTTCACAAAGTAGGTGAAGACACCTGTTGCTCCCGGAAGAGAGCCAAAACAATCATAAACAGAAGGATCCATAAAAACACGTTCCGAGAGAATCTCATTCTCTCCGGTTTTTTTGATATTTCTGAAAATGAGGCCTGCATCTTCAGGCTTCCAACGCTCTTTTAGAATCCGGATTATTTGTTCTGTTTCCAGATCTGAACAGATCAGCAGGGTATTTGCCTTTCCCGAAAAGTCCATCAGTTCATTCAGGCGCTCGATGGACATAAAGGCATTAAACGGTGCTGTTTGGGTATTTTGCAATGAAAACCTGCCAAGATCTTCTGCTGATGCGATGTCTTTTATTGAAGCCCGGAAGGAAACGCTGGTTTCTTCATCCGACATAAAAGGGGCATTTAAAGGAATCTGGCTCGCCTTTTTGATGCGTAAAACCACTTCATCACCAGGTGTAACAGAAAGCCTGGCAGCTAAATTTTTGCTTAGTATGATTTCATTCCTTTCCAGGCCGGAAAAAAAACGGGAGCCCGCAATCTGATGAAAAGAACTGTCGACACCTACCACCTGAACCCGGTTGGCCCTGTGAGTTCCCCCGTCTGAAATGGCAACTGCTTCACTAAGCAAGGCAGGAGCAACACGCAATGCCCCTTTCACAGCCATATCCTCCGCCAGATCCTGCCGGAAATAACGATCAACAACCCTAAGGGCATGGGTTGTATTTCCCAATCGTAAGGTCGCAATTTTTGTAAGGCTGTACGATACAGAATCGCCTATAATGAGAGCCCCGGTTAATACGGCCGTACTTACAGCAACCCCCAGGGCGATAAGAATATTCCCACGTATATAAAATAAAAAACTCTTTATAATGACCTTCAGCCTGTTCATTTGTTCCCTGTATGGTTATTTTTTTAAAAGAACACCCTCAGACAAAGATAATAAGGATGTCGATACCGGACCTGTTATTTTTCCTGCTTAAGTCCGGTTTTTTTAGTAAAACTTGTTAATTTTAACCTTAGTAACTGAAAGTACGGGTTACATGCAATTTTCACAGAGTTACAATCTGCATTTTAAATACTGATAAATTAATAAACAATCCAACCAACAATTATGGAAACAAAAAGAGAATTTCTAAAAAAACTGGGACTCATTACTGTCGGTAGTCTGGTGGGCGGGACGATGTCTCCTGCATTCGCATCAAAAACAAAAGGAAATTTATTTGCTCCTTCCAAAAAGATTGGTCTTCAGATCTACTCGGTAATGAGGGAACTCAACGAGGATGTTCCCAAAGGACTGAAAAGAATTGCGGATATTGGGTACAAAACCATTGAGCTTGCAGGGTACGGGAACAGGAAAATGGGTGAATATGAAGTTACGGAATACCGCAAACTTGCAGAGGATGCCGGACTGAAGATAACGGGTTCTCATGTGAATCCACCTGTGAGGCAATACTCCAAAGATAACCTGGAACAAATCGCAACCTTTTGGAAAGAAACAGTGGAAGACCACGTAAAACTTGGAGTAACTACCCTTGTTCAGCCCTCTATGCCGAATATCCAGACCATTGACGATGCCAAATTTGTAGCGGAAGTGTTTAATAAAAACGGTGAGATTACCAAAGAAGCAGGCATTAAATGGGGCTATCACAACCACAACATGGAATTTAACCGGGTTACGGAAAATGCGGACGAACCGGCACCTTCCAATCCCTGGGTCCGCCAGGGAGAACCTATTTACGACCTGCTGCTGAATCATACCGATCCCAAACTGGTATTTTTTGAAATGGATGTTTACTGGGCTGTTATGGGACAAGCCGACCCGGTTGAATATTTTCACAACCATGCCGGCAGATTCCCTGTTCTGCACATTAAAGACCGTGCTGTCCTCGGAGAATCCGGAATGATGAATTTCAAAAAAATATTTGAAGTGGCCTACGAAAACGGCCTTGACGAGTATTATGTGGAACTGGAAGGCATTCGGGGAATGACTCAGTTTGAAGGAGTTAAACGCTGTTTCGATTATCTTGCAAATGCTCCTTTTGTAAAATAACAACAACCAGATGCCATAAACAGACAGGTGTTATTCCAATAGCACCTGTTTTTTTATTAATTCAACACTCCGTCATGCAGATAACAGGTTTCATCCATACGGTCTGCCAGATCCTGTGAATGAGTTACTACCACCATAGCCACTTTTTCTTCTTCGCTTAATGAAACCAACAGATCGCCAAGATTCTTCGCGTTTTTTTCATCCAGGGCACCTGTTGGTTCGTCGGCAAGCAACAGTTGGGGTTTATTAATCAGCGCTCTGACCACTGCTGTACGCTGGCATTCCCCTCCGGATAATTCTGCCGGGCGTTGATACCGTTGATCCCAGATACCCACCCTCTTAAGCAGGTACTCAGCCCACGATTCATCCATAACCTGTACTTTCTTTTTAAAAGGAAGTACAGGCAACAACACATTTTCCCAGAGCGTAAGCTGTGGCAGAAGATAATGCATCTGAAAAATAAATCCCAGTTCCCTATTTCTGAATTCTGCCATTTCAACCTGTGACAACCGGGAGAGGTCTTTTTCCTTAAAGATGATTCTTCCCGAATCTGCACGGTCGAGGGCTCCTGCAACATTAAGCAGGGTTGTTTTTCCGGACCCGCTGGGCCCCAGAACCGCCATTTTTTTCCCCTCCTTCACTTCCAGCGACAGTTCTTTTAGTACAGGCCGGAAACCGGGGCTGTTGGGATCTCCATATCCCTTTGATACATTGTCCAGCAATAATAAACTAGCCATCTATGATTTATATATTATTGTTTTTCGCTTCCATGCAGTGATTCGTACAGCTCAATCATTTTCAGGGTTTGTATGTGGATATCAAAATGTTTTCTGACCCCACTGACCGCCTTCTCACTGAGCGATTGAATTCTTTCCGGTTTGGTAAACAAATCCTCCAGGGTCTCTGCAAGTGCTTTGGGGGTATTCTCTTCATAAATCACTCCGCCTTCCGAAGTTTCCACAATTTCCGGGAAAGCCCCCAATGCAGGCTGTACTACAGGCACCCCTGAAGCCATAGCTTCCAGAAGGTACATTCCGAAAGCTTCTCCATTCCGTACCGGTACTGAGAGCAAAGAGACCTTTTTAAAAAATTCGTCTCGTCCCTGATCTTCAAACTTCTTATGAAAGTCAACCTGACTATCCAGATTGTTCTTTTTTAAACGCTTTTTTATTTCTTTGATATAGCGGGTATCATCCCCTGTAGAACCACCGGTAACCACCAGTTTTACATCCCCGAACCCGGGTTTCTTTTTTAACTCAATAAATGCATCGGTAAGAATATCCAACCCGTTTTCATGGTTCATTCGTGAGAGATATCCAATATTACGTGGCTTTTCTGAAGAATTAATGCAGGTATAATCTGTATGGCTGATGCCAAGGTGTATGATATGCACTTTTTCTGGGGGTAAGTTCATCTTTTTCTTCATCACATCCGCAAAATAGGTACTGACCGATATAAAGGCATCCACATTTTCAGCTTTTTGGTGCATCAGTTTCCAGATATGTTTTCTGAAACCCGGTTCCATGGCGTCAACCCATACATCTTCATCCTGGAGCGAACATACCACCGGGACGTTAAGCTTTTTTTTAATCTGACGGGCCAGACCCAGCAACAAAGCATTGGATATATGGATGATATCCGGCTGAAAGTGGTCGGCTATCCAGTGAACCATTTCGTCCAGTTCTTCCCGTTGCTTTCCTTCTTCTCCCATCAGCATGGATTCAGTCATATCTTCCAGTCCCCTGGCGTTGGTTGATCCAGCCATCGATGAAGCAAACTTCAGAAGAGGCTTTGAATTTAAAACACGCTCCACCCATCTCGGTGCTTTTCTCAATACAGGAAAACGTTGTTTCAGGTACAGACTCACAGCACCATAAAATACCGGAATGTCGGTAAGGTCATGTTCATCCGCAAAAAGGGGCAGATACATGGGTATCTTAATTACCTGGTGTCCTTCCTTTCTGAAAGCTTCGAAATATTTGCTGTCACGAAGACAATTCCCGCAATAAAAGGAACCACCTGATCCGGGTATTATCTGAATGATATTCATGATTTGCTTTCTTTCCCTGTTCGTTCTTATTCACCAAAACAGTACACAAAACCATCGAAAGCACCGGTCACAATTTTTCCGGAAAATACGGCCGGATTACTCAATACGGAACTTCCCAGTTCATAGGTCCAGACAACTTCCCCGTTTTCCAGGTTTGAAATAATCAGGTCACCGCGGGTATTTGCCGTAAGCACTTTATCTCCTGAAATTACTGAGGATGCATCTATTTTTCTTCCGGTATTGTGCTTCCAGCGCAATTCTCCGGAATCCTTGTCAAAACAGTAAATGTATTTATCGTTGTTGCCGATCACAACCTTATCATCTTTTAATGCCGGCGACGCAATAAACGGAAGAAGCGTTTCTTCATCCAGCCATGTCCATAACACCTTTTTTGTTTGCAGATCAACTTTTGAAAATTTACCATCGTAATCGCCCAGGTAAACATGATTCCCATCTACGGCCACCGAACTGGCCACATACGTAGCCACATCAATTTTTGAAATCAGTCTGCCGTCAGAAATATTCACGATATGGAGAAAACCGTCACAGCCACCAAATATTGCTTTGCCATCAAAACAGGCTGCGGCACCGTTCACAAAATTATCGGTTTCATATTTCCAGCGGACCTCGCCGGTTTCTGCATCCACACAATGAAGGTAAAAATCGTAGCTCCCCACCACAATGCTTGTTTGTCCGTCACTGGTCCAATAATTGGGAGAACCACTGATCTGATTTTCACACCTATACTCCCATTTCACCTTTCCCGAATGAAGATCGATAGCCAGGAGCTGACCATCCAGGTTCCCTATATACACGGTACTCTCCAGGATTAAAGCAGGAGCTTCAATGGAATTTTCGGTTTCATGCTCCCATATTTTTTTACCCGATGTATCCAGACAGTAAACCATTCCGTTTGTTGATCCAATCACTATTTTCCCGTTTGCGGCAACCGGAGCTGATTTAATCATATCTCCGGTATCAAATGTCCAGAGCAGCTTTGGGTCCCGGGGTAATTCAGAGGCTGCCACGCCTGTGAGTTGCTTATTCCCCCGGAATAGTGGCCAGGCGGTCTGTTCCTGGGGATAAACCATATACCCAAAGAAAATCAATACAATAAGTGTTAAATACTTCACGATAATTCGTAATTATAGGTTAATCTTTGTATCCAGGCCTCTTCAGCTTGTTTTTTTCATTGACAGAGCTCCCGTCGGACAGCTTTCCGCCACCTTCCTGGCAGTAACCACCAGGCTGTCTCTCAATTCCTCATTAAAAGGTGTACCTATCTCCACATCAAATCCCCTGCCAATGAAAGTAAATCCGAATTTCTCCCTGTATTTGGCCGTCAGCCGCACACAGATTCCGCATTTAATGCATTTCCCCGGTTCATACACAACAAGGTCGTGGTTGAAAAGTTTAGAGATTTTTCGTCTTTCTCCGGTTGAAAATCTGCGCTGGCTGGCTTTGTATTCTTCAGCAAGGTTCCGAAGTTTACACGAATGTATCTCCCGGCAATCACAATGAAGGCATCGTTTGGCTTCTTTCCGGGATATTTCCGGTTCAAATCCCCGGTTTTCTGTTTCCGGAGGGGTCCATCGTTTACCGGGAATTGATTCTTTCAGGTATTCAGAAAATTCTTCCGGGGTCAGCTTTCCGAACCTGGAATTAAACAGACGGGGCTCTCCTTTCACTTCTTCCCTGTTTATATACTGATCCACTGAAAAAGCCACCTCTTTGCCCTGTCCTGCCGAGCGCACTGCCAAACGCGACGGGCGCAGTACATTGCCAATTGCAAACACTCCTTCTTCGGAAGTCTCATAGGTGTTTTTATCTGCTTCAATTCCTTTGGCTGTTAACCGGAAGCCCCATTTTTTCTGGGAATCGGAAATATTTCCGGAGGCTATAATTACCGCATGGTTTTCTTTTCTCAGTTCCCGGAACATTTCTGCATCCACCTCTTTGCCAGTTTCCAATGCAACCCCGGTGTCCGCGATCTGTTGTATTTCCCTGTCGAGGATTTCTTTCGGAAGTTTTTCATTATCGATTTTGTACCGCAGCATTCCTCCCGCCTGTTCTTCTTTTTCATAAACGGTACATGCATACCCCCTCAAGCGGAGATAGAAGGAAGCTGCCAGACCTGCCGGTCCTGAGCCTATAATGGCCACTTTTTTCGTATTGGAAGGGGGAACTTCAAGCGATTGAAAAACCTTTTCCGCGGCTATATCACCAACAAATCTTTTCAGGAGACATATTGATACCGCTTCATCCACCGATTTCCGATGGCAGGCTCCTTCACAGGGTGCCGGACATATACGTCCCAAAACGGAGGGAAGGGCAATGTCCCGGAGAACCACCCGCAGGGATTCTTCAAATTTACCTTCCAGAATCAGGCGGTTCATTTCCGGAATATTCATGTGTGCCGGGCAGGCAATCTGACAGGGTGCTTCGCAATCGCCGACATGCTCACTGAGCAGCAATTCCAGAGCTATTCTCCTCCCTTCCAGGACCTCTTCATCTTCGGTAACAATCTCCATGCCCTCCTGTACCATTCTCGAACAGGAAGGAATAAGCTTTCCGGTAGCAACATTTTTCACCAGGCAAACCATACAGGACGTAAAATGTTCCAGTTCTTCATGCCAGCACAACGAAGGAATCCGTTCTCCTGCCAGTTCAGCTGCTTTCATTACAGAAGTTCCCTCCGGAACCTGTATTTCTCTGTTGTTTATTTTAATGTTGATCATTTATTTTACATCAATTGCATCTTCCGGGCAAACCTGCCGGCATGCATCACATTTGATACACAATTCGGTATCGATCTCATGTTTTTCATGGGGCTTGAAAGCAATGGCATCGGTTGGGCATTTCTGAGCACACAAGGTACATCCGATGCAGTTATCATTTACTGAATAGGTAATTAATCCGGTGCATTTTCCGGTTGGGCACACGCCATTGATATGGGCTTCATACTCCTCCCTGAAATACGTTAAGGTTGTTAACACCGGATTGGGAGCAGATCCTCCCAGGGCACACAGACTTCCCTTTTTTGTCCACCGGGCCAGTTCCTCCAATTTTTCCAGGTCACCTTCCTTCGCTTTCCCGGTACACAGATTATCCATAATATCCAGCATTTTTCTGGTTCCCACCCTGCAGAAGGTACATTTTCCACAGGATTCATTTTGTGTAAATGAAAGAAAAAACCGGGCTATATCGACCATACAATCGGTATCATCCATCACGACCAATCCTCCGGAGCCCATCATGGCTCCAAGCCGGGTTAGTGATTCATAATCGATGGGTGTATCTCCCAACGATGCCGGAATACATCCTCCGGAGGGTCCGCCAATCTGGACCGCTTTGAACTTTCTGCCATTGGCTATTCCTCCTCCGATCTCTTCGACTACCTGATTAATCGTGGTGCCCATAGGTACTTCAATGAGGCCTCCCCGGGCCACTTTCCCTGCGAGGGCAAAAACCTTGGTCCCCTTGCTTCGCTCTGTACCTATACAGTTAAACCGTTCCGGTCCGTTACGAATTATATAGGAAATCTGTGCCAGCGTTTCGGTATTGTTAACCAGTGTGGAATGCCCCCACAAGCCTTTATCAGACGGATACGGAGGCCGGATATGCGGAAAACCGCGGTTTCCCTGGATCGATTCAATCAGGGCTGATTCCTCGCCACAAACGAAAGCCCCGGCTCCCTCATAAATGGAAATATCAAAATCAAAACCCGACCCCATAATATCTTTCCCCAGGTATCCATGTTCACGGCACATTCTCAGGGCTTCACGGATACGATGAACGGCCAGGGGATATTCTGCCCTGATATAAAAATATCCATCTCCGGCTCCTGTAGCATATGCAGCGATAATAGCTCCTTCAATAACCCGGTAAGGATAAGACTCCAGAAGCATCCTGTCCATAAATGCGCCGGGATCCCCCTCATCCCCGTTACAAATCAGGTACTTTTGATCATCCTTCTTTTGGGCTACAAGCTCCCATTTCATTCCCGTAGGAAAACCGGCTCCACCCCGTCCCCGGATACCACTTTCCTTAACAATCCTGATAATTTCCTCCGATCCCATCTTAATGGCCATTTCCAGGCCTCTGAAACCAGCTTTCGATATGTATTCTTCGATATCCAGGGGATTTATCACTCCCCTGAACTCTGTGGCTATAGAGATCTGTTTCCCTAAAAATGAGGCAACCTGTTTTTCCCGTATATTCAGTTCGTATCGTTTAATTCCATCCCATTTGCTGTCGGATTGAATGTTTTCTATGGAGCTTAAAAACCGGTTCTTAATTCGCGTCAGAAAACCAGAAGCTTTAAAGTGGTTCGTTATAATTTCGCCGACATCCTTTGGGTTAACCCTGGAATACAGAATTGTTTCCTTGCTATCATAAGGGACTATTTCCACCAGGGGCACCTGGTGGCACATCCCCACACATCCTACGTGTTTGAGTTTTACGTTCAGTTTGTTTCTGTTCACTGCCTCTTCCACAGCCTCACGAATCTCTCCGCTTCCGCTGGCTACACAACAGGATCCCAACCCGATGCGTATTTCTCCCTCTATCACTGTTCCATCAGCACGACGGGCTTTCTGATCCTCTTTTTTATCTTTCCGGGACTCAAAATCCCGTATGACCTGAACCACCTGTCCGGACTCTACATGTCCATAAGTTATCCTGTCAACCTGTACTACAGGAGCCAGCGTACAACACCCCAGGCAACTTACTTTTTCCAGGGTATACTCCCTTTTTTCGTCTGTATCCTCTCCTTCTTTCAACTTCAGCTCCCTGTGAAAAGCATCATACACCTGCTCTGCTCCTTTCACATGGCAAGCGGTTCCTACACATACCTTTATCCGGTGATGCCCGGTTGGAGATATCCGGAATTGAGAATAAAAACTGGCCACTCCGATAATATCGGCAGCAGTAATCCTGGTCGTCTCACTAACCCTTCTTAAGGCTTCCTGAGGAAGGTAGTTATATTCCGCCTGAATTGCCTGCAATATAGGAATCAGGTTCTTCTTTTCAGAACCCGTTTTTTGAATGATTGTATCTACAACAGTAAAATCCTTCTCCATATCTTTCCCAACAAAAATCCCTGATTGGTCTTTACTCCTTATCTCTTATTTCCCAAAACAATACAGATTCCCGATGCCCCGGATAAAAATTCTGCCATCCGAAAATGCAGGGGATGCATACCCTTCTTCCCCCAGTTCCGGTTGACCCAATACCTTTGCTTCCCTGCTTACTTCAAGAATATGCATCACTCCCTGGGTATCGAGGGCATAGATCTTATTATCTGCTACCACCGGGGAAGCGTAAAATACTTTTCCGAAGTCTTCCTCCCAAAGCAATTCTCCTGTTTTTGCATCATAACACACCAACATCCCATAGGTTGTGGCCACTATCAGCAGCCCGTTTGCACATACCGGGCTGGCCACTTCGGGAAGGTAAAAATCATCTTCCCAGACAATGGCTGCGTTCACCGGATCAATCGCTGCAAGGCGGGCATATTCATTGGCAGCAAAAACCAACCCTTCACACACGGTTACTGAAGGGCCAACCTCGCCCATCAGGCACTCCACAGCCCATTGTTCTTCACCTGTTTCAGTATCATAACCTGCCACAATCGGAGCGCCGGTAAGTATCACCTGTTTTTTCCCGTTGATATCAGCCAGTACGGGGCTTGCCCAGGAGATACCGGCATCCCGGGGGGTTTCCCAAACCGTTTCGCCGTTTGCTGTATTCAGGGCCATCACTTTTGCCCCGCTGTTGGTGTCGAACTGAACAAACACTTTCCCGTTCCAGGTAACCAGGGATGAGGAGTGTCCATAATGGTTGTCAGGCATTCCAAGGTTCCTCGCCCAGATCCGGTTTCCGTTCACATCAAAACAGATGATATCACCGGTCGCGAAAATAGCAAAAACGTATTTCCCGTCTGTTGTAACGGTCGGAGCAGCCAACCCTGTATCATCCGATACCTTTGGTATTTGGGCTGGTGATCCGGGAATATTATCTGCCACTCCGGACCATAAAAACTCCCCGGTATTCTTATCCAAACAGTATACTACCCGGGCCTCCTCATCACCCCCTGAAAGGAAAACTTTATCTTCCCAGACAACGGGCGAATTGAATCCTGGTTTCGGTATCGCGGTCTTCCAGATAAGATTTGTTCCGTCAGCCCCGTTCCATTCTACAGGTACGTCAGAAAGGGTACTGACTCCATTGCTCCAGGGACCCCGGAAACTGTTGTAATTACCATTCACCTTTGCAGGAGTTAAGATGCCTGCTACACCCTCTGAATCAGCTTGTTCGGATTCATCCAGCCCTTCATCCGTTCCTTCCTGCAGAGCTTCTTCCTGGCTGGAACCTGGGTCCGGCGTACTAACTGTTTCTTCTCCGGTTACCCTTTCCGGTTCTGTTTCCCCGGTATCCGGACCGGAAACCTCTTCTGCCACCTCTCGTGAGGCACTTATATCCACGACTTCAATCCCTTCCTCAGCAGGTTGTTCATCCGGTGGTATGTTCGTCTCACCTATGGAATATTTATCCAGTTGGTTTACCGTAGCCAAGGAAACAAACAATGCTGAAACCAACACGGCAACCCCGGTAAAAAGAATCCATTTCCGGGAAAGAATCCGGCTCGCTATTTCATTTTCCTGTGCCGTATCCGGTTCCTCAATTTTTGCTTTCAGAGAATAATAATACCGTAAAGCAACCGCACAAACAACTGCACCGAAAAGCAAAAGGTATGCTCCGGTTTTAACCTGCCACCTGCTGTTGAAGTAGGCTTTTCGCGCAAGAAGATCAAAACTCCGTATTTCCTCCTTTAATTCTTCGTTATTGGGTTCATCCTGCAGCCTTTCCACCAATGCTTCAATGGTTTTGCTCTCCAACGTTTCATTCTGTGCAAACTGATAATAGTTCAGCAGAAGAAGCAACGCCACCAATGCACAAAAGATTCCGGAGATGAGAATCACCTTTTTTGAAAGCTGAAGTTTATCGTTCATTGATATTTCTTTCACTTGTATAGAACTAATTTAAAACATTATGCAATTAAAAATAAGTAGCAGTGTCTTAACAGACTTCATCGGGCCCGTGGTACCTCGTTTCATCCATAGATTGTTATGATCTTTCATCCTTTACTTTTTATCGACAGGGCAATAATCCATACAGCGCCCGCAACTGAAGCATTCACCCCGGTTAGGGGTATAATCTTCCTTGCGACGATAAACCACCTGGTTCAACAGGGTTAATCCAATCACCAGACCGATAAATCCTCCCAGAATCCAGCTTCCCACATAAAATTCCTCTCTCTTTAATCTGGCTTCTTCCACCAGGGTATCCATTGTTTTTCCGGATTCCAGAAAGGTCTGAATATCTATATTTTCAGGATCATCTTTTAACTCAGGATGTTCAATCAGCAATTCAGCCAGGTATACATCGGGATGAGCCCTTGACAGCCATACATGGGCTTCCGAACCGATAAATCCACCGGCAGCTATCCATAACGGGAGCAAAGCAGCATACAGCATAAAATTTCTGACTCCCGCACGGGATGAGGTTGTTGCTTTTTCATCGGTAGGAACATCAATCGCATCAAAAGGACACGAGGTAGTACATAACTTGCAACGGATGCATCGGGAGGGAGTTATGGATAAATGCCATTTAGAAAATCTTGAGAACAAGTTTAACAGTACGGCATAAGGACAGATAAACCGGCAATAGGGACGTGCAACAAACATTCCCATCAATAAGAAACTTACTCCCAGGACAATCATATGAAACGGGGCATCCATTCTGAAGATACCGATAAACGGATCATAACGGCAAATAATAAATTCGGTTCCGGTAGCTGCATAAAGAACAGCAAGCCCCAGATAGATAGCAGGAAAGATCCCCAGGATCTTCCGCAGCCAGCGTGGCAGCGAAATGGGTTTAAGGATAACGAGGTCCTGAATGGCCCCCAACGGACAGGCACCTGCACAAAATGTTCTTCCAAAGAATAAAGTGAAAATCAGAGGCATCAGGAAAAACAACAAAGCAGTGACGGAAACAGCATAGGTTGAATCAAAAAATGAAAGGGTGACATTCTGCACCGCCCCTACCGAACAGATACAGCCGTTACGGTAAAAACCAAAATAGAGCATGGTAAAAACCGACAACCATAAAATTCCCTGCCGGGAACGTTTCTTCAGGGCCATATAAGAAACCATGGAAAGAACGACCAGCAAGACAAGTACATCTAAATACTCCATCGCCTGAGCGCGTGGCTCCGGTGTTACCGGATCGGGTTGGACATAGCCGCTTTCGAATTCCGGTTTGGGGAATCGTTGCTGCTGCCCCGACACAGATACACAAAACAGCAACAGGATAAAAGCCACGAACAGGTGTATTTTTGGTATCAAAGTTTTAAGTTTTATGCTTGTTTCATTAAATGTCTATGCTATATTGGTCCAGCTTCCCTTCACCTTATAAGCATTCTCAGCTTTGACGCGTTTAATCGCATCAGAAGGACAAACCCGTGCAATGGAACACTCATTGCAATTGAGGCATATATGGTGCATGATCTGCAGGTGGAGAGATCCGTTTCCGAAAGCCGTACATCCTTCCACACATTTGCCGCATCCGATACATAAATCTTCGTGAATAATATACTCAAAATAGGGTTCCTCAATAAACTTTCGTTCGATCGCAGCAGCCGGGCAAAGCTGATTTTCGGCTGCTGTTGAAAGTTCATTGGCATCGGGCTTAAAGTATCCTCCGCACAGATCACAATACCCGCATAAATCAAAAGCATGAATGCATTTCACTGCCGAAGGATTCAGCATACACTCGGTGGCACAACGCCCGCACTGTGTACACTCAAAAGGATCGATCTGCCATACCCATTCGTCGGTTGTTGAGCGACCAAGGGCCAACCCTGCCAGTCCACCGACAGCCATTCCCATGACCATGCGCGTCCCGCTCTGAATAAATTCTCTCCTTGTTTTAGCTTTTTCTTCCATCTTCTCTCGCTCTTTTTGCCTTTTGAAGGGTACACGTTGAAAAGCGCTCACATCCGGAGCAGAGTGAATCCCCTTCACATTCTGAAACCCCGGTAATGCGCCTGTTTAGGGTTAAGTAACCGGTAAAAACACCAATACTGCATAGTATTAGCCACCTTCCACTGTTTCTTATAAATTCCTTTCGTTTCATTCTATGGGTTTAAACAAACGGATCATCTTTCGGTCAAAATCCAGGGCATAAATATTTCCTTTCTCATCAGCCGTTACCTCAGGAGCCTGCCCGTCTTCCTTAAACTTATCAGGAGGAGCCACAACACATTTAAATTCTCCGGATGGTTTATATATTTTTATACGTACCAGTCCTTTTTCGCTGGTAACAAAGGAACCATCGGGAAGGAAGGTAAAATGCGCGGGATTACAGCATCCACCGAAAGCTTCAATACCCACAATTTTTTTTTGCTGCCAGTACTCCCGTAATTTACCCTCAGGGGTATAATGCTCAAGGGCATGCAAACCGGTATTCGCCACCCATAAATCCCCGTATTTATTAAAGGCCAGATCAAAATACCTGCTCGGAATGATAAATCCGTACAGGGCTTCATCTTCATGTTTTCCGTCAAACTCGCTGATCTTTTTTCCATCCAATGTAAACCGGCATATTCTTCTTCTTCCGGCATCTGCAACAAAAAGTTCATCCTCCCATATTCCCAGCGATGTGATTACCGATTTCTCACCCAGCGTATCCCATTTGCTGATCCGTTCTCCGTTTTTGTTGTAGGAAGCAATATAATTTATAAATGCGATAAATATCCGGGTTGAATCCAGGGTTATGCATGTGGGGGTATCACCCAAGGATTGTTCAAAAACTAAAGAACCATTCTCTGTGATTACCTGTAAATACTGGTCTCCCAACACATACAAATTCCCTTTTTCATAGGCGATTCCATAGGGTTCAGAAAAGTTCAGCCGGATGTTTTTGGTTTCTTTGTATTGAATCAGTGAAGGATCCACCTGTTTATACTCATCGATATTGTAGTCAAAGGGATTTACAGGCAGCTTTTCCGGTCGGATTGAGATAAAATCAACCACCACCACAACCACTATGATTACAGCCAGGGTTATTAGAAAAAGTATGATTCCTTTATTCTTCATAATTATAACCGCATATCGATACAAACCATTGTTTTTGAATCACGCAACACCAGGTAACCGTCAGCGAGAGCAAACGGAGCCCAGGCATCGTGAGCATCTTCAATCACTTTAACCTGTTCGAGTTGAATATATCGCTCTGTACTGGGACGAAGAATTGTAAGTACTGCCTGGTCATCCAGGATAAAGAACTTATTATCCGCAAAAAAATAAGGACCTAAGCCAAAACGTTTTTCTTTACCGCTTGACCAGACAATTTTTTTTGTATCGTCAGGATGGACGCATACAAACTGGTTACGTAGCGCTCCTCCATCCTTGGGAAGAATACCAAACAGGTGATCCTGGTAATACACCGGGGTTTGCTGTTCACAGGCCAGGCCTTCCCTCGGGGCATATTCTGCCAAAACGGTTGTACGGAATACTCCGTTCTGTTCAGAAAGCTGGACAACCATGGAACCGGCGCCGTATCCTGCTGTCAGAAATATTTTACCGTTGGGCAGGCACACCGGAGACGGCGCAATCACCGAATGGTTCCATGCTGGTTCTTCCCAAAGAACGGTACCGGCATCCGGCCCCTCTGCGGCTATTCCTACAAGAGCTCCTATGGCGCTGTAAACATACATCTTTCGTCCCCCAAAGGTAAATGGAACAATCGATGAGTGCGACATTTTCCAGCCTTTCGGATTGGGAGTCTCCCAAAGAGTCTCCCCTGTTTGGCAATTTACAGCAATCATCAGTGCAGTTCCTCCGGTAGCAAGAATGGCGTTCCCCTCATCAATGAGGGGACACTGCCCTGTATACCACATGGGGATCTCCGCATTGTATTTTTTTTCTATATCTATCCCCCAAAGAAAATTGCCTGTTTCCCTTTCCACGCACATGGTATGGCACCGGGGCCCGATGGTCACGATATGCGCCTCGGTGACTGCCGGTATGGTTCGGGACATCCCATGATTGCGCTTCACGGCTACACGATACCACCGTCGCCATATCTCTTCGCCACTAACCAGGGAATGACACCGCAGAACATCTGCACGTAACTGTTCATCATAATCAAGCAGATAGACCAATCCTTTATAGATGGCTGCACCGGAATGACCTTCGCCCAGTTCAAGAGACCATACAATTTCCGGGCCTTCGGGACCAAATTTTTCCTTTAATCGAACCGGGGATTTTGAAATATTATCCAGATTCTCTCCGCGAAACCGGGGCCAGGTTTCATTCAGTTCTTGATATTCGTCTGTAAACCGTTCGAAACTCTCCCCTATGGCAATATTCTCCTCAACAGCAACTCCTTCCGTCCGGTTATCAGCTCCCGGAAGGCTTTTTTCAAAATTTTTCGTGGGATTTGCCCCAAGCCACCAGGCAAATACAACCACTCCCACTGCGGCTATGCCTATAACGACCCAATTCTGAATTACCCTCACACCCATGAATCCTCCTTATCCTTAAAACCACCCCTGAGATCGGGGACCAAAGTCCTCTTCAGTATTTACCGGGTACAATATACTTTTTTAAATTAAAACTCCGGACCTTCTATGCCTGACAGAAATGAACCCGGCTTTTTTACAGGATATCGTATTCCTTTACAATTCAGATGATAAAAATAAGGATTTTTATCTTTGCTTTGTTAACACGATCTGAACGGTTCAATTTATAATGCTTTTACATTATACACCATTAATACTTCGCCGTGTCTCAAATACAGTTTACCCCCGGCTATATACGGATGGGCCCAGTGCGGGCCGCTTCCTTTGGTGATCCTGAACTGGCTAACCACCTCAAACCCATCGGGATCGGGTTTTATGAGTCCTACATTTCCGCGTTCGTTGTATGCATATAACATTTCGTCAGCCATCACAACCGATCCTTTTGAATCCCAGTCTGCAACAAATTTTATATCTCCGGTATCCCAGTTCATGCAGACCCAACGGCCCTGGCTGTTGCTGTACCAGTTTGAACCATAGATGTGCCCGTTATAAAGCACCAACCCACCGTGGTGGTTATCCAGGGTATGGTCAACATATTTTTCTGAAACCGACAATCCCAGAGAATCCATCTTCAACATCACTGCATCGTAATTATATCCCATGGAAATAAAAATCTCATCATCCTTAAAAAGGGGTGTATTGATCCATATTAATCCGTTATCCTGAAACCGCCATTTTTCGGGATCAAAATAGGTATAATGCCAGGCAATGTCCCCTGTTTCAGGGAAAAGAGCTATAATATCGATACCGGTAACTGCCAGGATATACCTGTAATTATTATAGCGATAAATGGTTGGAGAAACATACCCCCTGGCTCCTCCCAGCGATTTGCTCTGCCAAACCGGTTCACCTGAAAATTTATTAAAGGCAACAACACTTGTTTTATCCCCTCCGGGGGTACAGATCACCATGTCATCCACAATCAATGGCGTTTCGGAATTTCCCCACATGTGGTATTCACATTCATAGTCTTTATCCACCTCCACAGCCCAGATTTCCTTCCCTGTTTCCTTGTTAAAGCATACGAGTCTTCCGGTACCACTTTGCACATACAAACGGGTTCCCTCAAGGGTCGGTGAACTTCTTGTATCCGGGTAGGACTGCGTCCATGAACGCCCGTAAGGAACCTGCCATTCAATCTCCCCATCAGAACTTAATTTTGTAAGATAATCGAGGGTGTCGATCATACCGGTAACATAAATGGCATCACCGGTAGCTATCGGCGAGGACCATCCCCTGCCGAGATCGTTTGCTTCAAACAAAAGTTCAGGGCCTTCCTCAGGCCACTCCTTTAACAGCCCCGTATCGGGGAAATGGCCGTCCCGGTCAGGCCCCCGCCACTGAGTAACCTGGGCTGAAAGAGAAATTGAAATGAAAAAGAAAAAACATAAAATAACATTTGCTCGTCTCATCTGTATATAATTTTTAAATACCCAATTTTCCCGGTAAAAATAATAGTCTTATTTTATTAACAGGGATGATGAATCCAATTATTTTCCAATTTATTATTTTCCAGCCATTTAAATACAGCCTTGTATTGGCACATAGAATGAGTGACAAAAAAAATCAGAGATTTTATTCTCTATTCATTTCAATTGTTATATTTAAGTGGTAAAGGACCAATAAACGAACAGAAGTAAAATTTACACACAGCGTAATGTTTTAGGGCGCATACCTTAAAGAATAAACAATTTTATTAAGATGACACAAAATCCAGGAACTAAAAAACAGGCTCCGGAACCAACCATCCGGAGGCTTCCCGTTTATTTGCATTATCTGACAAAAACAAGGGAAGAAGGGGTTATGAATATTTCTGCACCTGCGATAGCCAGGGAACTGAACGTTGACTCCACACAGGTTGTTAAAGACCTGGCGTACACCGGAATTAAGGGGCGCCCCAAAATTGGGTATAACATTTATGAACTCATCCATTTTATTGAAGAATACCTGGGATTTAATAAAATAAACAAAGCCTTTCTTGTAGGAGCCGGAAACCTGGGCTCTGCACTTATGGCATACCAGGCAGGGCAAACGCTGGGGTTAAAGATCCTTGCGGCTTTTGATGTATCACCGGATAAAATCGGAACAAAAATAGGGCAGGTAAATATACTGGATATGAGCAACTTCGTTGAAATGGTGAAACGACTGGGTGTAACGATTGGCATTCTTACCACCCCTGAAGATGTAACTCAGGATGTTGCCGATACAATGATTGAAGCCGGGATTAAAGCAATATGGAACCTCACGCCTGCCTATTTGAAACTTCCTGATAACATTGTGGTTCAAAATACTTCCATGTATTCGAATGTGGCTGTTCTCTTGAAAAAACTGGAAAATTCAGAAAATATGCTTACGGTCCCGTTATAATACATTAATGAATAAAGAATCGAGTTTCGAGTTTCGAGGTTCGAGTTTCGAGGTTCGAGTTTATCGGAAAACCTCAACCTCAGGTTCATTCTGAATATCAGAAATGGGTCTGGTCGTATTTTTCAATTTTACGGATTATTATCGGTTCCGCGTTCTCATACATTTCACGGATAAACGGATCATTAAATTCCATGGTCCGGTTTTCGAAAGGCATATCTTTCATTCGGTCGAACAACATTTCTTTGGCTGTGCGGATATCTTTTCCATAGATATGATATGAATCAGCCTGCCAGTTTAGCCTGGCTAATTTTACAGTTTTTCCGGTTTTTTTTGCAATACCGGCAGCAATCACCTCTTTATTGAATTGTGTAAATCCGAACATATTCATAAAGCTGGCTCCCCATGCATCGTTGCTCCTGAACCGGACATTGCAGTTCAGCCAGTATACCCCTTCTTCATCTTCCAGGATTCGATACCACAATGACTGAAGACAGGGAGGATCGTAACAAACGTTATCCAATTCAGGCATCCAGGTAATCATCTGTGCCTGTCTTGTAAAAGGTTGGTCCGACAGTTTCTGGATTACTGCAGCTATCTGGTCTATCTTGAAATGACCGGCTTCAATCTGTTTGCCCTCGTGTTTTTCCTTCCATATTCCATAGTTTTTCAACCTTCCGTGGTAGGTATATTCCCATCGGGTATCGTTGCTGTCGTTCATGTTTTTTACCCAATGGTCTTTATACCCCTTTAATTCAAGCACGTACTCCTTCAGATCATCGACACCTCCCGGAAAGGCCATGTGGATCATTGGATCCGAATCCGGTTCTTCGATCGTTATATTCATGGTACAATCAATGCTCAACGGATCACCGGGTTTATCGTACTGGGTCCTGAAACGGGTTCCCTGGGTATACAGGGCAGTTAAGGCTGCTTCATAGGCCATTGCAAGCGATTTTCCTGAAACAGTTAAAACGGGAATACTTCTCATAAATCAGTTTTTTAAGCCTAAAGATACATGTTCAGTAAGAATTATTATACCGTTTTTATATTCGGCTCAAAGGTATTTATCAACGGTTGTTGAAAACCCTTCCATCCTTTTCCAACAAAAAAATGATTTTGGTCAAACTGAGTTAACACAGCGCATGCTGTCAAATTGGTCGTTTCATAGAAAAAAATTTTTTAACTGGATGGTGAAAAATATTCGTTCCCCAGGCTTATATAAAACAACGTTTGGTTCCTTATGAAAACGGGGAACCCAAACATTCGGTCTATCCATTTACCGGGTTATTGAAAAAAAACCGCTCGAAGTCCTGATGAATCTGTCCCTTTTTACCGACGACGGCAAGATACCTGAAATCCCGCCCACGGAGTATACTCCCGGCAGCAAGCAGGAAATAAATACAATAGGGAAAATACTAATTTCCCTTTTTTTTGTTATTTTTAGACTAATCTAAAAATAAATATCATGAAACGGATTCTACTCTGCGTTGTTGTCTTTTTATGCTCTTTCCAGCTTTTTTCTCAGGACAATCAAATCAATGTAATTGTCATTGGCGCGCACCCGGATGATTGTGATGGGGATGCCGGTGGAACGGCTATCAAATATTCCCAGATGGGACATAATGTACTGTTTGTATCCCTCACCAACGGGGATGCAGGGCATTTTGAAAAAGGCGGAGGGGCCCTGGCAAAAATCCGCAGAGCGGAAGCTCAGGAAGCAGGCAGAAGGTTTGGAGTGAAATATATCGTTTTGGATAATCACGACGGAGAGCTGATGCCTGATCTGTCTGTCCGGATGGAGGTAATCCGTCTCATCCGACAATGGAAAGCAGATGTAGTCATCGGCCCGCGGACCAACGATTACCATCCGGACCACCGCAATACTGCCATTCTCATTCAG
>Ga0307422_1000222_pt1 | contig 34025 bp, 24 predicted proteins | sample SalMarWE160290MG_FD_202153 | JGI IMG/M metagenome (GOLD analysis project Ga0307422, IMG submission 202153) | Salt marsh sediment microbial communities from the Plum Island Ecosystem LTER, Massachusetts, United States - WE1602-90 | ecosystem: Environmental > Aquatic > Marine > Intertidal zone >...
CAATAACAACGCGGCCAGACATTTTTACCTGAACGGCCACCACCAGGGAATTTATCCGGGCTATCCCCACCCCGGCACCAAAAAGCTGATCCTTACCGAATCTTTCATTGACTGTGCCACCCTGCAGCAGCAACAGGAGATCACAGACCAGTTCGAGGTGATCAGCCTTTTTGGCACCAACGGTTTTACCGATGAAATCAAAAAAGTCATAAAGAAGCTGCCGGAGCTTAATGAAGTGATCCTGTTTTTTGACGGTGACAGCGCCGGGGAAAAGGCTACATTAAATCTTTCTGACTCCCTCCGTAATCTAAGACCTGAAATAAAAATAACTGCTGTAGGCACTCCCAAAGACGAGGACATTAACAGCCTGGTGCAGGGCCATGACCCGGAGATACTGCTTCACCTGATCCAGGAGCGTAAACCGGTACCAGATAAAAATAAAACCGGTGTTTTTGATAAGGAAAGCATCCCTTCCGGATCGACCCCTGATCCGGTGCTGGATACCGGTAACCCGCAAAAGATCACCTACCGTGAAGGCGAACTGCAGTTTACCATCTGGGGAGGTATCGAGAAAGACAACATCCACAGGTTAAAGATCAATCTTCTGACAGGGCTTGCCGGTGATCCCCCGCGCTACTACCAGGATGATGTAAACCTGTACAGCAACAGCCAGCTGCAGCGTTATATCCGGGGAGCCGCCGAGGAGCTTGAATGCAGTAGCACCCTTTTAAAAACCACCCTGCTAAGGCTGCAGGGCCGGCTTGAGGAATACCGCCTAAAGGTGATTGAGGAAGATAAGAAAGCGCTGCGGCCAAAAGCTTATCATATGAGCCGTCAGGAACAGCAGCAGGCCATGGGCTTCCTGCAGTCAAAGGACCTGGTGCAAAACACCCTGGATGCCATTGAAAAGGCCGGGCTGGTAGGTGAAAAGAAAAACGGGCTGCTGCTTTTTTTTCTTTACCTGAGCCGGCTGTTTGATGAACCCCTGCATGCCATTATCTTTGGCAAAAGCGGCAGCGGAAAGACCTACCTGCAGACCAAAGTCAGCGAATGCCTGCCCGAAGAATCCCTGCGCACCATAACCAGCCTTACTGAAAATACCCTGTATTACTCTGCTGGTGGTTTTTGGAAACATAAGGTACTGCTTATTGAAGACCTCGAGGGGGTATATAATGCCTTCCTTCCCCTCAGGGAGTTTATGTCAAAGCAAAGCATCACCAAGCTGACCACCGACAAAGATGCCAGGGGGAACAACGTGCAAAAAGTGCTGGTGGTGGAAGGGCCGATCTGTGTCAGTGGTGCAACTACCAAAGTCGGGATATATGAAGATAATGCCAACCGGAGCTTTTTACTGCACGTGGATGAAACTCCCGGTCATGCCAGGGAAGTTATGGACTACCAGCGTAAGATGCAGGCCGGGCTTATCAATGAAACCGAACAGCAGCACTACCGGCAGCTTTTAAAAAACAGCCAGCGGCTGCTGCAAAGAATCCGGATCATCAATCCTTATGCTACCATGCTGGATATACCGGAATGTGTTTTTAAAAAGCTGCGCACCAACATGCATTATTTGCGGCTGATCGAGATCATTACTTTTTACCACCAGTACCAGCGGCAATGGAAAAAAGACAATACCGGGCGGCCATATATTGAAACCACCCCGGAAGATATCCGCTGGGCCAATTATCTGATCAAAGACAGCCTGCTGAGAAAATCAGACGAGCTGGGCGGGCAGGTACGCCACTTTTTTGAAAGTCTGAAAGCCTTTGCAGATAAAAAAGAAGAACCCAAAACCTTTTATGCAAAACAGGTACGGGAAGCCTTCAGGATGAACCCCATGACCCTGAACCGGTACCTGCGGGAACTGGAAAACAGAAGCTACATCCAGCGCAACGGCGGCAACCGGAAAACCGGTTTTGAATACGAGATAAAAGCCTGGGATGAATACGAAAAGCTAAAATCCGGCATTGATATCCTGGACGAAATCCTGAAAAAAATAAGTATAACACAAGTATAACATAAGTATAACAGACAGGATGAAAGGATGTAAAATAAAATAAATCAACCATTTACGCTTAAGTATAACAGTATAACAAGTATAACACGAAAAGAGCAAGACCCCCCATAAAATGAACCCCCTTACCACACCGCGGTTTATCCACCTCGAACAAAGTTTTGCCAGGTGGCTACGACTGCTGAACTTCGAGCCCAGCACGGTGAGATACGCTCCCCGTAAAGTCAGTGAGTTTTTTTGCTGGCTGGAAAAGCGGCATATTACAGAACTCTCTGCCATAACCAGACCGGTGATCGGGGATTATTTTTCTTACCTGGAAACCCGACAGAACAAAAAGAAAAACGGCAGGCTGAGCAAAAACTACCCGCGGGCCCACCTTACCGCCCTTAGAAAGCTTGCCCGCTACCTGAGGGAAACCGGAAGGGAAAGCTTCGAGGTAGATATCTGCCTGGGAGGAACCTCCCGCGGCATAAAAACCATCTTTACAAGGGCCGAGATCAGCATCCTGTATAAATCCTGTGAGGGCGATATCCTGGGCATCCGTGACCGGGCCATGCTGGCGGTCTATTATGGCTGCGGACTGCGAAGGAACGAGGGCATAAGTCTTGATGTGGGTGATATCTTTCCCGCCAAAAACCTTTTGTATGTAAGCAAAGGCAAAAACTACAAGTCCCGGTTTGTTCCATTGACTGAATCCGTAAAGGAAGACCTTTTGGAATATATCGAGTATGCCCGGCCAATACTGATCAAATCAGCCACCAATGCCCTTTTTTTAAGCAGCCAGGGTAGCCGGATCACCGCCAACATGATGGCCCACCGGCTGCAGCAGTTGAAAGCAAAAGCCGGGATCGACAAGCCGGCAGGGCTGCACACCCTGCGCCACTCCATTGCCACCCACCTGCTGCACTCGGGCATGGAGCTGGTACAGATCAAACGGTTTTTAGGACATGGTAGCCTGGAATCCACCCAGATTTACACCCACGTTGCTCATGAGACCGGGTAAATACCATCAGTTAAAAAACAAATACGCCCATAAGCTGGCAAGTTTTGCAGTCCACCTGCAAAAAAAAAAGGTATGAGCAAAACACCATCCGCCAGTTTATCAACTACACAGCTTATTTTTTTAACTGGAAAGATCAAAGCGGCACCGGCCAGGTCCAGTACAGCGATCTTTTGGCCTTTATCGGTCACTGCAGCGGCCAGGGTGACAGCCCCCGGCTGATCAACCGCAAGCTGTCTGCCGTACGCAGGTATTACGAATACCTGCAGCAGGAAGGGGTGGTCATTAAAAACCCGGCAAGCGGACTTTTTTTAAGGGGCCGGCGGACGGCCATCCCTGCCAACCTTTTGGAAAAAGAAGAGCTGCAGCGACTGTATGAAAACTACCATGCCTATGACCTGCGCACAGCCAGAAACAAGGTGATCCTTAGTCTTGTGATCAACCAGGCCCTGGCAACCGGTGAGCTCGCCCGGCTTCAGCCGGCACACATCAGGCTCCGGTCCGGGAAGCTGCAGGTCCCCGGCAGCAGGCACAGCAACGGGAGAATCCTGGACCTGGAAGCCTACCAGGTGATCGGGCTGCAGGAATATATCCGTAAAACCCGGCCAGCAATATTACGGGCCATACGAAAAAAATCGTCCCGGCCAGGGCGAAAAGCCCGAAATCCCGATCTTAAACACCTCGAGAGCCGGTTATTTACCAGCATGAACGGGGGAAGCTGCATGAAAAACAGCCTCAAACACTTAACCAATGCCCTGAAGCTGATAAATCCCCAGATCAAAGACCTCAAACAGATCCGCCAGAGCGTGATCGCCCACTGGCTCAAACATGAAGACGTTAGAACCGTCCAATACAAAGCCGGACACAAACACGTCAGCACCACCGAACGCTACCAGCTGACCAACCTGGAAGATCTGCAGGAGGCGTTGAATATATACCATCCACTAAAATAAAATATATGATTATTAATTATTAAATTTGTAGAAACCATGATCTTGAAAGCGATGAATGCAGTAGAATTAAAATCCGACTTACACCGGTTGATAGATAAAGTGAATGATGTAAGCCTTTTAAAGGCTATAAAAGTTATATTGGCAAAAGAAACCACCAAAGAAACAGACTGGGCCGACACACTTAGTGAAGATTTACGCAAAGAGTTAGAGGAAAGTATTGCAGAAGCAGATCAGGGTAAAACCATGTCTCATGAAGATGCCATGAAACAAATCAAAAGCAGATATAATCTTTAACATGAACATTATCTGGTCGCTCAGGGCCTTAAAATCTTATTTTATAGTATCAGATTATCTTCAAAACGAATGGGGAACGACTGTAGCTAATAAATTCTCGGAAGATGTTGAAAGGTTATTCCTGGTGATAAAGAAAGATCCCCATATTTTCGAAGCATCAAAAAAATATAAGAATGTTAGAAAAGGCTTTTTAACAAAGCATAATATGATGTTTTACAGGATAAAGCCACGGAAAAAAGAAATAGAAATACTCCTGTTTTGGGATAATCGAAAAGATCCGAAGAAAAGACCCTATTAGAAAGCTGGTTTTGCCTCATGCCCCTTCCCTCACTCCATTGCGCCCCTGGTTCAGTCAGGGGCATTCAGCAAATCCATGATCGCTCGTAAGTAACATAAGAGTTTTTATACGAGCTCCCTTTGCCCTATGCGGGGTCGTATAAAAACGTCTTATGTTAAATACTCGCTGGTTTTTGGCTCTCCCATGTGGCTACCTGACCCTTCTGTGCCAGGCCGTAAACCAAAAAACAACAGGTCAGTTGTCTTCAGTGGCGTTGTCTTTTGGCTTACCGCCTGTCACCCCGCCTGAAAGCAAGCATTGCAAAAAATGCCCGTCCCTGCTAACCATCCCGAAATGCACTTTTTGCAATCCTTGCCGCACAAGCTCACGCTCCCCGGCTTTCCTTCCCCTCCTCCCTTTCAGCGGTGTTCCCTGCGGTCACCCGTGTTAAACCCATCCTACCCCACTGGCTTAAAACTTTGGCTTAGTCAAAGATAGCTTCCGCCAACCCGCAGTCAAGGTTAAAATGAATCCCGACAAAAACTTTTTCTTTTATTTGATTTTAATGGTAAAAAACTTTTTGCCGGGAACCTTGACACTTCCCGCCCGCTTGCTGTAAGAGGTCTAAGCCAAAGCAGTAAGCCCTCCTTTAAAGTTCCTGCCCAGGCCACAACCCGCCTTGATCATACCTCTTAGGCATCCATTAAGGGAAGTATTGATTTAGACCAAAAGGAAACGGAATAAAAGTGCCTATAGGGTTGGCATTGCGGGTTTATGCCGTCCCTTTTGGGCTACATCAATACGCAGCTTATCTTCGGCTAAGAGGTATGATACTGAGCTGCCTCCCTGGGGCGGGCCGGGTAGTGCGGATATTTAACATAATAACACTTATGATTGACAGCTTTGGTCCCGCCGGGGATCTGCGCGGCTGTTCTCATAAGTCTTATTATGTTACTTAGCTTGGGGTAATTTTGCCTGGCGTGTCCTTTTGTTCCGCGGGTCCGGGCAGCTCTTTGCCTTTTTGCTTTTGCCACTGACAGTTAATCTCAATTAAAAAAAAAAGGCAATGTGCTGCTTGCGGGCTGTACAAAAAGCATGACAGGGAAAAGTACAGAAGCGCCGGCGCGGGGAGTGAGCGACAGGGCGAGGCTTGCAGGGATGGTGGAATGGAGCGAACGGAGGAAAAGTCTTACAGCTAACCTTTTATCTGTATGTTGCAACAATGACATGAAAATAAATTAATAACCAATAAGTTGGCAGTGACACATTTGCATGTTATATACTTATAAATATATACATATAACTAATAATTATATTTACCTGTTTAAAATAAATAGCTATAAATCAAGTAAATGCATCAAATTGTGGAAAAATAGACACTTACTGTTAATAACCTGAAACTCATTTTGGCATAGGAGGTTAGGTTTTTGAGGACAAAAAAACAGCCAGACCGAAAAGGTGAAAGGGTCTGACTGAATGTACAATGTAATTTTTCTATTTCGTTAGTCAAATATATTACTTTGTTACATAAATCCAAAAAAAAACACACCTGCTTGAAGTAAGCTCCTTCAATTTTTAATCATAAAAATGATAATCATGTCTAGTACAGGAGAAAGACCCGGCAGGGGAATTTACACTTGTACGCGATGTGGACAAAAAGTAGTATTGGATCAGCACAGTGATACTCTACCGCCGTGTCCAAATTGCAATAACACAGTGTATTTTCCTTAAAATCAATGTTTAACTTAAATTTTTTCTTATGAATTTTTCTGTTAAAAACGTTATCGATGGTGATACTTTCACTGTAAATCCCAATTGGAAATGGGGCGAAAAAACTGGCGATACAGTCAGAGTTAGTGGCTATGACACGCCGGAAGAAGGACATCCAGATTTTGAAGGAGCTAAGAAGAAGCTTGAGAATCTTATTGCAGGTGAGGATGTAGATCTTAGAAACGTAATTAAGATTACTTATGGCAGACTGCTTTGTGATGTTTATTGTAAAGGAAATAATCTAAAAGATTATTTTCCTGAATATCAATAAACAATAAAAGAGGGCATGCAGAAATGTATGCCTTCTTTTTTTATCTGAAATCCTCAAATAAAAGAAAAAATCATATCTTGCGGTTGAGAGTATGGTTCTTTGAATAAGCTGTTTAATCCGGAAGCAGGAAACAAATCCTGAATTACCCCTTTTGGGAGTAGTTTGGTATGATTACGGGGTGAGGATGTATGATGCGACGTTGGAGAGATTTTTTACGCAAGATAGGTTTGCAGAGAAATATTATTCTATCTCTCCTTACCAATATGCAGCTAATAATCCTATTGCTCTTGTCGATATAAATGGAAATTCTATTTGGATAAGCTACCGAAATGAAAGAATTCTATATGAGGATGGAAATTTATACACAGTAGGAAGTGATGGTAACAAGTCTGACTATGCAGGTAGAGGTTTAAGAAGGGATGGTTCATTAAAAGGATTTCTAGGGAAGACAGTTGATGCGTTGGGTGAGATGGGAACCCAAATGTTCAATAAACTCAAAAAAGGCAAGGCAGAACGGGGATATGTTGAATTTGCCAGTAAGCTCAAGTCATGGAAGAAATATAGGCGGTGTATATTTACCAAACTAAATTGCGACGGATCAGCACAGTAAATAATGGATTTCGACAAGCCGGACAATGTCATCTACACGAACATAGGCAACTGTAAAGAGGCCGATGACAAATTACATGCAGCAGGCGGGGAAGCTTATTTCCAGGCAAGTGCCATTATAGGCCTTTGCCATCAAAGGGGTACCGACGAGTTGGTACACAGGAGCATAAAAGAGTTGGCCACTAAAGAACATTTACCGTTCAAACCGTTTGGGACAGTATTGCTGTAGATACAAAATTGTCAGGAATTAGTGAAGACCATAAAAAAATATTGGATGAACGCCTGGAAGCCCATAAAACCAATCCGAATGATGTTGTAAGTTGGAACAAAGTTAAAAAAAGCGTTAAAAAAATTCCATGAAATACATAGTATATTTTAAGAAAGAGGCACATCTTAATATTATAGAAGGAGTTGCATGGTATGAGGAAAGACGAGAAGGTTTAGGCGATGAGTTATTGATTGCTATAGAGAATGAGAAGCATTTTACCTAAGTTGAACGATTGCACTTAATCTGGTTTATATCAGCAATTGAAAGCGTGTCTTCGAACACTCCAACCGTTCAACTTAGGCCTTGGTTTTTAATCAGTTGTTTTTACCAACCGAATATAATAAACACCACCGGCAGTACTGCCAGGAAGAGCGTGGAATTTAACCCTGATGTTTTCTTTCCCTTCAACCATGGAGTTGGGAATGGGATATTCAACATTTTGAAATTGAGACTGATTCCATTTTCCGGTATTGTCAACGGTTAGTAACTTTTCATCATCAATATATATATCAAACTTTCTTGTTCCCCATTCGGCACCCCAGTACCTTACAAACAGGATTAGGTTGTTTTCGGAGTTTGTTATCATATCATAACTAAAATATCCTCCTCTGCCGGCTTCGCGATAAATCTCATCGAAGTTATTATCTGTTCGCGAACTTTCGCTTTGCATCTTATGGTCAGTTTCCGGTTGTTGCTCACCTGTATTTACTTTATCGACCGTACGTCTTTCAAGTGCAAGTCTTTTTTCTTCAGATTTCGAAAGAGAATCGAGGTATTGCTTATACTTGTTGTTTGTTAATGAAAGCCAATAAATCATGTACCTTGAATCGTGAATTTGATAAAAAGGTTCAAGAACAAGGTTTTCAATAGGATTAACCATTTTAACATTTAACTTGAAGTTCAATGGTTTTCCTTCAACAGGTTCCAGTTTATCGCCAATGTTTTCAATATCGTTATATAGCAGAATCGGAGCTTTGTCTATTGGCAGCATTCTACCGCCAGTGTACTGATCGAAGCGTCCGTCACCTGCAATAAGATTTCCCATATCTTCTGTTCCTGTTTTAGCTCCAAGTAATATCGGGCCGTGCATAATAGCTATATAATCAGGCACGTTTGTCATTCGTTCAATGGTATTTTTCATTGGCAAGAAAATTTGAACCTCGTCACTTTTTTTCCATTTTCTATTGATACTAACATAAGAAGATGGCATTGCAGAATGTTTAAATTCTTGTCCATTTACCAATATTTTAAGAGTCCCTTCATCTACCCATCCCGGATACCTGATTAACAGGCTAAATTCTGCAGCTCCTTTTGTAATAGTCAGTTTGGTCCTCTCTTCAAACGGAAAATTAGTTTCCTGCTTGATTTCAACACCTTTCTCTTTCCAGTTAAGCTGTGAAGCAATAAAAAGATTTAAGTATAAGTCATTGTTTGAATGAGTAAATATCATCTGGTTATATTTACCATGGTTCTCCATGCCTGTACCAACACAACACCACATAGCCATATTAGGTGCTGAATATTTGCGGTGTTGACGAGGACGGGCAGAAGTAAAATAGACATAACCACCATGCTCAGGATGTTGTGTTGAACGAATGTGGTTAAATGTTGCCCTTTCGTAATAATCCATGTACCTTGCTTCTGGCTGATTCCTGAATAAATTTTCGGTCAATTTAAGCATATTGTAAGTATTACACGATTCCGGCCCATCGGTAACAAGCAAATAATCGAAGCATGATGTTTGGCTAGGAAAATGTTCTCTACGACTGTTTCCTCCAAATGCCAAAGAACGATTTTCGGTTATGGTTTCCCATGAAAAGCTCGCAGCTTTAGCATATTTATTATCGCCACTAAGTTCAGCAATTCTATCAAAACCAATAAATTTTGGTATTTGCGTATTTGCATGTTTGTTGTCCAGATTATCGACACCTCGCGATAAGGGCTCAAGGAATTGTTTGTGAGAATATCTTTTTGCAGCAGTAAGGTATTTTTCATCTTTTGTTATCTGGTAAGCATCAGCAAACATTTCATTCATTCCGCCATGCTCCATATTTAGCATTCTTTCCATCTGTTCGTCAGATAAACCGGCCGTAATATCAATACCCCAGTCGCAAAATTTAAGGAACATATCTTTAGCTTCATTATTATCGGCATACAACCATGCATCGCGCAAACCTGCATATATTTTATGCAAATTATAGAAAGGGGCCCATGCTGAACTATAAATGCTTAAATCACCCTTTTTTAAGGCAGACCATAATTTTGCACTGTTTGGGAAACCACCTGCATAACCAACACCCCATTCGGAATTGTTTTTTGCGTTGGCTTCCTGACATTCTTTGAGTTCTTTAATCATATATTCCATACGATTTTTACACTCCTGGTTTCCGGTGGCAGTATAATTCATCGCCATAGCCGACAAATAATGACCTCCAACGTGCCCGTCCAATCCAGCCCAATTAGGGTAACATTCTGCTTTTTTTGATAATCCTGCCTCTTTTCGATAAGGTGCTAATAAGCGATCAACATCATATTGCAAAAGAACCTTTATATTAAGATCACGTGAATCTTTAAAAGGACTCTCCAAAAGGGTTACATCACTTAATGGAAATTCATTATGGTATAGCTTTTCCTGAGCAATTATTGAAAAAGGGAAAAGCAATCCTAGTACTACTATTGCTTTAATCAGTTGACTATTTCCAGATACAAAGAAGTAATATTGTTTTTTCACAAGAATATATTTTATTTAAGTTATTAGTAATTAATTTGTTATTTCGTTTAATCAAAGTTGGTGATTTTTGTTCACCTGTTGTTTATTTTAAATGGTGTTCACGAGCTCTCCCGCTTAGGCGGGATCGGTTGTTCACCTGTTGTTTATTTTAAATGGTGTTCACGAGCTCTCCCGCTTAGGCGGGATCGGTTGTTCACCTGTTGTTTATTTTTAATGGTGTTCACTTCACCATGAAGTTGGAGGGTACGGTTATAATAATCAGCCATAACTAAAGGCATAGCATTTGCTTTAATGCCTGTACCTGTGCCAATTCCGGTGAAAGGTCCCTGAACGGTGCCATCGGTATAAATAAAATCGGAATTAAAGTAAAGGTATTCAACACAAACCTGTCGTCGACAATCGCCACCAGGAGATCCATCCAGTTCGTATGCACCATCGTTGTAAAAGAAATACCACTGTCCCTTAAACTCAACAACAGCAGGGTGTATAGTATAACCGTGCTTTGCCGGACCAGTTACAAATCCGCCGTACGACCAAGGCCCTGTAATTTTGGGAGCAGTAGAATAGCACATTTGTTCAGGTTGAACACCCGGCGTATCGGCAGCATAAACATTGTAATAAAGGTTGCCTCGTTTAAAAAGCCATGCTCCCTCTGAAAAATTTCTAAAGGATACTTTGGTTATTGGGCCATCCAATTCCACCATGTTGCGGTTGAGTTTCACCATATAGCAATCACTATTTTCCGGCTTCCACCTCTTTACCAGCCACTATTCGACGTGGTTTACCATCAGCACAAAAAAGTTCCACAAAGTACTTTTTTTGCATATTGTCAAAACCAATGGACACATCGCCAAACAATTGTCCTGCTGCTCCTTCTTTGCAAAGGTACACCTGCTCAGTACCCAGTAGGTTACATTTCAAACTGGCTTCAATTGTCCAGCTTTTGCGCATATCGTAATATGCCAACTGGCGATCATATGTAACAAAGTATTCTCCTGTTTTAAGAGAAAGTGATCGCGTATTTGGCTTTCCATCTACTTGAGGTGTTGGAACATCATCGGAGAAAACAATAGGAGATTCTTTTGCACCACGTACCTGTAGATAGTTTCCTTTACCCGATTCATCAAAGACATAGGGTTGAGGTTCTATCGGATCGCGGTTGTCTGCTGTAAGGGGCTGACCCACAACAGGCGTTGAAACTGAATCACCTTTGAGGTGTTTTATATGTTCAAAACTCCAATGGGTTAATACCTGGCCCTTTGCACTGTTGCCATCGATAATTATTGCAACAAAAAGAGTACTGATTAAAATTCTGATTATATTCATTTTTGCTTCCTCTGTATTTTATTCAAATTCTACTTTAAACACAGTAGCTAATTCATCCAACTCCGATTCATTTGGTGTTGTAAAGGATAATTTTTTATCATTTACAGACCATTTAAGTTCGGCACCACTTCCAACAACAGATACCTTCTTGATTTTTGATTCGACAGGTGTTTGAATTTCAATTTCAGCATTTGGCGTGGGTAGCCCAAGTGAGAATATATATAGCTGTTTCTTGTCTTTTGATTGAGTAAATCTTATATCATTCTTATTATAGTCAATGGTTGCCGTTTGTCCTCCGAACATACTGGCTTCAAATTCAGCTTCACCATACCCAAAGGTATTGTATGCCCTGGTTTCATATATTGCTTCTTTGTGCTTATCTATCCATTGCCCAATGGCAGCTAAAACATCTCGCTGCTCTTCGGGTATAGTACCATCGGCTTTCGGGGAAATATTAAGCAGTACAATTCCTTTTTTACTCCATACATCAATCATATTTCTAATAACCAGTGCAGGGTTTTTATAGGTTTGCCCGTTTGTGTAACTCCAACTGCCATAACTAATGGTTATATCGGTTAACCAATAATCATCGGCGAGTTCAGTTTTACCACCTTGTTCCATATCCAGAATACCAACATTGGCAGGAAGGTCTTCCTGCTTATAATTTACAATTGGTTGTTGGCCACGTGAAACAGCTGTATTGAAGTGGTGGGCTACCATCCGTTGACGGTAGTTTTCAGGAATTTCGTCGAGCCATGAATCAAACCAAATCATATCAGGGGCATACTTATCAACCACTTCATTTACCTGATTAAGCCAGTAATCGTGGAATTTGTCAGCAGGCATATTTCCATAAAGTTTTCTGAGTTTTGGGTCGGTAGTTGAAGTTATATAATCGGGATGATAGGGGTAATGGCTATCCCAACCCGGGTCGGGTGTGTTTTTAGCCCATTTTGCCGTATCCTGCACATACCTCTGAAGAAGTCTTGCATGATGAAATGTAGCAATAGTCTTCATGTCATTCTTCTTAAGTTCGGTATATAATTCGCCAAGTATATCTTTCTGTGGCCCCATGTCTTTGGCATTCCATGGGTTCACCTCGCTTTCCCACATGGCAAAACCATCATGATGCTGTGCTACAGGACCGGCAAAACGTGCGCCTGATTTTATAAATAAATCGGTCCACTCTTTAGCATCAAAGTTTTCGGCCGTAAACATGGGGATAAAATCATGGTAATTAAACTCACTTAGCGGACCAAAGTTTTTTTCATGGAAACTAAAAACCTGTCCTCCCCAGTTTTCTCTACCGGGAACATACATCCAACGCGGATACCATTCAGTATCAAAAGCAGGTACACTATAAACGCCCCAATGAAAATATATTCCAAATTTGGCATCTTTGAACCACTCTGGTTCTTTGTTATTAGTCGCCAATGATTCCCATGTTGCCTCGAATTTCGGTTTCTTAGATTGAGATGCATTTTGGCATGAATTGAATCCCAATAATAAACTTACTATTAAAATACTTAAATTTATTCTCTTCATAATTGTTGTTATACTGTTATTAAAAAATTAAATATAAAAAAAATAATGTTCAAATTAACTCCGAGCGGGTTGGTAAAATTGCACTCTTTGGTAAAGCTTTGATATTAGCGAGGGCTAGCGGGGCTATGCCAATGTGTGCAATGTGGGTTGGGTTTTCCTTTATCTTTGCCGGAGAAAGAAAAACAAAATAAATTTTTTCGAACTAGATGCGATAGGAATAGGCAGAAGAAACCGAGCGAAGCGAGCTCACGAACTCCATTGAAAATATATTATATGGTGAGTATCACCCTTATTCCTCGCTCTCGTTGGAGAGCTTACATATCTCCTGAGTTCTGAAGACTGACCTTTATGCACCCCGACCTTAGTTACGGGGCAGGCTATGCCCTGCTCTTTGACCACGGTGGTTGAACATATCTAGATCGCCCTGTGAATATGCTCTTGCTGCCTTCCAAATAAACGTATTCCGTCGGCTTAACCACGACTTAATACCACTTTTGCTCATAAAGCATTAAATTTTCAATGGTATTGGCTTCGCCGGGCTCCACTTCGTTCCAACTATGCGGGCAAATAATTTGGCGGCAAAACTATGTGAGTTTATGAACCAAACTGAGACTTGTTATCCCGGGACTGATTTGACTTTATTTTTCAAATCAATGGCAGAGTAATTACGATAGTATTGGAAATCTGAAATTATTTGAGAACCCGGAATCAGAACCGGAAGCAAAAGTTAAGAAATCGCACCGGTGGGAGTGGTTTTAGGCATCCCAGGGGTTAATCAGTTGCAGCCCTTCAATGACTTTAAAATCAGAAATGTTGCGGGAAACTAAGGTGAGTTCGTAGACCAGTGCAATAGCTACTCTCCCCTTACAAATATATAAATAAGATTAATAAAATCCAATACCCTCCGAAGCCCAAATCAATCCGATGCGCCCTGCTGCTGATGATTTGTAATCTGTATCTGTAACAGTAAGCAAAAAGTTGGTTGTTTAAAACTACCGCTATACTCTGGCGCAAGGCTCCATCCTTGTGCTCCCACGCCCGAATCGGATTCTGCTGTTGCGGATTGCAAACCCGTGCCAGCATTATGTTCGCATCAGCGGTGAAACACAGGCACGGATTACAAATACGCGCCAGCATCAGTAAGTTACAAATTCTTGCCAGAAGTGAAACACGAATTACAAATTAGCGCCACCATTAGCAGTATTAGTCCTATCCGGAATCAGACCGTCTTGAGGCCTTTCAAACCCGCATAAACAGTTGTAAACTACTCATTGTTGAAAAAAATTGAGTAACTACGCCACTTAAAATTTCCGGGTTTCTGAAAAATGGATGATTTTTACGTTTTATCATCCGAAGCCAATGAGAGATTTTACACTTACAGCACACCGTCATTTACTGCAAAACTTCTCCCGGAACATATTGGAACGGGGAAAGCGGCTTTTTCAGAATGATGCCGTGATTGAACTGGAGTTCGAAAAAGAAACAAAAGCCTTCTATTCCCTGGTAGAAAGCGAAAGCTTCCATGGTCATTATTATGAGGTGGAAATTGAATTTGATGAAGAGTTTTCAGCCTTCTGGCATTCATGTACCTGTCCGTATGGTGGAAATTGTAAACACGTTGCCGCTACCTTCATGCAGATCATCAGGGATCTTTCTTCCGGCAGGCTTGTAATGAGTATTGATCCGAAAAACCATACAGTAAAGACCGACCTCTTTGATGAAAAACATATCAGGGCGCTAACAGGTGAGATTGAATTTAAAAAAGCACGTAAACTGGCAAAAAACAAAAACAGCAAACTCAAAGTATTGAAAGCAGGTGAGGCAGAATACACATGTTCCTCAGACAATAACACCTACCGGGTAAAACTGAAAAATAAACGCTTCAGCAATGAGATTGAAACCTCCTGCCAGTGCAAGGATACGGAAAACAATCTTTGTATACACAAGACAGCTGCTTTTCTCACATTGGCAGATATCCGCGGTATGTACGGGCTGTTTGACACACACGATTATACTTTGGAAAAGAAGGGGATCCTCAGTCAGGTCGGACTGGATATTAAAGATAACTATGATGAGATCATTCATTTCAGGTTCAGGGATAATGATATTGCCGGAGAGATTATTAATGAAAAATTCATTGACCCGAACAGTTCGAACCTGATCCGGGATTACGTCCGTTTTGATGCACTGGAAACCCTGTTTGAAGAAACACCGGGTGAATACATGACAGGATACTTGCTTAATTTCATAAGTACCCCATCTTCGGCAGAATCTGAATTCATGGCAGTCACCGGGAAAAAATCCAAAAAAGGAGACCGCATGATCGGCAAACCCGATGTAACTATCTTCCCCTTATCTGATTCTTTCTGGAAAAGCGTTGCCGATGAAAAAGATTATAAGATCGTGGAGTTGATGAACAGAACCACGATGGCTCGTGATGGTCTGTTTACTAAAGTAGCACCGGAATTAGAAAGGTTCAGGTCAATATTCGGTTTATGCCAGGATAAGCAGGTATACGCGCGTAAAGGTGATTGGGATTACCGGACAGCAATAAAGGCTACTGAACTTGTACCCGTGTATCTCTCCCTGCAGCCGGTAAAAGCAAAAGCCAGGTGTTCATTACAGAAGCCATATATTACCGTCAGGTTCAGTTATCTGATCGATGACAAAGAGATCCTTCTTCACAATACATTTGATAAATCATACCTTTTTGTCGAGCAGCGAAATAACATACACCTTTGGCAGTCAGCCTGGGATTACAGTACCCTGACAATCTTAAAAGGCAAAGACGAAATACTGATTCCTGTAAAACAATGGAAAGTAATATGGGACAGCTGGCTTCGTGATCTGGCAAACAATATTATTTTCGAATTCGATGAATATTTTAATCCGGTTACAGAAATGACGCATGTTAAAACACAACCACGGGTGTATCTGAAAGAGGAAGGTAATTTTTTATTGGTTTACCCGGCCATGGCATACCATAATATTGATGTGCATGTTCTGGAAAAAGGAGAACATCACTACACGAAGGATGATAAAAAGATCCTTCGTGACCAGGAAAAGGAGCAGGCACTGATCCGGCAGATAGCGTCCACACATCCCACGTTCAATATCAGTACTTTCCAACCATTTTTCTATATTCCGGCTGATAAGGTGCTGGAAAAAATGTGGTTTATTAATTTCTATGAGACCTGCAAACGGGAGAATATCGAAGTTTTCGGTATTGAAAATCTGAAAAAAGTCAAATACTATCCGGCAAAACCACTGATCAATTACAGATTTAAATCAGGAACCGACTGGTTTGATATTCATGTGCAGATCTCATATGATAATTTCACTGTGTCACTGACCGACATCCGCAAAGCCGTGTTGAAGAAAAGCAAATACATCATGCTTGGTAATAATAAATTTGCTATGCTCCCCGAAGAGTGGATCAATCGGTTTTCCGCTGCCATTCGGTTTGGAAGTCAGGGTAAAGACGAGACCATCCGCCTGAAGAAAAGCCAGTTTGCTTTGATCCATGACCTGTATGACGAAATAAACGATGTGGAAGTACAGCGTGAGCTGGCTGAAAAAAAGGCCCTGCTGAACGGCAATGACGGTATAATAAAGATTCGCGAACCCAAAACCATTACCGCCCGGTTGCGTGACTATCAGTCGGAAGGGATAAGCTGGCTGGCCTACCTGTATAAGATCAACCTTGGCGGCTGCCTTGCCGATGACATGGGACTGGGGAAAACACTTCAGATGCTGGCCATTTTTGCATGGGCTAAAGGACAACACCCGAATAAAAGGCTGACAAACCTGGTGGTTTGCCCCACCTCACTGCTATACAACTGGAAGAACGAGATCGATAAATTCTCACCCGCTTTGAAAACAGTCATCCATTGGGGTCTGACACGAGATACAGACAGTTCCTCATGGAAAAAACAGGATATCATCATTACCAGTTACGGTACGCTGACGAATGATATCGAATGGATCAGAAAATTCAAATTTAATGTTGCCGTGCTGGACGAGTCACAGGCCATAAAAAATCCGGCTTCGCTCAGGTACAAGGCGGTCAACCTGATCTCTGCCCGTCAACGCTATGTTATGACAGGGACACCGATCGAAAACAATACCGTGGAGCTGTATGCACAGATGCATTTCCTGAATCCAGGCATACTTGGACCATTGAATGCTTTCCGGAACGACTTTGCTTCAAGCATTGAAAAAGACAGGGACGAAGACAAGATCAATCACCTCAAACAACTCGTACACCCTTTCATCCTCCGCCGGAAAAAGGAAGATGTGGCCAAGGAGCTTCCGCCGAAAACGGAACAGGTTTTGTTTTGCGCTATGGATGAGGAACAACGCCGAGTATATGATGCCCATAAAGAAGACATTCGCGACCGGATAATGAACAAGATCGATACGGAGGGGATCAATAAATCGCGTTTTACCGTACTGGAAGGACTGACAAAACTTCGCCAGATATGCGATTCCCCCGCCCTGCTCAACAGCGATGAAGATTACGGATATGCTTCAATCAAGGCCGATGAGCTTGTACGTCATATTACAGGGAAGATCAGTGACCATAAAGCACTGGTATTTTCCCAGTTCCTTGGGATGCTTTCATTGATAGAAGAGCGTCTGCAAAAGGAGAAGATCAAATATGTAAAGCTGACCGGAAGCTCAACAAAAAGGCAGGAACTTGTAAATGCCTTTGAGAATGACAAGGATTGCAGGGTATTTCTGATCAGTCTCAGGGCCGGGGGGTTGGGATTGAACCTTATAAGTGCTGATTATGTGTTTTTGGTTGATCCCTGGTGGAATCCCGCCGTGGAGAACCAGGCTATCGACAGAACACACCGGATCGGCCAGACCAGGAATGTCTTTGCCTATCGTATGATCTGTAAGAATACCATCGAGGAGAAAATCATGGATATCCAGAAAAAAAAGAAAGCTCTGGCTGACGATCTCATCAATACGGAGCAGGGTTTTGTAAGCAAGCTTACCAAGAAGGATCTGGAGCAGCTTTTCAGCTAGAAAGACACGGGCAGGGATTGCAAATCCGTGCCAGCAGGAGCCGATCCGGACTCGGGGGCACAAGATCGGAGCCATGCGCCAGAATGTGCCAGATTGTGAACGCCATGCGCCAGTGTATGGTGAGTATGGTGAAGAAGGAAAGCTGGTCCGGCTTCGGTATCCGGCGGGTTTTATGGTTCCAGGTGAAGGTCCTGTATTAATTCCCTGCTGAATACGCCGGCGGCTATTTCTCTGACCTCTCCGGTCATTCGTATGTTCATATCCTCTTCTATCTGCAACTTTAGAATCCCTCCCTGCATATTCATTGTAAGGTTTCTGTTTATTAATCCCCTTTTCACAAGGACAGAAGCGGCTGCGCAGGAGGAACTCCCCGATGCCAACGTGTATCCGGCTCCGCGTTCCCATATAAGTATTTGTGCCCTGTCAGGGGACAATACCTTTGCAAACTGCACATTTATGCGGTTGGGAAACAATTCATGATTTTCGATCATTGGGCCGTACTTTCTGATCTCTTTTTCATTCAGTCTGTCCATGATCACTACACAATGAGGATTGCCCACTGAAACACAGTTCACTTCAAATTCTCTATCCCCGGCAGTTATTGTTTCTTTAATAAACTCGGGCTTGTCAGAATCGACAGGTATATCGGAACTTTTGAAAATTGCCTTACCCATATCCACAGTAATCATAAATGCCTTACCGTCTTTTTCTTCATCAATAGTAGCATGCACTTTATCCGTCAGTGTCTCAACAGAAAACTTTCTGCTTTTTGTAAAACCATGATCATAAAGATATTTGCAAAATATCCGCAGGCCGTTTCCGCTCTTCTCAGCCTCCGATCCGTCAGGATTATAAACCCTGAATCCAAAATCAGCGCTTTTGGCAGGAACCTTCATAACAATACCATCCGAACCTATTCCGAAATTTACATTACAAATCCTTTTTACAGCATTTTTGGTCAGTTGAAAACCAATATTTTCGCTGTCAATAACTACATACTCATTTCCCAATCCGTGCGACTTAATAAAGGAGTTAGTTTCCAAATCGTTATATCTTAAAATTAAAAATCAATATAATTTAAAATACAGGTGAACTTACCTGCATATGGTAATAATCCCGATTCAATCCTTTATTGTAAAATTCCTTAACAAATCGTCCAGGTCATCTCTTCTGCGTATCAACCGGTAATCTCCTTCTGAATCAATCAATACCTCAGCAGGCCTCAGCCTGTTGTTATAGTTCGAGCTCATGGAATAGCCATAAGCGCCGCTATCCAGAACACCCAGTATATCTTTTTCGAATATTTCCGGCAGCTTCCTGTTGGAAGCGATAATATCTCCTGTCTCACAAATATTTCCAACGATCATCACCGTTTCTTTTTCGCGTGAAGCAGCTTTATCCATACTGTATATCTCAACATCATGATGAGAACCATACATTGTAGGTCGCAAAAGCACATTAAAACCAAGATCGGTGCCAATATACTTCTTATCATAGTTCATTTTCACAGCATTGACCCTGCCCAGCAAAATGCCGCATTCGGCAACAATATACCTCCCGGGTTCTATCTTGAATTCTATTCGTTTACCATAATCATTTACCCATCGTTCAATTTTGTCCGACAGCTTTTCCCCAAGCACATTCAGATCGAGCCTTGCCTGTTTTGCATGCTTTTGATATGGTATTCCGAATCCGCCTCCAAGATCAATAAATTCAAGGTCATCAAACTCTCCGGCTACCTGAAGGATCATCTCCGTACTGTTTAAATATGCTTCCCCATCCAGAAATAATGATCCTATATGTTGATTTATACCTTTAAGTTTCAGTTGATGCTTTTTTAGTATTTTTTTTACATCAGGGATATATTTTACTTCTATCCCGAATTTTGTTTTCTTCCCACCGGTTGTCACTTTTGCATGGTGCCCGGCTCCTACTCCGGGATTCAGGCGAAAAGCAACTTCTCCCCCGGGATTTAATTTACCATACATCTCAAGCTGGGATAATGAATCAACAGAGATTTTTACACCGCTGCTGATTGCAAATTTAAATTCCTCTTCACTGACATTATTGCAAATATAAAAGATCTGATCAGGCCTGTATCCGGCCTTAAGATTAACATAGATCTCCCCGGGAGACATGGCATCAACCGTCAATCCCTCATCCCTGATAATCTTTAATAATTCGAGATTGCTGTTTGCCTTTGGTGAATAATTTACAACAAACCTGTCATAAGATATGAGGCCTTTCAAATCACGACACCTTTTTCTTAATATATTTTCATTATACACATAAAGTGGTGTCCCGAATTCTTCTGACAATTTTACAGGATCAGTATTGCCAAAAAAATTTTTGTCTTTGCTTATAATCGAATAAATATAATTCATTGCTTCTCTATGATGTTACTTATATTTGTCGCAAAATTATTATAATGGCGCGAATAAACGAAAATTATTTGAAGTTACAAGCGGGATACCTGTTCCCGGAAATTGGAAAAAGAGTACACGAATACCATTCGAAAAATCCTGAAGCCAAAGTAATAAAGATGGGTATCGGAGATGTTATACTGCCCCTGGCTCCATGTGTTATCCGATCTTTTCATGAAGGAGTTGATGAAATGTCAAAACAGGAAACATTTAAAGGATACGGACCGGAGCAGGGATATGAATTTCTTCGACACGCGATAGCAAAAAATGAATACCGCGACAGGGGTATTGATATTCATGAAGACGAAATATTTATTTCTGACGGTGCAAAATGCGATACAGGCAATATCCTGGAAATTTTCGGGCAGGAGAATACCATTGCAGTACAAGATCCTGTTTATCCCGTGTATGTTGACACCACCGTGATGGCAGGCCGGACAGGCAACATACAAAAAAACGGCTATTATGAAAATTTGGTGTACATGCCATGTACAGCAGATAACGGATTTATCCCTGAGATACCCTCTGAAAAAACAGATATCGTGTTTTTATGCTACCCGAATAACCCGACCGGGACAACTGCCTCCGTGAAGGAACTGAAAAAGTGGGTGGATCATGCATTGAAAAACGATATTGTTATTCTTTTTGATGCGGCTTATGAAGCTTATATTTCTGAAAAGGATATTCCACATTCAATTTATGAGATCGAGGGAGCAGATCAGGTGGCAATAGAGTTTAAAAGTTTTTCCAAAACAGCAGGATTCACCGGTACGCGTTGTGCCTATACAATTGTCCCAAAAGCATTAAAAGGATATTCCTCCGGGGGCGAAAAACATTCCCTGCATTCATTGTGGTACCGGAGACAATCGACAAAATTCAACCAGGTTTCGTATCCTGTTCAGAAAGCCGCTGCTGCAGTTTATTCTGATAGCGGTAAAAAAGAGATACAGGAAACGATAGATTACTATATGGAAAATGCAAGGATAATGCGTGAAAGTTTTGCCGGTATTGGATTTGAAGTATACGGTGGTTTGAATGCTCCTTATGTCTGGGTAAATTCGGGAAAAGGATTAAGCTCATGGGAATTATTTGATAAGATATTGCATGAAGCCAATGTAGTGGGAACACCCGGTTCTGGCTTCGGCCCTTCGGGAGAAGGATATTTCAGGTTTTCCGCTTTTGCCTCACGTAATAATGTCATCGAAGCGATGGACAGACTAAAATCGCTTAATTTCTGAGAATAATTGTAAATATCCAGACCCTACATAACAATCCCTTTGAGATAATAAATACCTGATGCCGATTTTATATGTAAAATATAAATGCCTGCATCCAGCTTAATTGAAAAGATGGTGTTATTAATATGTTCGTCCTTTTTTACGACCATTCCATTAATGTTGAATACATCTACTGATGAAGGAGTTTCTAAATTGTGAATTGTAATTTTCCGAAATCCCGGAACAACAAACGGAGAGTCAATTTTTTTTTCTGATGGGGTTAAACCGGTTATATCATCCGATATATGTATAAGTGCCCATTGGCGATGATAATTACCTGTGGCTCCAAAATCCCACAAACCCACACTGGCTCCACTGGCGGTGCTTCCGCCTTCAACATCCATAGCCTTACCCGTTTTTATGGAATTTATCCTTACATACCCGCCTTCGACATGTGAAACATTGTAGACCTGGCCATCAAGGTTACCCGACCTTTCTTCCAGTCTCAAAAAATATGAACCGTCATCGGTAATAACTTTATGGGATGCCTTGTTTGATATCACATACCCATCGGGTACTACATAAAAATCCCAGTGTTCTTTGGTATCAATATAATCTTTGTCCGGAGTGGTTTGAATTACATTCTCATTATTGCCGGCTGTTAAGACATTATCACTGTTACGGCTATATATAATATATGTAGCTTGTTCAGGAGTTTCGTATTTATATTCAAGTGGTTCCGGATCATTATTGAAACTTATATTGTCCAAAAAAAGAATAGTGCGAAGGATTGTTGAACCGTATGGAGATATTTTTATTTCATAAATATTTTCACCTGACAGATCTTCAAGATCAACCACCAGATCAATCCATTGGCCGGCAGAAAATAATTTTTCTTCCACAACATTATTCACTTCAAACTTTAACTTTGGAATTGGGGATTTGACCATTACATGTAAAAACCGGGATTGATCAGTGACCAAAAGAGGTGATCCCAATAAAATAACCAATGTATCTTCCGTATGACCTTCATCGGCTACTTTGGGTATATCACATTCCAAAATATTTGCAGAAGTGTTAATACCAACGATCTCATTATTATCTGTTAAGGATGAACCGGGATTTCTGTCCTCATGGCAATTGAATTCGCATGCCGGGGTGGCCTGGGAAGATTCAAAATCATACACTGGAGGATCTTCGGTAACCACCCTCTCGTTCGGATCACTATTTATGCAAATATTATCAATGAAATACTCTGTATTGTCAACGGATGCATGAAAATTTAACCTGTTAAAAAAATTGCCCGGCTCCAGGTCAATAACCTGGTCCTTCCATTCATTGCCAATTCCGAGGTAAATATCATTGCTTGTATACGATGTGGGTGATCTTTCAATAATATCGGGTGTATAAGTCATCACATGCAGATATCGTGCTTCAGGCGATGTAAACAGCGTATCTTCAAATTGATAGATTATAGTGTCACTTTCACCGACAAATGATATGAGTGATTTTTGACTGTTATTCAGGCCATCCTTTTTTTGATTTTCATCCACGGTTAAATCATCACCTTTGAAACCACCGCTTGTGCCATCTTCAAATGAAATTCCATGAATAATAGCAAATTTATTATAGTCAAATACTTTCACAGGCAAAACAAATGTTGAAATGCTCATATCCGGAGATGTATACAACAATTTTTTTTGCGATACATCCAAATCACCCTTATCCTCGCAGTTTTCTATTGTGCTTGTTCTGTAAAACTTCGCGGAACCGGCTGTTTCACGAAATTCTGAAAGGTCAAAATCAAATGTCTGTTCCCTGCCTGAAAAGTTAATAACTGACATTACAAGTTCATCTTTCCCGGGACTAAGGGCAGCCAGCGTATTCATATTACCCGACTCAATAATTACATATCCCTGCTTTATAAACCTGGTAACCTGCATCCTTACATAAAAATTCTTTACAATATTATACGTCTCTTCCTCAAAATCACACCTTAACTGGCACCAGGTGTCGTTATGTTCTTCCATTAATTGCCAGTCGAGCCATGCCGAAGGTTTCATGTAACGGATGTCATCAAATAAACGTTGTGCCAGGCGTATATTATTTTCAAGGCCGCTGCCGCCAATACCTATGGGGCCGGTTTCGGACTGCCATAAGGTTTTATCCATTTTCCGTGAAAGGTTATAAGCCTCTACGCGTTCTGCATTTGATCCTGAATATGTATGCGTGTTAAGCTGTCCTAAAATACCAGGAATATCACCGGCCTTGATATAACCGTTCATTGCATAAAGAAAAGAATTTATGCCGGACTCATCAGAGGCAGCAATCACCGTGTTCAAACCCGAATTTTGAAGTTTCGGGTATAAAACACGCAACAGCCCGATCTGTGAATTAAGATCGAAATGACATCCCTCCTGCCCTCCAAGATAGCCCCAGTAACCGGTTAAGGATTCATTAAAAGGCTCCAATGTTTTAAACTCTATGCCAAAGGAATCCTTATAAAATTTACATACATCGATAAGGTAATTACAAAACATCCCGTAATATTCCGGCTTCAGATTATCCGCGGAGGCAGGATCATTGCCTGCCGAACAACCACTGTATGTCATCCAGTAGGGAGGAGAATTGGAAAATGCCTCGAAAACAGCATCAGGCCTTTTTTCTTTTATTTTTAACATGATCTTTCTCTGGCCCGGATCAGCTGTCCAGTCATAGAGAGAATCCTCTCCCGGCTTAAATCCTTCCATTTCGGCCCTTACACCCTTCCCCTCTGCCATGTGGCCGGGATCACCAGGTGTTGAATAATGTGACGGGTCATCACCTCCGCCGATATTATACCTGAAAATATTCATATTCAATTGATCAGGTGAAGTAATCAGGTCTATAATTTCATCTATCTTCGCTTCATCTTCCCATTTACCAACCATATTGGCCCACCAGCATAGCGATGAACCCCATCCTTCAATTGTCTGATATGTTTTATCCGCATCAAGTTTGACCTCCACCGTATCCTGGGCCCGCCCGGGATAAAATGTTATTAAAACAACTACAAAGAAACTTATGAAAAATCTTTTCATGACATAATTATTAAAATGTTTTTCTTCACGCCCTGTATTATTCACGCAACCTGTTTAATACATATGCAGTGTGTCAAATGCCGGCACATGAATAATTACAAAGGAACCTATATTAATATAGAGTCTTCTGAAAAAAGTCTGTAGTGCATCAGATACAAGGCGGCAAAGCGAAGGTGTATAATAATAATGAGAGCTGAAGCCAACGAAGTAGATGATGTGCTAAAGGCTAACGAAATATTGTCCTTAATAAATGCAAAGGATTTTATAATTATGCATCAATAACCTTGCACTTTACAAACAATGAGTTGCCGTATTGTTTTGAATATAAATTCATTTCGTGTTTTTCAGCAGACCCTAATAACGGAATTTGAGAAAAAGCCGCTATATGTCAATCTTACTGGCCGGGAAGTGTCTTATTTTCATCATCTTTCAGCATTACCGTAAAGATGAATAATACCACGGCTGAAGCTGCAAAAATCACGATTAGGGTCCAGATGATCTTTTCTAAGACCTCCTCCAGGGGGATCACATCCCAAATACCCAGTACACCCAGAATGGTAAATAATAAAACAAGTCCGATTAATAAATAAGCAACAATTTTTTTCACTGGATTCATGATTTATTGGTTTTTTATTTGACTAATTTTTTCAATTTAACTGACAAATCATATATTGAATAAAAAGTAAATCTTCCACTTTCAACATCCAGTTCCCATACCGGCTTTCCTTTTTCTTTCTTCACTTCAACAACCCCTGACCCTTCACTATTTACAGTTACCCTGAACCCCAGTCTGTTGAGCGCTTTTTCAGTAATACTTTTAATATCTTTATCTCCCTCCAAACGGATAGTTTTCACATAATGTCCCGCAAACCTGAACTCACCACTATCCTGATCAAAAATAACTCCCGAATCGCGAAACAATTTATTAAATATACCACTAATAATCAAATCTTCAGGTGCTCCTTCCATTATTTTACCCTCATCTATAAGCCATATCTTATCCGCAACCTGCAATGCAAGGTGAAGATCGTGTGAAGACATTATCACTGCCTTTCCAATTTCTGCAGCCAGCCTGCTTAATACACGTAAAATCTCAAACCTGTTTGCAAGATCGAGAAAAGCAGTAGGCTCATCAAGCAGGATAAGGGGAGTGTCCTGGGCAATAGCCCGTGCAATCATCACGCGCTGGCGTTCCCCGTCACTGATCCTGGCAATGTCATTGCCCGCTATATGATCAGCCTGAACCTTTTGTATTGCATCATCCACAATGTTCCAGTCATTCAGCCTCAAGCGCCCCAGCATATTTGTATACGGATGGCGCCCCAGTGCCACCATATCGCGAACAGACAAATGTTGTACGCGAACATTTCCTGCAGAAACAAAACTGATGGTTCTGGCAAGCTCACTTATTGCATATTGGCTACTCTCTTTTCCTGCATAATAAATATTTCCTGCTATGGATGACTGTAACACAGCCAGTGTGCGTAAAAGAGTGCTTTTCCCTGTTCCGTTCCTTCCAATGAGCACCACCAGTTCCCCCTTTTTGGCCTTAAGTGATATGTTTTCCAGCACGGTGTATTCTCTGCCTCCTGAAAGAGCATACCCTGCAGCAAGTTTATCGGTGCTTAGTATAATATCATCACTAATCATGCAAAACCTGATATTTTATGGTTTTTATAAATGATCCATATCACTATGGGTATACCCAGCAGTGAGGTGACTGAATTTATGGGCAACTGACTATCCTGCCCGGGCATCTGTGTGATCATATCGCTTAAAAGCATCAGCACTGCCCCCAGTAATATAGTTGCGGGTATTAATATCATATGATTGGCAGACCGGAAAAGAATTCGCGCCACATGGGGCACGGCAATGCCTATAAAGCCTATCGGACCGCAGAAGGCAGTTATGCTTCCTGCCAGCAAACTGGTAGACACAAAAATGATTATCCGGCTGGATATAATGTTCACTCCCATACTCCGGGCGTAATCCTCGCCCAGCAACAAAGCATTCAGAAGCTTGGCGGAAAGAAAAACCATAACCAGTCCTGTTACCACAGAAGGTATCAGAACATACAACTGTGAGCGCGTAAGGCTGCCCAGGTTACCCAGCGACCAAATAACATAGATCTTCAGCATGCTTTGGCTGGTAAAGTATTGCAATATGCTGACAAATGCAGAAATGGCACTGCCAAAAAGTATCCCGAGTATAAGAATGGTCATAATATCACGCACACGCATTGACACACCCAAAATTATGAACATGACAATACCTGATCCTATCCATGCAGCAATAACCTGGGCCCAGTTACCCATATTATTAAATCCCTGAACGGGAAAAAGTGATCCCAATCCCAGGATCAACATTGCCACACCAAAGCTGGCACCTGAACTGATCCCCAACACATAAGGCCCTGCCAGCGGATTGCGAAAAACCGTCTGCATTTGTAAACCACTGACCGACAAAGCAGCACCGGCCAAAATGGCGGTGATGGCTTTTGGCAACCGAAAATTCATCATTATGGCATGCGTATCTTCACCTGCCATCTCACCTTTTACAATAGCAACAAGATCCGGAATGGCAATGCTCACCGGACCTGTCAGTAAATCGGCTATGAACAGAAGAATAAGAAGTATTCCTATTATTAGGAACAGGATGCTTGTCCTGCTGTGCATTCTCTCTTTCGTCAATTGATACGGTTTTTTGAATATAATTCAAAAGAACAAAATTTGACCGGTTTAGAAAAGAAAAAACGCAGGAAAGGAATTATATCCTATGGTAACTTCTGATAATAGTACAATTCGTGATCAGGCAGAATGTGTGGATGAAAGATGCTGATCATGTCGGCTAGGATAATATCAGGATGAACGATGCCGGATTCGAAATAATCATTGCCGCCGTGTTTGCTCACCCGTGCATTGTTATTATATACATTACCATATTGATAAGCTTTAATATCAGTAAAACGGCTGTCAGCTTCCCCAATATCCTGCAGACTGTTTGCATTGCCCGGGTTAAGCCAGTAATCAGCATCCCTGGTATTATCAAATATCAATTCCAGTCCCAGGGGCTGACTCTCCCGTGAGGTTCTGTCTTTCCAAAGGTAATCCCCTCCAGCATCATCAATAAGCTTTGCTATATATGAATTGCCACCCGACACATACCAGGTACCATTCCATGGAAGGTCAAGCATTACTTCCGGCCTTTCATCAATGTCTGCTGCTTTGCTTGCCAGACTGTTATATATGGCGGCAACCGAATCGAAACGCACGGCAACTTCCTTTTCCTTATTATAAAAGGCAGCCATAAATTTCACCCATTCCATTTTTCCCAAAGGTGAATTTTCAAGATAATCACCCACGAATACAACTGTTAAACCCATCTCTTCCAATCTCGACACTGATCGTAAAATATTTCCTGAAACACCATAAACAAAGATAACATCGGGATCTATGCTAATCAATGACTCATAATTAAGGTTTTCACTGTTACCTATATCCCTGATCTTTTGTTCCTCCAGGTTATTTTTTACAGTTGAATTAGTTATATACCTGCTTCCCGATATTCCGGCAATACTGTTTATCCCGCCAATAAAATCCAACATGGCAATATGTGTGGTTGACAGGCATACGACCTTATCCACAGGTATTTGCACATTAATTGCATATCCGGGAAGATGATCAGGTTTACCTGTGAATAAATAATATTCATACTGTATATCTTTTGCTTTTTGCCAGGGATCTTTCACAGTCAGTTTTTTATAACCGGGATGATATTCAACCTCAAAACCCGAAGCATATTCAATTAGTAAGGAATCAATACCTGTTGATTGATCCCGGGCGCTGTTTTTCCTGCCTGTTCGCGAACAGCTTATTAAAACAGCGATTACAGTTATAAAGAAAAGTACCTGCCTGTTCATTACATGCTGGTTTCCTTAAAATATTCACCACTTCTTTTTGATGTTTGTTGTTTGAAAAACTGTGAATTCACAAGCTTACCGTTTTGAAAATGTTCGGTACCCCACGAATATTTCACTTCCCTGAACTCATTGGCAACATTATCGCGGATAACGATATACCGCCGTATAGTACGAAATTCTTCCTTATATATCTCGAGAGTCACACCATCGGGATAATCCTTTTTTAACTTATCCAGGTATCTGTCACGCTCATCGTCATTTTTAAACTCCAGCTCAACCAGTTTGGATGAAGCAGCTTTATTACGCGCCGCGGGCTGCCTGGTCTGCTGTGTGTTTTGTTGTTTGGCCAGTAAGCTGGTGATCTCATCTATCTGCTTTATCCTTTGCCGCGGATACGCCTCACCGGCTTTTATATTCAAAGCATCCTGGTAACCTGATTTTGCAGTTTTATAATCAGCCTTGTCAAAGGCATTATCGGCTGCAGCAATAGTTGTTTCATACTCACGCTGAACAGCCAGTTGTTCCTGTTTCTGTTTCTCTGCCTGTGCAAGCAGTCCATCAATTTCAGCTATCTGCTGTTTGGGATAACTTTCCCCGGGCTGGTAAGCCAGCGCCTGGTTATAATACGATTTAGCCTGCTCATAATCTTTACGGTCAAACAACTGATCAGCCTGTACAATCAATTTCCGGTAGTTCTCCTTTTTTTGCCGCGCCTCAGCCAGTGCTTCCTGCTGTGATTTCAACAGTTGTTTAATTTCGCTTATTTTCCCCGAGGGATATTGCTCACCCGGTTTAATGGCAAGCGCATTATTGTATTCAGTAAGTGCTTCTTCGTATTCTTTCATCCTGAAAAGGCCATCGGCTTTACTTACAGCCGCCTTATAATCGTTTTCCATTTTCTGTTGCCTGTCCAGTTTACGTTGTTGATCAGCCACTAAGCGTTCAATCTCACTAATCCGGTTTTGCGGATGTACCTCTCCCGGTTTAATTCTTAACGCGCTTTCATAAGCCTGTTTGGCAGCAGTATAATTTCTTTCATTGAACATATTATCTGCATTGGCGATCATTTCATTATATTGCTTGTTTTTAGCCTGTTCTGCTCCCTGTTGTTCCTTTTTTTCCTTAATCAACAATTCGATCTCCCTGATCTTGCTTGTTGCCACAGGATCGCCGGGTTTATATGTAAGTGCTTCTTCGTAACTGTTCTTCGCATTTACATATTGTTTTGTATTAAATAATGATTGTGCATTCGCTACAGCATTATTATATCCCTGTTCTTTCCTCTGCTGTTCTTTAGCTTCCATGGCAGCCATCTCACGTTGTTCTTCAGCTTCCCTCTCAGCAATCTCACGTTGTTTTTCTGCTTCCCTGGCAGCAAGCTCACGTTCCTTTTCTGCCTGTTGGGCAGCGATCAGCCCGTTAACCCGGTCAATCCGCTGTTTGGTATAAGTATCTGAAGGTTTGAGTGAAAGTGCTTTTTTATAGGAATCAAGCGCATCGGTATAGTTCTTATTTTTATAATGCCCGTCAGCCATAGCCAGTGCAGCATTAAATTCACGTTCCAGCTCTTCCTGTCGTGCCTGTTGTTCAGCTCTTTTCTGCTCAGCGATCATTTCATCTATCTGATCTATCTTTTGTAAGGGCTTTGCTGCCTCCGGCCTCATTGATAATGCTTTATTAAAGGTTTCTTTAGCAGCTTCGTACTGCTTTTTGGCTAACAGGGCCTCAGCCTTTTGAACCGTCTGATTATAAGCTCTGTCCTGTTCCTCCTGCTTTGCCTGTTGCTGCTGTTCCCTGGCGATCAATGCATCCAGCTCCTGCACCCGGCCCTTTGCAATTGCAGAGGAAGGCTGTAAAGTAAGGGCCTCATGATAAATGGTTTTTGCCTCACTGTATTTTTTTGCCGTAAAGGCATCATTTGCCCGCGCGATAAGCGAATTGTACTGATTATTCAGGGAATTCTGCCTTTGCTTATTACTTTGTTGTGTATCGATGGATTTAATTTTCTCACGGGGATAACCTTCACCCGGTTTAAGGTTCAACGCCCTTTCATATTGTTGTTTTGCCTCATCAAGACGTTCCTGGGCGAGCAGGGCATCACCTTCGGCAATAGCTTTATCATACATTCGGTCATTTTCTTCATTTTTCTCTGCCCTTTCACTGATCTTTTCGATCTGATCACGGGGATAACGGTTATCGGGCTGCAGGGTCATTGCTTCATTGTACTTTTTCGCTGCTTCATCGAATTTATCCTGCTTAGTCAAACGATCAGCTTCATCAATCAAATCTTCATATTTCTTTATATAGCATTCTTCCAGATCAAAGTACACATCCTGAAACCTCATTCTCTGTCTGTTCATATATGATTTATCCGACTCAAACTCTTTGCTTCTCTTATTAAAGCTGATCTTGTCAACCGGGTCACTGAATGCCGATACATCCACTCCTTCACAGGTCTTTACAATACTCATCGCAAATTCGGAAACATATGCCGTTTTGATGTCTTCAGGTACTTCCGTATCAAAATCAATACGTTTAGAGACGAATCCGCTTTTAGTAAATTCAATTGAATAATATTTATTAAAATCAAGGATAAATGAAAAATGACCCGATGATCCGGTGGTTTTTGAATCAACTTTATTATTTCCTTCATAAAGGTTAATAATAACACCTGACATCGGTTGCCGGTTATGTTCAGCTACCCCCGTCACTTCGAGGTAAACTTTTTCCGGGTCACCGCTTTGTGAGTCTAACGCGGAAAGTGTAACAAAAACAAAACAACCAATAAACAGGAAAACTTTCATACTCCTCAATCCAAGAATTTCTTTTACGAAAACTTTATCTCCAATCATTTTCAAATAATTTATTGAATCAAACTTACCTTCCTGGTAATAACATCTCTTTTATGGGTAATTTTAAGTATATAAATACCCGTTTGCAATCCGTTTACGTCGAAGTGGATCAAATTGTTATGTAAAATCATCTTATTTTTAACCAATAATCCGTTCACTGAATACAGCTCTATAATAACAGCATCTATATATTCATCGGGAAGATCGATCGTAAGTTCTGATGAAGCCGGATTTGGATAAATGATCAGCTGTGATCGCGGCAATCCCATTTCATCCGGTTCTAAACCGGAAGGTACTGAAGAAGAACCTATCACACTGATATCGAATGATGTGCACACTCCACCGATTGATGCATCCTCCAGGGAAACCCACTGATCATCTTCCTTTATCCAGGCAGTGTTTAATTGTCCGCTTACCCTTTCATTTGCCATATACAAGGCAAAAGTATCCTGCACGAAATAGTTGATCCCGTATCCGGCATAGAAGTCACCCGACAATTCAATTGCCGAATCAAGTTCAACATAATATGTAAGATTCTCTTTTAGATAGTCATAAGATATCGCCTGTTCATAAACCGGGTCTCCGCCCGCAGGTTCCCCTTCCCATATCTTCAGCATAATGAATGAATTATCCGAACCGGCAAATGAACGGTAAACATGCAGGCCGGCTTCACGAAGATAGATAATGCCGTTGTTAACAAATTTCTCGGCAAAAACCGATATACCTGCCTCATTGTGACCTGAAAGGTATCCCCAGTATCCCTGGGGTGAAATAATGCCTGTTTCATCTTCATCCGATATGTTACCCAGGGTATCCAGAGATGAAAAGTAATCGGCATAAGGATCGTATCCCCCCCACTGCTCAACATCTTTGCCAAGCGGGTCAAGCCAGTGTTTAAGTTGTTGTCCCGGCTCATCATAATCGGCCCAGCACCGTGAAAATTTTTGAAAATAATCATAATAGGGATAAACGCAAGAAGCATCTCCCCCGGTAAGATTTCCTATAACCTTATCTTCCTGGTTGAATAAAGCTGCTCCCGAAGATCCTTTTTCCGTAGTTCCCAGGTCCCACTTATATATCTGCCAGTGAGAAGACTCATCCAGACCATCACCAAAATTACCTGTTGTTGCAGGATCATCATCAATAGTGACCTTCTTAACATCACCCCAGGGATGGTGTATGGAATAGCTGTTCTCCGGCGACCGGGTTGTTGCATCCCATCCTGCAAAATATGGCTTATAATAATATGGCGGATGTTCACTTAACTTTACAAGCGAGAAATCTACGTTTGCTGAGGTTGCCACTATATCCCCACCTGAAATGGATTTTCCTGCAAAACCGTCAGGGCCGTTACAGTAAGGGCTTTCATAATCAAAATAAAAGAGCGCTGTATTGGCATAATACTCTATGCCCAGACAATGGTTAGCAGTCAGCAGATAAGGCGTGCCTGAATTTTTTGTGGTATTCAACAGCGTACCGGTACAACGTTCTTTCCCGGCATATATTATACGGATCACTGAATATTTTACCCGCTGCATTCCAGGGTCATCAATACAATTGATATCCACGTTACAGGTATCAGAATTTTCAAACCAGCTGTCTTTTTTGCGACTGATACCATAAATGTCTTTGTAATCATGGCCTGCCTGTCTTATGGTCAGGTCCCCGTAGTCTTCCATGCCCTTATCAAGCTGCATCTCAACATATAACCTCTCACCCGGGACGGGTGTAACTGCAAAAACACCCGAAGCTTTATTGTTTTTGCGCGTATAAGCACCCAGGACAAAATCCTGTTTGATATTATAAAGGAAAACCTTAACGCCGGGGGCCAGGTGAAATCTGTTAAAAATAACATTGACCGAATAAGCACCGGCTGATTCAATTCCCACCCGCCATATTTTTCTGCCACTGGTCAATGTTGTCCATGTGCCTGAATTTTCAGGATTAATATCCAGATCATACACTTTTGCAAACCTGTCATTCTTATACCGGCTTTCCCTTTCTTCATATTTCTCTTGCAGATATTGGTTCTTCACATCCGGCTTCAGAAGCACAACCGGTATATGTTCAAGGGCCGAAGGGGTTAGAAGCACAGGGGAACCTTTATGACTGATCTGTGCAGAAAGCAAATTTGAAAATAATATGCAGTTCATTACCGATATGAGTATTAACCTCCCGGTACGCGAATAAACAGTTATTATACTTGAAAAATACACAATGAATTAATTAATGTCTGTCCAAAAAGTCCCATTTGCCGCGTTACGCTTGTCCGAAAATTGCTCATTCACGACTGGAAAACTCCGCGCTTTCGGACAGCGCGAGCCTTGCAAATGAAACCTTCTGAACAGACACATATACGGTTAAACATTTTGATTACTTTATAGACGGACTCTAACACAAAACAAAAATAATTCATTAAATCTATTAAAAAATATTTAACCT
>Ga0307422_1000223_pt1 | contig 33687 bp, 41 predicted proteins | sample SalMarWE160290MG_FD_202153 | JGI IMG/M metagenome (GOLD analysis project Ga0307422, IMG submission 202153) | Salt marsh sediment microbial communities from the Plum Island Ecosystem LTER, Massachusetts, United States - WE1602-90 | ecosystem: Environmental > Aquatic > Marine > Intertidal zone >...
AAATTAAGAATGAATTCAATAATATCCTCACTCATTCCCTCTAGGGTTGAAAATTTATGTTTCACTCCGTTAATTTTTACCTGAGTAATGGCCGCTCCTGGCAAACTGGTTAATAAAACCCGACGTAGGGAATTACCTAAGGTTTGACCATAACCTTGTTCTAAAGGTTCGATAATAAAACGACCAAAATCATTTTTGTTTTCTTCAGTTTTGATATTAAAAAGTGTTTTAAGCATAATTTGCCTCCTTTAATATTTTAATTTTAACGAGAATAATATTCTACTATTAATTGCTCATTAATGTCACCCTCAATTTCTTTTCTCTCCGGTAACCTAACCATCTGGCCAACGGCGGCCTTTTTCTTTAACCAAGCTGGTAGTTCCTCTTTAGTTTGCAGTGATTTCTTAACTTCTTCTATTTTCAAAGCTTTTTCATCCAGGCTTATTATTTCTCCTGGTTTAACCATAGAAGAGGGAATATTAACCTTCTTGCCCTCAACTAAGACATGCTTATGAGAAATCAACTGTCTGGCGAACGCCCTTGAAGGAGCAAACTTCAATTTAAAAACAATATTATCAAGTCTTGATTCTAGCATCTGTAGCAAAACTTCACCAGCAGCTTTTTTTGACTTTTGTGCTTTTTTAAAAAAATGATGAAGCTGTTTTTCCAAAAGACCATAAGTCCTTTTTAACTTTTGTTTTTCTCTTAATTGCCTTCCATATTCACTAACACGACTCCTTGAGGTCTTAAGACCATGCTGTCCTGGGGGAACAGCTCCTCTGCGATCTAAAGGACAAGCCGGTGAATTACAGCGATCACCCTTTAAAAAGAGCTTTGTTTTTTCTCGCCGACATAGTCTGCATTTGGGTCCTAAATATCTAGCCATCTTTAAACCCTCCTTTTCTTCCTTGCCCGAGGTCCATTATGAGGAATGGGGGTTACATCAGCAATTAAACTCATCTTTAAACCAACTGCTTTCAAAGCTCGTAAGGCCGCATCTCTCCCTGGGCCAGGCCCTTTAATAAAAACTTCAACTTCGGTTACTCCTAAAGCCTGAGCTTTTTTAGCAACCGTATCAACAGCCGTTGTGGCCGCATAAGGAGTTGACTTCCTTGTTCCTTTAAAACCCAAAGTGCCGGTAGACCCCCAACATAAAGTTTTCCCTTCGGTATCAGTAAAGGTAACAAGAGTATTATTAAAAGTGGCACTAACAAAAACTTTAGCCTTCATTATTTAGCTTCTTCCTTTCTTTCAGGTAATGTTTCTAATCTGCTTCTATCCTCTTTCTTCATTGCCCCAATCGTTTTTCTTTTGCCTCGCTTGGTCCGAGCGTTAGAACGAGTTCGCTGGCCTCTTACTGGTAGACCACTTGTATGTCGATGGCCACGATAAGAACCAATCGATTTTAATCTTTGAATATCTTCAGAAGTCTTCTTCCGTAAATCTCCCTCAATTAAAAAACTATCTAAAACTTTCGCAATCCGGGCCAGTTCTTCATTGGTTAACTTACCAATTTTCTTACCAGGTTCAATTTTAGCTTTTTTTAAAACATCCAAGGCATTCTTACGGCCTAAACCGTAAATATAAGTCAGGCCGATATCGGCCTTTTTGTCTTCTGGTAAATCGATGCCTACAATTCTCGCCATAGAAAATTAACCCTGCCTTTGTTTATGAGTAGGATTTTGACAAACAATAAAAAGTTTTTTTCGGCGTCGTACGATCTTGCATTTCTGACAACGCTTTTTGACACTTGATTTAACCTTCATCTCTAAAGTCTTTTTATAATCCTTCCTTTTTGATCATCATAAGGGGTCATTACTAGCTCGACCTCATCACCAACCATAACCTTGATGTGATAAATTCTCATCTTTCCCGCCAAATGGCATAAAATAATTCTTCCGTCTTCAAGTCTCACCCTAAAGGTCATATTCGGCAAAGCTTCAGTAATTTCCCCTCTTAGCTGAATATTTTCTTCTTTTTTAACCATTTTTGGTTTCCTTATTTTACCAAACCTATAGCCTTTAGTCTAGAACCTAATTCAAGGCTGTTAAAATTAATGGTTTTTGCTTTCTGATAAGGACAGAGTGCTCAAAAAGACCAGCCAGCTTTTCGTCTTCTGTCTCCACTGTCCAATTATCATTTTTCATAACCAATTTAGGCTTTCCTTCAACATAAATAACTTCTATCGCCAAGACCATCCCTTTTCTAAGCAAAGGCGTTTTCTCTATCCTTTCTGCCAAAAAGCAGGGGATAGCTGGTTCTTCATGTAATCTTCTGCCAACTCCATGACCGGTTAAATTCCTTACCGGATTAAAACCGGCCTTTTTCAATTCCTTCTCAATAGCCCTTGAAATATGGCCAACTCTTTTACCCGCCCTGGCTTGGAGAAGAGCCTCTTTTAAAGCCTTTTTACCGGCTCTTAAAAAAGCCTCTTTTTTCTCATTCCTCTTTCCCCCCACCAAAATCGTCTCGGCCATATCGGTATGAAAACCCTTATAGAAAATACCTGCGTCAATACTTAAAAGATCGCCCTCTTTTAATCGGTACTCATTGGGGATACCATGAACAACTCCCTGATTAACATTCAAACAAGTTGCCCAGTGATAACCTGGAACCATTTTAAAAGAAGCCTTTCCCTTTTGCCCTTCAATCAAACGGCAGGCTAAATTCTCCAAAGAGGACAAACTTTGTCCCACCCTTGCCTCTTTCTTAATTCCTCCTAAAATAGAAGCTAATCTTTTTCCCCCTTCAACCATCACTTCGATCTGTTTTTTGTTCTTCAGGGGTATCATTGACATCCGGTTAAATTTAATTTTTCTAAAATATCCTGATGAATTTTTTTGGTTTCTCTTTCTCCATCAACTTCGATTAAAATCCTCTTTTCTCTGTAAAAATCTAAAACCGGCCGTGTTTCTCCATTAAAAACTTCAAATCTTTCCTTGATAACTTTCTTGGAGTCATCCTTCCTACCTCTTTCTATCAATCTCTTCGACAATCTTTTTCTGCTTTCTTCTTCAGAGACATTAACATATAAAACCTTATCTAATTTAAATTCAAAGGCTTTTGCTTGTTCAATATTCCTTGGGAAACCGTCAATAATGACTCCATTCTCGTAAGAATCTGATTTTAATTGTTCGTTTAAAATCTTCAAAGTTAACTCCTCTTCAACTAGAGTTCCTTCTTCCATGTGCCTTTTTATTTCTTTCGCTTCTTCAGTATCTGCCTTGGAAGCATAAAAGAGTAAATCACCAACAGTTAAACAAGGAATACCTAAAAACTCAGCCAACATTTTAGCCTGAGTTGATTTGCCTGATCCTGGCGGGCCTAAAAAAATAAGATTCATTCTTTAAGAATAGGTATCATAACTACGCATAACCATCATTGATTCAAGTTGTTTGGTCGTCTCTAAGATAACAGAGACAACAATCAAGATTCCTGTTCCTCCTAAACTCATTGTTGCCACTCCGGTTAAACCTTGAGCGATAGAAGGCAAAATGGCAATAAAACCCAAGAAGAAAGCCCCAACCAAAGTCAATCTGCTTAAGATCTTATTAAGATAATGAACGGTTGGCTCTCCTGGCCTGATGCCAGGGATAAAGCCCCCATATTTCTTAATCTCCTCGGCAATCTTTTTCGGATTAAAAACCACGGCCGTATAGAAATAGGTGAAACCGATAACGAGAATAAAATAGACAAGATTATAAAAGAGACCACTTGGTCTAAAAAACCTTACCACCCCGGCAGCAAAACCAGCAATAAAGGCATTTGGCACTCCTTGTAAAAAATTCGCCACCATCGTTGGCAGTAAAACTAAGGAAACAGCAAAAATAATAGGAATAACCCCCGCCTGATTGATCTTTAAAGGTAAATAAGTTGATTGACCTCCATACATCTTTTGTCCACTGATACGGCGAGCGTATTGAATTCTTACCTTACGATTGGCTTCATTAATAAAAACGATACCGGCAATAACAGAGATTCCCATAACAGCAAAGATTAAGATATTCAAGGCATTTTCTGGGCTAAAGATGGCCGCCGTTTGACCAAAGGAAGCCGGAATGCGCCCAACAATACCAGCAAAAATAACCATCGAAATGCCATTACCAATCCCTTTTTCAGAAATCAACTCTCCTAACCACATTAAAAAGATTGTTCCGGCTATCATGGTAACAATCAAAGTCAAAAGCCTTAAAGGGTCCAAGTTAATAATAATCTGCTGATTACGAAGTAAGGCATACATCCCAAAAGACTGCATGGCCGCTAAAGGAACAGTCGCTGCCCTGACATATTGGTTGATTTTCTTTTGTCCATACTCACCTTCCTTTTGTAAAGCTTCTAATTTGGGAATGACCATCGTCAAAAGCTGAAAGATAATAGAAGCATTAATGTAGGGATTCAAACCTAAAGCCATAATCGAGAAATTGGCTAAGGTTCCCCCGGAAAAGATATCCAAAAGTCCCAAAAGTTGGTTTCTGGCAAAGAGATTACGTAAAGCTTCGATATCAACGGCCGGAACTGGAATATGAGCCGCCAATCTAAAGATGACAAAAATGAAGGCCGTAAATAAAATACGGCGGCGAAGTTCAGGAATCTTCCAGGCGTTAACAATGGTCTCTATTATTTTATTCATTTAGTTTCTTTATCAATCTTTCTCTTTTCCTTCTCTTCTAAAACCTTACCGCCGACTTTTTCGATTTTTTTCTTGGCCGATTTAGAACAAGGCAGGTTGACCTTTAGAGCCACCTCCAGTTTACCATCACCCAATATCTTAAGACCAGCACTTTGTGCTTCTTTTTCCTCAATAATGCCCAACTTAACCAAAGATTCTAAATTAACCTCGCTATCTTTTTTAAAGAGGTTAAGATAAACAAGATTAACCACCAAGGGTTTTTTCTTGGCCTTTAATCTCCCTTTTCCTCTTTGTAAAGGGAGTCTCTTTAAAAGTGATTTTTTAACCTTTGTCCCAGTAAAAGTTAAAGGGACTTTACTTCTGGCTTTAGTTCCTTTAGAACCTCGGCCAGAGGTATGACCACCTTTACCAGAGCCATAACCGCGACCAACTCTCTTTTTTGTTCTTCTTGTTGTCTTTTTTAAATTATTAAGCTCCATTATTTTCCCTCATTTTCACTAATATCCGCCAATCTTTTTAAGGCCTCTATGGTTGTATAAACATTACTTGCTTTGTTATTAGTTCCTAAAATCTTGGCGACAACATCCTTAATCCCTGCTAGTTCAACAACCATTCTAACCGGACCACCGGCAATAAGACCTGTTCCTTCTGGGGCTGGCTTAATAATAATTCTAGCAGCTCCCTTCTTTATTCTCACCTCGTAAGGAATGGTTGTCTTTTTCAAAGGAACCTTAATCAATTGTTTTTTAGCCTTAGCAATCCCTTTCTTTATCGCTCCTCTAACATCCAAAGCCTTGCCCAAGCCAACACCAACTTTACCTTTTCTATCACCAACAACCACCAAAACCGAAAAACCAATTTTGTTTCCTCCTTTAGTCTTTTTAGAAACACGACTAATCTGGGCTATTTTTTCTTCGAATTCTTTAACTTCTCTTTCTTCCATTAGAAATCCAGACCTCCTTTTCTGGCCGCTTCTGCCAAAGCTTTAACCCGACCATGATATTTATAAGAGCGTCGATCAAATCTGACTTTTTTAATACCCGATTTAAGAGCTTTCTTAGCTAAAAGAGCACCTACCAAGGCCGCTTTTTCAACATTCTTTAAATTTTCTTGTCGATCTTTTTTATCTAAATCTTTTTCTTGGCAAGAAACCAAAGTGAACCCTTTCTCGTCATCAATAATTTGGGCATAAATATATTTTTGAGAACGGAAAACTGCCAGACGAAAACGTTTATCTTGCTTTTTTTTATCTTCTTTTTTATCAGTCATTATTTTCCTCCTCCGGTACCGGCCGTGCCCACTCCTCCAGCCTTGGCTTTACCGGCCTTTTTTCTTACCTGCTCATCTTGATAACGAATGCCTTTGCCTTTATAGGGCTCTGGGGGGCGGAAATTACGAATACGAGCGGCTATTTGTCCTACCAGGGATTTATCGATTCCGCAAACAATAACCGTATCGTTCCCTTGAACTTCAAATCTAATCCCCTCAGGAGCAATAATTTCTATTGGATGAGAAAACCCTAAAGAAAAAACTAATTTATCACCCTCCAAACTTACTCGATAACCTGTCCCGACAAGCTTTAAGGTTTTAGTAAAACCTTCATTTACTCCTTTAATCATATTAGCAATTAAACTTCTCACTAAACCATGCAATGCTTTAAATTTTTTTTCTTTTGGCCTTTGATTTTTAATCGAAACTTGCTGGTCTCTAATTTCTACTTTCAAGCCAGTTGGTATTTTTTCCATTAAACTTCCCTGAGGACCCTTGACTTCGATCTTGCGTCCTTCAACTTTAACATTGACGCCTTCTTTGATATCGATTAATTTTTTACCAATTCTACTCATAAAATTTTTACCAAATTTGACAAATAATTTCTCCCCCGAGATTAGCCTTTTTAGCCTCTTTATCAGTCATTAATCCTTTTGATGTCGAAACAATTGTTACCCCAATTCCCTCTTTAACTCGAGGGATTTTATTTGCCTTAACATAAATCCTCACTCCCGGTTTAGAAATCCTCTTAATCTTTGTTAACGATGGGCGGTGAGATTTGTATTTCAAAGTCAACTTTAATTTTTTAAAACCTTTTTTAATCTTTTCTTCCTCCATGCTTTTCAGATAACCTTCTTTGAGAATAATTTTGGCTATCGCCTTAAGGATCTCAGACGAATCAGTCTCCACTGTTCTCTTGCCAGCCAAATAAGCATTTTTAATTCTGGTAAGCATATCGGCAATTGGATCACTGACTACCATGATGATTTAGTTACCCCTGGTAACTCTCCTTTGTTAGCTAATTCTCTAAAACAAATTCGACATAAACCAAAAAGACGCATGTAAGCCCGTGGCCTTCCACAGAGGCGGCAACGATTCTTTTTTCTCGTTGAATATTTCACTTTCTTTAAAGCCTTAACTTTTTTTGATTTTTTAGACATTTTTTTCCTCCTCAAAGGGCATCCCCAATTCCGCCAAAAGCCTTTCCGCCTGCTGATTATCTTTACTATTAGTAACAATGGTTACTTCTAAACCACGAATTTTATCAATCTTCGCGTAATCAACTTCCGGAAAAACAATCTGCTCTTTAATCCCCAAACTATAATTACCCCTTCCATCAAAACCTTTCTTGGAGAGTCCTTTAAAGTCACGCAATCTTGGCAAGACAATCCTAAATAATTTTTCTAAAAAATTATACATTCTTTTGCCTCTCAAATTAACCATCAAACCGATAGGTTCACCCTTTCTCAATTTAAAAGTTGAAATTGATTGACGAGCTTTGGTTATCTTTGGTTTCTGGCCAGTAATAGCTGTCAAATCTTCAGCCGCTTTCTCGATTATCTTCTTATCTTGAGTTGCTTCACCAAGCCCCATACTGATAACTACTTTTTCAACCTTCGGTACCGCCAAAAGGTTATCAAGGCCAAATTCCTTTTGTAGCTTCTCTCTGATCTCTTGCTGGTATCTCTCCTGTAAATTACTCATTTTTACAATAAAGCTCCGCACTTTTTGCAAAGACGTTGTTTTTCTCCTTTAGTTAATTGAAAACCAACTCTTGTTTTCTTGCCACATTTGGGACACAAAAGGGCTACATTAGCTAGAGAAATTGGCATTACCTTATCAATAATCCCTCCTTTTTTATTTTGTCCCTGAGCCTTAAGGTGCCTTTTGTAAATATTAATTCCCGGGATTAAAACCCGACCGGTCTTGGAAAAGATCTTTTCAATCTTTCCCTTTCTTCCCTTATCTTTACCTTTGGTAATAATAACCTGATCGCCTTTTTTTAACTTCATATAACCTCCGTCGCCAGAGAGGCTATTTTGACATAACCTCTTTCTTTTATCTCTCTGGCAATAGGACCAAAAACACGTGTCCCTCGAGGATTACCATCCTTATCAATAATGATAACGGCATTATCATCAAAACGAATATAGGAACCATCATCCCTCCTCAATTCCTTTCTCGTCCGTACAATCAAACACTTAACCATCTCTTTATCTTTAACAACCCCGCCAGGATCAGCTTGATCAACCGTTGCTAGAACAACATCACCAATCCTAGCAAAACGTCTTCTAGAACCACCATAAAGACCAATGACCATTAGTCTTTTGGCACCGCTGTTATCTGTTGGTTTAAGAATGGTTCTCAATTGAATCATGATTATTTTTTACCCTTCTCTCTTTTTTCTTCAATGACCTCTGTAATCTTCCATCTTTTAGTTTTACTCATCGGACGACAATCCTGAAATTTTACCTTATCATTAATCTTAACCCCCAGTTCATCATGAACATGATAAATTTTCCTAACCTTGATACGTTTTTTATAGAGAGGATGAACTTTAATTCTCGAAACCAAAACTTTAGCCGTCTTGGGCATTTTAACACTTATAACTTTGCCTATAAACTGTTTCATAGATTTAACTCCTTTTCTCTAATAATCGTCTTAATCTTGGCCAAATCACGTCTCTTTTGCCCTAGAGAGGAAACATTTTTTAACTTGGCTGTTCTTTTATCCATTTTCAATTTAAAAATTTCCTGATCGACTTTCTTAGCCAACTCTTTTAAGGCCTTCAGATCTTTGTTTTTTAGTTCATTCATTTCTTTCTTTTTCATCTTTAATCCTCTTTGCTAATAATTTTCGTTTTAAAAGGTAATTTAACCGCTGCCCTTCTTAAAGCTTGACGGGCAATATCTCGAGGAACACCAGCCAATTCAAAAATAATTTTTCCCGGAATAATCGTCACTACATATCTTTCAATATCACCTTTGCCTCCACCCATTCTGACGCCGGTTGGTTTCTTGGTAACCGGTTTGTCTGGAAAAATCCTAATCCAAACCTTACCAGCTCTTTTGGTATGATGAGCAATTGCCTTTCTAGCTGCCTCAATCTGATGGTCAGAAAGCCAACCACGCCCTAAACTTTTAAGACCATAGTCGCCAAAGGCAAGACTACTCCCTCTTGGAGTAGAACCCCTCATTTTACCTCGAAACTGTCTTTTGTATTTACTTTTTCTTGGCTGTAGCATAATTATTTATTTTCCTCCTTTTCGCCTTTGTAAATCCATACCTTAATCCCTACGTAACCTGACCTCGTTAAGGCGGGAACACTGGCAAAATCGATGTTCGCTCGTAAAGTCTGAGAGGGAATATTGCCTGTTTTTCCTTTATCGCCAAACTTCTCAACACGACTAATTTCGGCACCAGCAATTCTCCCTGATAAAACAACTTTAACTCCTTTTGCTCCTGAAGCCATAACGTTCTCAATAGCCCGACTGACAGCCCGACGATAGGGAAATCTCTTCTCTAATTGTTCGGCAATTTTAGAAGCCACTAAAAAAGCGACTAGATCAGGATTTTTAACTTCTACCGCCTCTATCTCTAAATTCTTCTCCGGGTCATTTATAGAAACCATCTGGCAAAGTTCTTTTTTCAAAGTCTCTAGCCCTGAACCACCGCGACCGATAACTACCCCTGGCCGACTAACGCGCAAAACAACTTTCATTTTGTTAATCGAACGTTCGATTTGGACTCTAGCGATCCCTGCCAACCTTAACTTATTCATCAAAAACTTCCTGATCTTAACATCTTCTAAAAGATTATTCTGATATTGTTTTTTATCATCAGAAAACCAGAGGGATTCCCAATCCCTTGATTGTGGTAATCTGAAACTGAGAGGATTAACTTTTTGTCCCATTCTTTTTCTCCTTTCTTTCTTTTTTAACAGAAATGCCTTTCTTCTTCCCTTTCTCTTCCTTTACTCTTGGTTGGCCTTCCAGAACCATCTTAATATGACTTGTTCTTTTTAAAATAGGATGCCAGTAGCCTCTCGAAACGGCTTTCCCTCTTTTATAGGTTGGTCCTTTACCGACTTCCAAACTTTTAATAACCAAACTATCTTTAATTAAATCAAAGTTTTTAACGGCATTGGCCACTCCTTGCTTTAAAGTTAAAAGTAACGGTTGGGTGGCTCTTTTATTAAAACCTTTTAAAATCTTCTCTGCCTCCTCTGCCTTTAATCCCCGTACAACATCAGCAACCAATCTCCCTTTACGAGGGCTAGTTCTGACATATTTACTTTTGGCAATAACTTCCATAAATTCCTTTTAAGTTTTACTAATAATTCTTTTGACTACTTTACCGTGACCTCTAAAGGTTCGTGTTGGCGAAAATTCGCCTAAGCGATGACCAACCATTTCTTCACTAATAAAAACATCGATGAAATTTTTCCCATTATGAACCTGAAAGGTATGATTAACAAATTCCGGTGGAATCTGGCTAGCCCTGGCCCAAGTTTTAATCGGCTTTTTTTTATCAGCCTTTTTCTGAGCCATAACTTTTTTTAATAGTTTTTGGTCAATGTAAGGACCTTTTTTCGCTGATCTTGACATTTTATCTTTTTCTCCCTTTAATAATTAACTTATCAGAATATTTCTTTCTTTTTCTTGTTTTTTTACCTAAAGTCTTTTTACCCCAGGGTGATTTTGGCGAAGGCATACCGATACCTGATCTTCCCTCACCACCACCGTGAGGATGAGAAGAGGGATTTTGAGCAACTCCACGGACCGTCGGTCTGATACCCATATGCCTCTTAACTCCTGCCTTGCCAAAAACTCTATTTTTCCAATCAAGATTACCAATCTGCCCTACACTGGCAAAACATTCCAAGCTGACTTTTCTTTCTTCACCAGAAGGAAGTTTTAAAATGGCCAATTTTTCTTCTTTATTCATCAAAACAGCTCCCGTCCCTGCTCCTCTAGCTAATTGCCCTCCCTTACCTGGCCTAATTTCAATACTATGAAGAACTGTTCCTAAAGGAATTTTTTTCAAAGGGAGAGCATTACCCGGTCTGACTTCCGCTTTTTCTCCAGCCAATATTTCCTGGCCAACTTTTAAACCTTCCGGAGAAAGAATATAACGTTTTTCTCCATCGGCATAAAAAAGAAGGGCAATACCAGCACTCCGATTAGGATCATATTCAATCGAAATGACCTTGGCCGGAATATCTCTCTTATCTCGTTTAAAATCAATTTCTCGCAAAAATCTCTTTTCCCGGCCACCCTGATGGCGCACGGTTACCTTACCGCTTGCATTTCTTCCCGATTTCTTTGATAAAATTCTTTTTAATTTTTTGTTCATCTTACTTTTCTGTTTCAAATAAATCAATCTTATCTCCCTCTTTAAGCAAAACAATCGCCTTCTTCCAATCAGCTTGATAACTCTCCTTTCTTGTTCTTAAAGCGCGATGCTTCTTTCCTCTAACCATTATCGTCCTTATCTTCAATGGTTTAACCTTAAAAAACTTCTCGACCGCTTTTTTAATTTCCTCCTTGGTTGATCTTCTGTCAACTTCAAAAACATATTTCTGCTCGGCCGTTTGCCCAGCCGCTTTTTCAGTAATAATTGGTCTTTTCAAAACATCACTTAATTTCATTTTTTCTTTAAAAATTTCTTTTCTAACTCTCCTATGCTTTCTTGGGCAAATAAAAGCTGATTGCTATTTAAAACCTGATAAGGATTAATCAGATCAGCCTGTAATAAATTAAGATTTTTAATATTTCCTGAAGCTCTTTTAACATTCTCAAAATCTTTAGGCAAAACCAAAGAAACTTTTTTCTCTCCTAATTTAAATTTGCTTAAAAGATCAGCCATTTGTTTTGTTTTTGGCTCTAACTTGCCAAAATCCTTAATGACCAAGATTTTCTTTTCCCCAAGTTTTTGGCTTAAGGCAGAAAACAAGGCCTTTTTTTTCAAGACCTTACTCATTTTTAACTTAAAATTTTCAATCCCTTTTGGCCCATGGGCTGTACCTCCACCGACAAAAATAGGAGCTGATTTTGCTCCATGTCTTGCTCTCCCAGTACCTTTTTGCCTAAACCACTTGCTCTTAGTTAAATTTATCTCTGACTTCGTCTTAGATTTAGCCCGCGCCTTTCGTTGGTTACTTAAATAAACTCTGACTGATTGAGCCATTAAAGCTTCATTTACCGGAACCTTAAAAATCTCTTTAGGAAGGCTTATCTTGCCTGATTTAGTTCCTTTGATAGTGTAAAGATCAACTTGAGGCATTTTACTCCTTCTTTTCCTCCTTTACTTTCTGGGTTTCTGGTTTTTCTTCTTTTTTCTCCTCTTTCTTTTCTTCCTCAGGCTGACCTTCTTTTTCTTCTTTCTCAGCTGCTTCTGCTTCCTTTAACTTTTCCTGGGCTTCTTTTTCTTTTCTTAAACGTTCCTCTTTTTCTTCTTCTGTTTCCTGAATTTCTCTTTGTCCTTTCTCCATAAAAGGAATAAACTTTTTATCTTCTCCATATTTCTCTATAAACAAATTGCTTCCTCTGTATCCAGGAAGCAAGCCTTTAATAACTATCTTCTTACCCTTTTCATCAACCTCCATAATGACCAAGCCAGTAATGGTTTTCTTTTGATTACCCATATGGCCGGGCATTTTCTTACCCTTATGGACTCTGCCTGGAGTAGTCGTCTGGCCAATTGACCCTGGGGCTCGAAGCCGATCAGATTGACCATGAGTTTTAGGCCCACCTTTAAAACCCCAACGCTTAACAACACCAGCAAATCCTTTTCCTTTTGAAAAACCGGTGACTTTTACCAAATCACCAGTTTTTAAAGACGTCTCTTTTTCAAAGACAAGACAAGTCACGGGAATTCGCTTCCCGTCTTGCAAGAATCTCTGTAAAGATTCAATCTTTTTTCCTAGAGTAATATCTTTTTTCATCTCTAAAACCACAAAAAAGAGCGCCGGAGGCACCCTTAAAAATTGCGCCTAATTGATTAAAAAGTCAAATCAAAAGAGTTTTACCTCCATTAGCGATAATTATAAAGTAAAAAGAGAGAAATTGCAATATTAAAAGAAGGCAACATTTTAACTAGTATTAATCTTAAAACCAGAAATTAACAGTCCTATAATTGAATCTTTTCTTTTTTTATGCTATTATCCAAGCCACTTGAGGCTTACCGCTCTTTAACAGAGAGTTTTAATATAAATTTTTAAGTAATCTTAGAGGAAGGAAAAGAAGATGAATTTTTGGTACATGGTTCTAATAGCTGGAATTTTAGGAGCTGTAGCAGTTTTTTTAACAGATTATAAGATTCAAATTGGAAAAGAGAAAAAGAAAGGAAGAAAATTAGATAAGATTGGTAGGCTCGTTGATAAAATAGGTAGCATCTATCTGTTCTTTTTATTCTTAATTGTTCTCCTTATTATCATGTCTATTCTAATTCTCTTCATCTATCTTGGCTACAGTACAGGAAAATGGACGGATATCAACTTTTCATTATCTATAGGTATTTTTTTGACTTTACTTATGTTGCTCATGTTCGTCTATAATCTCAGAAAGGGGAACCTTAATTTTTGGCGTAAAGAAAAATAAGACGAAATAACAAAGAGGATATAGAAAAGTAGGTGATAAAAATGATAGAAATGCTAAAAACATTGTTAGACAAATACCAAGCCGTTTGGCTTCTTTCTGCGTTTTTTTTAGCTCCCATTCTTCTCATTATTTTAGAACCTATTATAAATACTATATGTTATTTGATAAATAACAAAAAATCAAAGGATAAAATAGACGATGAGTAAGGGAGTAAAAACCTATTCCGACAAGACTCCTTGTCATTAATTTTCGATAAAAAGAAAATGATGAGGAGTCTTATTTTTTGCCTTTAAATAAGTTGAAGGGGGTTACATCTTAATCTCAATATCTACCCCAGCCGGTAAATTAAGATGCATTAAAGAATCAATCGTTTTCTCGGTCGGTTCTAAAATATCAATCAGTCTTTTGTGAGTTAAAATCTGGAAGTGTTCTTGAGAATCTTTGTCGGTATGGGGACTGGCCACTACGGACATCGTTTTCTTTTTGGTAGGTAGAGGAACAGGGCCAACAATCTTAGCGCCACTTGATAAAGCAACTTCTAAGATTTTTTCGCAACTCTCATCGATGACTCGATGATCATACGATTTTAAACGTACCCTAATTCTATCCTTAGGCATTTTCCTTTTTTCTTTTATTTAATGACCTTAGAGATAACCCCTGCTCCAACCGTATGTCCACCTTCACGAACAGCGAAACGAAGGCCTTCTTCTAAAGCTACTGGTTGGATTAATTTGGCTGTCATCTTAGCATTATCACCAGGCATAACCATTTCTACTCCGGAAGGAAGAGTAACCTCTCCCGTCACATCAGTCGTTCTGATGTAAAACTGTGGTCGATAACCAGTAAAGAACGGCGTATGACGACCACCTTCTTCTTTGTTAAGGATATAGATTTCGGCCTCAAATTCTGTATGAGGAGTGACTGTTTTTGGTTTAGCCAAAACCTGACCACGCTCAACATCATCCTTTTCAATTCCTCTTAAAAGAATACCAACATTGTCTCCGGCCTGACCTTGGTCAAGAGTCTTTCTAAACATCTCTACTCCGGTAACAACTGTCTTGACGGTATCTTTAATACCAACAATTTCTATTTCATCATTGACCTTAACAATCCCTCTCGTAATTCGGCCGGTAACAACCGTTCCTCGACCCTTAATTGAGAAAACATCCTCAATGGGCATCAAGAATGGCTTATCGAGCGGTCTTTCTGGTTCAGGAATAAATTCATCAATGGCTTTTACAAGCTCAAGAATGGCCTTTTTAGATTCCTCATCGCCTTCTAAAGCCTTGGTAGCTGAACCCCGAATAATAGGCGTTTTGTCACCCGGAAATTTGTATTTGGTTAAAAGTTCCCGAACTTCCATCTCAACCAAGTCAAGAAGTTCCTTATCTTTAACCATATCAGTCTTGTTTAAGAAAACGACAATGGCCGGAACATTAACCTGACGGGCCAGTAAAAGGTGCTCTCTTGTCTGAGGCATCGGTCCATCATTGGCAGCGACAACTAAAATAGCCCCGTCCATTTGGGCGGCGCCGGTAATCATGTTTTTGATGTAGTCCTTATGACCGGGACAGTCGATGTGGGCATAGTGACGTTTTTCCGTTTCATACTCAATATGGGAAATATTAATTGTCACTCCTCTTTCTTTTTCTTCTGGAGCACTATCAATTTTTTCAAAAGGCATGTACTCTGCCCCTTTACCTTGTTCAGATAAGACCTTAGTCATGGCGGCTGTTAAAGTCGTCTTACCATGGTCAACATGACCAATGGTACCAATATTAAGATGGGGTTTTTTTCTTTCAAATTTGTCTGCCATTTTTTTCTCCTAAAAATAAAAAGGCTAACACCTTTATATTATATAATCTATAGATAATTATAGAATAACTTTCTTTATTTTACAATACTATTCTTCCTTTTTCAAGGGATTTTTTTGAGCAATAATCTTTTCCGTAATTCCGGCTGGAACTTCATCATAATGGCTTGGTTCCAAATAGAAAGTCGCCCGGCCTTGAGTTAAACTTCGCAAGGTAGTTGCATAACCCGACACCTCGGCCAAAGGAACCTTTCCTTTAACGATTTTCACCTTATGCCTGTCTTCGGTCTCTAAAATCTGCGCTCGTCTACTTGACAAATCACCAATAACATCACCAACAAATTCCTCCGGTGTTGTCACTTCAAAGGTCATAATCGGTTCTATTAAAAGTAAATTCGCCTTTTTAGCTGCTTCTTGCAGGGCCATAGAACCAGCAATCTTAAAAGCCACTTCAGAAGAGTCAACTTCATGAAAAGTACCATCATAAACAGCTACCAAAATATCTGTCAGCGGACAACCTACCAAAACTCCTTTATTCAGTGCCTCCTTAACTCCTTTCTCTATGGCCGGAATAAACTCTGAAGGAATAGATCCTCCTCTAACCTCATTAGCAAACTTAAATCCTTCTCCTCGAGACAAAGGTTCAACTCTCAAAAAACAATGGCCGTATTGACCTCGACCACCAGACTGACGAATATATTTTCCTTCAGCCGTAGCCGTCCTCTTAATAGTCTCTTTATAGGCAACCTGCGGACGACCGGTATTAGCCAAGACATTAAATTCTCTCTTCAACCTGTCAACAAGAATTTCTAGATGAAGTTCTCCCATTCCAGCAATGGTCGTCTGGCTTGTCTGTTGATCAAATTTAATCTTAAAAGTCGGGTCTTCTTCAGAGAGGGTTTTTAAAGCATAACTTAATTTTTCCTGATCAGCTTTTGTTTTAGGCTCAATGGCCAGGGAAATAACTGGATCAGGGAAAGAAATTGACTCTAAAATAATCGGCTTATCTTTCATACACAAAGTATCTCCGGTAGTTGTCTCTTTTAGACCAACGGTGGCGACAATTTCTCCTGCCTCTGCTTGTTCAACGGTTTCTTTTTGATCGGCATGCATCAGAAGTAAACGGGAAACTCTCTCTTTTTTGCGTTGAACAACATTGTAAACTTCATCACCAACCTTTAAAGTCCCAGAATAAAGACGAATATAATTCAACCTGCCTACATGAGGATCTGTTTGAACCTTAAAAGCCAAGGCAGCTAAACTATCATGAGGATCAGTTTTTCTTTCTTCTTCCTGACCAGTTTCTGGATTCTTGCCTTTAACTGGAGGAAGATCTAAGGGACTAGGTAGAAAGTCAATCACTCCATCCAATAAAGGCTGAACACCTTTATTCCTTAGAGAAGAACCGGCGTAAACAGGAACTAACTTATTGGCGATGGTCGCCTTTCTTAAACCAACTTTTAAATCTGCCAAAGAAATTTCTTTGCCGCCAAGATATTTATCGATTAATTCTTCATCTGCTTCGGCAATTTGTTCAATAAGTTTTTCGCGGTATTCCTTAAGTTTATCTTTCAAATTAACAGGAATTTCTTTCTCTTCAAACTTCTCTCCTTTATCATCCTTCTCATCTTTCCAAACAAGAGCCTTTTGACTTAGAATATTAATCACCCCGACGAAGTCTTTCTCTGCTCCAATAGGATAGGTAACCACGGCTACCTTCGCCCCTAATCGATCCTCAATCATTTTCAAAGTGTTTTCAAAATCCGCCCCTAGTTTATCCATCTTGTTAACAAAGGCTAAACGGGGAACGTGATATTTATCAGCCTGGCGCCAGACTGTTTCTGATTGAGATTGAACTCCTTCTTCAGCATCAAAGACAATAATACCGCCATCTAAAACACGCAAGGCTCTTTCGACCTCAGCTGTAAAATCAACATGGCCTGGGGTATCAATAATATTAATGCGGTGGTCTTGCCAAAAAGTAGTTGTGGCCGCAGAAACAATGGTGATGCCTCTTTCTCTTTCCTGAGCCATCCAGTCCATTTGTGTCGTTCCCTCATCAATATCACCAATTTTATAAGTCTTGCCAGTGTAATATAAAACCCGCTCGGTGGTTGTTGTCTTCCCAGCGTCAATATGAGCAATAATGCCTATATTGCGAACTTTTTCAATAGGAACTTTTAAACTTTTCTTGTCTTTTGTTTTCTCAGCCATAAATAAATTTTACCATTTTTAAGCATAAAAAACTGCTCCATCAAAAGAAGCAGTTGCTTCAATAGAGATATTTTAACAGAAAGATAGGTTCCAGGCAAGATGTTATAATCAAAATAAGAAAATGACCGAAAAAGAAAGAAAGCTTAAAGAGTATATTAAGAAACTAAAAAAGATAGATCCTACTCCCTATCTACAGCTTCCCTTAAAACAAAAATCAATAAGAATAACTGAAGGATGGTTTTACTCAGCAAAAGAAACAAAAATTCATGGTTTTAAGATTCATACTGGCATTGATTTCAAAGTTAAAAGAGGTAAACCTGTCTACGCCAGCGCTGAAGGCTGGGCGATGAGTTCCTATCATAGCTTCAAAGTAAAAAATAAGGATGGTTCTTTAAGAAAATATAAAAACAAACCTCTTAATAATGGCATGGGATTTTTTGTCCAAATTTATCATCCACAGAATAAAAGATATACCCAGTACGGCCATTTAAGTAAAATAAACAAGAAAATTCCCTTTGCCTCACCAAGAAAAATAAAGGGAAACTATCATCCTTATAGCTACAGAATCGATCCCAAAGAGATGGAAAAATCCAAATATTACACTTGGGTTAATAAAGGAGAATTAATCGGCTACGTTGGTGATAGCGGTTTAACCTGGGGTTATAAAGACTATCCGAAAAGACCAGATATTAAGAAATTTCCCTCATGGGATGAAGTTCATCTTCACTTTCAAGAATTTACCAGAGATAAAAACGGAAACAAAACAGAACCCAGAGATCCTTTCAATATTTACAGCACTTACGAAAAATATCCCCAAAAGAAGAAAGAATTCAAAAACAGTCTCTGGAAACAAAAAATTTAAAATGATAAAATACGGAAAATAAATTTAAACTGTGAAATTTTATATATCTTCAAGAACGAAGGAAATAAAACAAATAGAAAAAATCACTCAAAAGCTAAAAATCTTGGTCATTCTACAACTCTCGATTGGACTAAACAACCCAATCTACGACCTTATACTAAAAATCTCAACCAATCAACAATTTTTTCTAAACGCACATTATCTGCTATAAAAAGCTGTGATGTTTTTGTGTTATTTACTGATCAGGCTGGAACTGGGATGCATACTGAATTAGGAGTCGCACTAGCAGAGAATAAAAAAGTTTTTGTAATAGGCAAACACCTTAATACAAATATATTTTTCTTTCATCCTAGTATTAAGAGATTAAATTCTATTAATGATTTAGTAAAAGAAATCACCTAACTTATTCTGAAAGAGGAAAAATAGCCAGTTCTAATAAATTTCTACCACCTGAAATGGGCAAAGGCTTTGTTGGCTTCCGCCATTCTATGAGTATCTTCTTTCTTCTTAACCGCGTTACCAGTATTATTGTAAGCGTCTTTTATCTCGGCCGCTAACTTCTGCCAAAACTCATGATATTCTTTATTTGATCTTGACTGAGCAGCCTTAATCAACCAGCGTAAAGCTAAAGATTCTCTCCGATCAGTTTTAACCGGCATCGGAACCTGATAAGAAGCCCCACCAATACGCCTGGGGCGAACCTCCATTTTGGGCTTAATATTCTCCAAAGCTCTCTTTAAAATCTCTAAGGGATCATCTTTGTCTTTAATGCCCTCTTTTTTATCTACTAAGTTCTCTAAGGTTTTGTAAACCTGCTTTTGGGCAACTGTCTTTTTACCGTTCCTCATGACTTTATTTATCAGACGATGAACTAAAAAGCTTTGATAGATGGGATCCTTGGAGATGGTTCTTGTTTTAACTCTTCCTGTTCTTGGCATAAGTCAACTAAGCCGTTTCGGACGCCGGTTGTGCTTTCGGCGCTGTTTCTTCTTCCACCTTTGTCGGCGTTGCTCCCCCTTCCTTACGAGTTCCATATTTCGATCGACCTTTTTGACGACTTTCTACTCCGGCCAGATCATACTTGCCACGAACAACATGGTACTTCACCCCGGGAAGATCTTTGACACGCCCACCCCTAACCAAAACAAGACCGTGTTCAGCCAATTCATGGCCTTCGCCAGGAATATAAGCGGTAATCTCTTGCTTATTAGACAATCTCACCCTGGCTACTTTACGCAAAGCCGAGTTAGGTTTCTTGGGGACCATCGTTTTAACCAATAAAACAACGCCTCTTTTCTGAGGATTAACGGTCTTTACCATGCGCCTCTTTGAAGCATTGAAGCTTTTCCGTAAAGCCGTCCCTTTGACCTTCTTAAAAGTCTTTTTTCTTCCTTTTCTAACTAGTTGAGATATCGTCGGCATGAGGTATAATTTTATCAAAAATCGCTCTTAAGTTCAATCTTCTTTCAGCCTTTCGGGAGTAACCGGGATAAGGCGACCGATAATAACGTTCTCCTTAAGACCCATCAAACGATCCTCTTTCCCTTCTAAAGAAGCAGTTGTTAAAATATTAGTTGTCTCTTGGAATGAAGCAGCTGATAACCAAGAATCAGTGTACAAAGAAACTCTTGTTAAACCTAGGATGATGACCTTGGCTGTCGCTGGTTCCCCACCTTCAGCCAAAATCCCAGCATTCTCTTCTCCAAAACTGCTTTTACTGATAAATTCCCCTGGCAAAAGGGTTGTATCGCCGGCAGTCTCTACCTTCACCTTATCACTCATTCTTCTAGCAATAACTTCGAAATGTTTATCATGAATTGGAATTCCCTGAGATTCATAGACCGTCTGTAATTCTTCAATTAAATATTCTTGAGATGCTTGAAGTCCTTTAACCTGTAAAACATCCTTAATATCTAAAGAACCAGAAGAGATCCTTTCTCCTGCAGCAATCAATTGACCATCCTTAACGTTTAACTTACTCACCGCCGGAATAATATATTCTCTTTCTTCAATCGGCTTCTGTCCTGTGGTTTTGATTTTAACTTTATAACCATCGTCCATTTCGATAACGGTCACCTTTCCAGAAATCTCTGCCAAAGGAGAAACTACTTTGGGCAACCTTGCCTCAAAAATTTCTTCTACTCTTGGCAATCCTTGAGTTACGTCAGAAACAACAATGCCACCAAAGTGTTTTGTCTTGAGGGTTAACTGTGTCCCCGGTTCACCAATTGATTGGGCGGCTAGAACACCAACCGGAGATCCCACTTCCGCCATCTTCTTATTAGACATATCCCAACCGTAGCACTTAGTACATAAACCATAGCGAGATTCACAAGTTAATGGCGAACGAACCTTCACCTTTTCTATTTTATGAGTCTCTAAAATACCAGCGTTTTGATCAGTAATCAATTCGCCTCTTTTAATCAGAACTTTCTTTGTTTTAGGATCTAAGACAGAATCTGCTATAATCCTTCCCTTAACTCTTAAAAAGAATTTAGCCGCTCTTTTATCTTTCTTTTTCCTAGTGATAACAATCCCTTCTTTGGTTTTACAATCTTCTTCTCTCAAAATAATGTCATGGACAGCATCAACTAAACGACGAGTTAAGTAACCAGCATCAGCCGTTTTTAGAGCCGTATCCGTCAGTCCTTTCCTTGATCCTCGAGCCGAAGTGACGTATTCAAAAACAGAAAGTCCCTCTCTGAAGTTAGACTTGATCGGCAATTCCACAATCTTCCCTAATGGATCGACAACTAAACCTTGCATAGCAGAAAGCTGCTTAACTTGTTCCTTGGAAGTTCTTCCTAAACCAGCATCAATAACCAAACGAATACTATTACCCGGCTTAAACTCTTTCCAAGTCAAGTCAGCCAACTCTTCAGCCGTCTCTAGCCAAATTTCCTTAGCCAAACGGCGTTTTTCTTCTTCAGTAATCAAACCCTGAATAAAATTCTTTTCTAACTGATTCGCTTTTTCATTGGATTCCTTAATAATTCTTTCTTTCTCTGGATAAATAAGGCAGTCAAAAATTCCTGAAGAGATTCCCGATTGAGTTGAATATTTGAAGCCAATATCCTTAAGATCGTCAACTAATTTTACAATTCGCTCTTCCTCGCAAATCTGAATGGCCCTGGTGACTAAAGACTGAACTGTTCCCTGACGAACATCATCATTAACGAAAGATATCTCATCCGGCAAAATCTCATTAAATAATACCCGCCCGACAGTTGTCTCTAATACTTTTTTATCAACTCTAACTTTTATCAGCTGACGCAATTTAATCTTACCTTCTTGATGAGCTAAAATTGCCTCCTTGGTATTAGAAAAAATGGTTGGATATATTTCTTGATGATCATCAACCGAAGTTAAAAAGTAACAGCCTAAAGCCATCTCTTTGTCGGGAATAGTAATTGGTGAACCATCAGCTGGCTTAAGAAGATTATGATCAGCCCTCATGTATTTAGCAGCTTCCTCTTGAGCTTTTTTTCCTAAAGGAACATGAACGGCCATCTGATCACCATCAAAATCAGCATTAAATCCTTTACAAACACATGGATGGAGCTTGATAGAATTACCTTCTACCAGAACAGGATAAAAAGCTTGAATACCCAGTTTATGTAGAGTCGGCGCTCGATTAAGCAAAACTAAATGACCTTTGGTGATCCTTTCTAAAATATCGTAAACCTCAGGTGGACGATGTTCTAAGGTGTATTTAGCACTTTTAACATTGGGGGCAATACCGGATAAAATCAATTCTTTCAAAACAAAGGGTTTAAACAGCTCCAAAGCCATTTCTTTCGGCAAACCACATTGAGTAATTTTTAACTCCGGCCCGACGACAATAACCGATCTCCCTGAATAATCAACTCGTTTGCCTAAAAGATTCTGGCGAAAACGTCCTTGTTTACCTCTTAAAATATCTGAGAGACAACGGAAAGGCTGGGCTCGACGACGTAATCTCTTAACTGGGCTCTTAGAAACATCTATCAAACTATCAACAGCTTCCTGAAGCATTCTTTTTTCATTACGGAGAATTATTTCTGGAGCTCCCAAGTCAATCAAATGTTTAAGACGATTGTTTCTGTTAATAACCCTTCGGTAAAGATCATTTAAATCACTTGTGGCAAATCTACCTCCTGAAAGCTGAACCATGGGACGCAAATCAGGAGGAATAACCGGGAGAATACGTAAAATTGTCCAAGAAGGATCAATTTCAGCTCTTCTCATTTCTTCAATTAAAGATAACCTTTTAGTGGCCTTAATATGACGAGCTCCGGTCGTCTCTTTAGCTTCCTGGCGGAGCTCAACGGCCAATTTCTTAAGATCTAAATCCTTTAAAACTTCCAAAAGAACTTCTGCCCCCATGCCAAATTTCAAGAAGGAAATCGCTTTCATTGAAGCCAATCTAAAATACTGATCCTCTGTTAACAAATTTAATTCCCTCACTGCCTTAACGAAGTCTATTAACTCTCTGTATTCATTCTCTAATTTATCCTGCTCGACAACAAAATCATCTCTTAAAGACTGAATCTTCTGTTTAATCTTAAGTCTGATTTCTTCCAAAGCTAAAATTTGTTGTTCTTTGTTTTTAATTTTCTTTTTTGTTTCCTTTTCTTCTTTAGTTTTATCTTTTTCGAGATCCTTAATTTCATTCTCCAAGTTATCTTTTAAGGATTTTTTCTCTTTCTCTAATTTATCGTTAAGATTTTTTAGAATCTTCTTTTTCTTTTCCTGATCTACTTTGGTAATTAAATATTTGGCAAAATAGACAATCGATTCTAAATCTTTAGGCGAAATATCTAAGATTAAGGAAAGTTTCGAAGGGGTACTTTTAAAATACCAGATATGAACTACAGGAGAGGCAAGATTAATATGTCCCATTCGTTCCCTTCTGACTCTAGCCTGAGTAACTTCTACCCCACACCTATCACAAACAATACCCCGATAACGAATCCTCTTGTATTTACCACAATAACATTCCCAATCTTTAGTGGGACCGAAGATGCGCTCACAGAAAAGGCCATCCTTTTCTGGCTTCAGCGTGCGGTAATTAATCGTCTCCGGCTTGATAACTTCACCGTGAGACCAAGATTTAATCTTTTCCGGAGAAGCTAATTTAATTTTTAAACCAGAAAAATCAACTATTTTATTATCCATCATTTATTTTTTATTTCTTTTCTTATTATTTCCTTTTTCTTCATCCTCTTTCTTTTCTTCTCCTTGTTTTTCTTCCTCTTCTTCTATTTTTTCTTCTTTAGCCTCCAGGGTATCAATTGGAATGATATCCAAAGACAAGCTATTAAGCTCTTTAATTAAAACCTTAAATGATTCAGGAACAGTCGAACCGCTAAGCTCTGAACCTTTAACAATGGCCTCAAAAGTCTTTGCTCTACCAATAACATCATCACTCTTAACCGTCAGCATTTCTTGCAAGGTATAGGCCGCTCGATGAGCCTCCAAAGCCCAAACCTCCATTTCACCTAAGCGTTGGCCCCCCATTTGTGCTTTTCCTCCTAAAGGCTGTTGAGTAACCAAAGAATAGGGCCCAGTAGAACGGGCATGGACTTTATCCTCAACCATATGAGCCAATTTTAAAATATATTCAACACCAACGACGGTCTTTGTTTCATATTCTTCACCAGTGCGACCATCGCGTAAAATAACTTTTCCATCTTCAGGGAGATTAGCCTTTCTAAGTTCTTGAATAATTCTTTCTTCTTCAATCTTACTGAAAACAGGAATAGCCACTTTATAGCCTAGCTTACTCGCTGCCCAACCTAAATGAGCCTCAAATAATTGACCTAAATTCATACGGGCTAAAACAGAAAGAGAAGAGATAATAATATCGACGGCTGTTCCATCTGGTAAAAAGGGCATATCTGCCTCAGGAACAATCTTGGAAATTACTCCCTTGTTTCCATGACGACCAGCAACTTTATCACCAATAATAACCTTGCGAATTTGAGCCACCTTAACAATCACCTTCTTCAAGGTTCCCGCCTCAAGCTCATCACCTTTTTCTCGATCTAAAATTTGCACATCAATGACTGTTCCACCCTCTCCATGAGGAACACGTAAGGAAGTGTCTTTAACTTCCCTTGCCTTTTCTCCAAAAATGGCCCGTAACAATCTCTCTTCAGCTGTCAGTTCCGTTTCCCCTTTAGGGGCAATTTTCCCCACTAAAATATCATTGGGCCCAACTTCACTACCAACAATAACGATTCCGTCTTCAGCCAGGTTGGCCAAATCTGATTCACTGACATTAGGGATATCACGAGTCAATTCCTCCGGGCCAAGCTTCGTCTCTACCACAGCCGCCTCATATTCTTCAATCTTAATGGAAGTCAAAACATCCTCTTTGAAAAGTCGGTCAGAAACAACAATGGCATCTTCATATTCTAATCCTTGATAAGAACAATAGGCGATGATTAGATTCCGACCTAAAGATAATTCTCCTTGATCACAGGAAGGGCCATCAATTAAAAGATCACCCTTCTTTACCTTATCATTAATCTTGACGACTGGTTTCTGAGAATAACAAGTTCCATTAGGATTGGTTCTTTGGAATTTAGAAATAAAATAGGTCTCCCTATTACCTTCCAAGATGATATTTTCTGTATCGGGAAGGTTTTTTCTCTTGCCTTTAGTTTTTAAGATTATTTTTTCTGCATCCACATAAGCTACCTCTCCATCATGACGAGCTTTAACAACTCTGCCCATGGCTTCAGCGACTACTTTTTCCATCCCTGTCCCAATAATAGGAGCTTCCGGCTTTACTAAAGGAACTGCCTGACATTCCATATGTGTTCCCATTAAAGCCCGGGCCGGCATGTCATGAGCCAAGAAAGGGATCAAAGAAGCTGAGGCGCCAACAACTTCACCCGGACTAACTTCAATCAAATCTACTTTTTCTACTGGCGTTTCCAAAAGCTCTCCTCGGAATTTAACCGGAACCCAAGAATCGATAATAAAACCTCGTCCATCAATATTAATACCCGCATGGGTAATATGGTAATTCTGTTCATCATCAGCGGAAAGATAAACCACCTCATTGGTAACCTTCATTTTAGTTTTATTACCTCTCTTAACTTTCTCTACTTTGAAATAAGGAGCTTCCAGAAAACCATATTCATTAATTTGAGCATATAAACTTAAATAAGTAACTAAGCCAATATTAGGCCCTTCAGGAGAACGAACCGGACAGATACGTCCATATTGAGAGAAATGGATATCGCGAATGGAGAAAGAAGCTCTCTCACGAGTAATTCCTCCTGTTCCCATAACCGAAATTCTCCTCAAATTATCCAACTCTGAGAGGGGATTAGTTTGATCTAAAATAGTCGAAAGCTGATTGCTGCGAAAAAACTCATTAATAGAGGCCACCAAAAGCCTAGCATTAATCAAGCGAGAAGAGGAAATTTCATCTTCAACAGAAACCAAGCTCATTTTTTCTTTAATAGCCTTCTCCAGTCTCAAAAAGCCAATTCTAAAAGGACCCTCTACTAATTGCTCACCTAGTCTTCTGACTCTCCTATTAAAAAGATGATCAATATCATCAACTTCTCCTTCAGCATTTTGCAACTTAATTAAATATTTGACTGTCCCAATCAAGTCTTCTTTGTTTAAAACCCTATTTTTAGAGATATCGTTAATATTCAAACCTAAACGTTTGTTAATTTTAAAACGGCCGATACTACCTAAGTTATAACGCCTAGCATTAAAAAACATATTGTTGATTAATTCCTGAGCATTGTCTAAAACTACCGGCTCTCCCGGCCTTAATTTTTGGTAAAATTCAATCAAGGCTTCCTGCTTACTCTTGGTTTGATCTTTGGCTAAAGTAGCCAATAAGAACTTCGCTGATTTCTTATCATCAGCAAAAGCCTCGAGGATCTCTTCACCTGTAGAAAGACCAAAAACCCGTAACAGAGCTGTTACGGGGAACTTACGACGACGATCAATTCTGACATTAACGACGTCGTTACGGTTAATCATAAACTCCAACCAAGACCCATGCAGCGGTCTAATATCAGCCATATACAACATTCGTCCACTCGTGCTGTCAATCTCTCCAGAAAAGAAAACTCCTGGTGAACGAACTAACTGATTAACAATAGCCCTCTCAACGCCATTAATAACAAATGTCCCCACTTCAGTCATGTGGGGAATATCGCCTAAAAAGACTTTCTGTTTAATTTTTTTACCGGTCTTTTTATTAATTAAAGTTGTTTCTACTTTTAACGGCCGATCATAAGTTAGGCCCTTAGAAAGGGCCTTTGTTACTGAGTGTCGAGATTCACCAAAAATAGGCTTTTCTAAATGTAATTCCCAATTCTTACCGGTAAAATCTGTAATCGGAGAAATCTCTGCAAGTGCCTGATTAAGGCCTTCTTTAATAAACCAATTATAAGAATCTCGCTGTAAGGCGAGTAGATCAAGTGGCGGTAAACTTTTATAAATTTTGCCCCAAAAAAGCCGCTGATCTTGTTTAGAAGGAATCATTAATTTACGGTCAACAATTAAGCGCGCTCTGCGCGCCCAATATTAAAATCTCAACTATTTAAATAAATTTAGCATAAAAAATAAAGGTTGTCAACTGGGAAAAGCCTAAAATTTTAATCTACAAGATACTTTTTAATATTGGCGTTATGTTCTTCATTAGTTCTGGCGTAATGCATTTCTCCATTCTTGTCAGAAAGATAAAACCAAAAATCAGTTTCTTGAGGATATAAAACAGCCTCAATAGAAGCTAAACCTGGATTACAAATAGGCGTTGGCGGTAAAGTTTTATTCCGATAGGTGTTGTAAGCAGAATTAATGTTTAGATCCTTTTTCGCAATCTGTGGCCACCAATCCCCCTCTTCGCCTAAAACATATTGTATGGTGGCATCAATCTGCAAAGGCCAACTATTTTCGTATCTTTTAATTAAAATATCAGCAATAATGGCTCTATCCTGATCATGTCTTGCCTCTCGTTCCGCCAAAGAAGCCAAAATTAAAACTTCCTTCTTGGTGAAACCCAATCTTTGAGCTCTTTTTTCCAAACTTTCATTAAACTTTAAAGAAAAATTGTCTTCAAAAAAAGTTAAGACCGCTGTAGCTGAAGCTTGCTTAGGAATTAGATAAGTATCTGGAAAAAGCTCTCCTTCTTTATTCTTCGTCAAACTTAAAAATTCAGTTGCCACAAAATTATCCAAATTAGCTTCCAATCTTTGGGCTATTTCTTCACGACGCCAACCCTCAGGAAAAGTCAACCAAATATCACTTGTTCCCCGTGTTAAAGTATAGGCAATCTCCTCGACACTCAACTTGGGGTTTAAGGAGAAGCTGCCAGCCTGAATTTTAGTTGATAAGCCTTTAGACAAAACTAAAATTTTAAAGGCTAAGCCGCTTTTTATTAGTTTTGCTTCTTCTAAACGAATGGCAACAGAAGAAAAATTTTCTCCTTTTCTCACGACAAAAGTCTGAGTAAAGGAAGAAAGATTATTTAAGGGCATTGCCGCCCATCGCCACCAAAAAAAAGAAGCCGCTAAAACAGCCATGACAAATAAAAAGATAAGAAACTTAAACCTCTTCAAAAAGAGCCCGGCGGTATTTTTTCGTTTTGGGGTCATAGATAAAGATACGCCCACATTTACAAGTAATTTTGACTACCTTGTCCTTTCTTTTTTCTTTCTTTCCTTTCTCTAAAGACCGGCCACAGCCAACACATTGCCCTTTGGAAAGGAGCCAGGCCTGTACTGGAGCAATAATATTTTTAAACATTAGTTATTTTCAAAATATTTCTCTAAAATTAAAGCCGCGGCAAAAGCGTCTTCTTCACTTCGCGTTTTCTTCTTTTTACCCGCTGCTATCATTTTAGCAAGTGCGTCTTTGCTCGTCAAGCTTTCGTCTTCGTAGACTAAAGAAAAGCCTGTTGCTCTTGTTAGTTCCTCACCAAAAATCCTTATTTTCTTAGCCATTTCCCCTTCAGGAATTCCTAAAACAACCTTTTTAACGTTCTCTTTAAGGCAAATCTCTTTTAAAAGCTCAACCATCTGCTGGGAAGATAAATTCTTGACTTTGATAACCTTCAAAGGAAAAGGTAGTTTACTTTCTTCATCAGCTAAAGCTAGACCAATCTTCGTTAAACCAAAATCGATAGCCAAAATATTCATCCTAAATCCTCACCAATTTAGCCTTGACTATTAAACGTTTTAAATAAGTACCAGGAGGAACACAAGTAATCAAACTTAAATATTCACTATCATAATGTTGTTGAAGGACAGAAACATCATCGGGAGAGACTTCGCGTAAACCAATGACTTCGTAGCGATAGAGAATGCCGTCAAAAGAAACCAAAATTTCATCACCTTTTTCCAAGCTTGGTAAGGTAGAAAAAATAGTTTTGTAATTCTTGGGGTTGAAAAACTGAGGAAGAACAGAATGCCCAAAGATAACGACATTACCATACTGACCAGGCAAGGCCGTTCCTGAATATTGGATAAGGCCCTCCATTAAATCTTCCCCCCCCACATGAACGACAGCATCTTCAATCTTCAGTTTAGGGATAGAAAGAGAATAATGGGTAATGCGACTTGGTTTGGGGGGTAAATCTTTAGCCGTTGGGAACCAACTACTTGGTCGACTATAATCAACAACCGTTGTCTCTTCGCCTAAAACTTTAACGGGCGAAACTAAACGGGAGGCAAAACGACGACTCTCAAACTCATATCTTACAATCGGCCAAAAAGCACTTATTAAAATGACAAAGCCCGATAAAAGAACGAAAAAGGAAATATTTCTCAAGAAATTTCCTTTCTTAAAAGATTCTCTCTGAGGTTCTTTCTTGATATAAATGTATCTCGTCATTTTAGTTCAACTTCGATATTAATCTTTTCCGCCATTCTGGGAAAAGTAACCAATCTAACTGGTAAACGAGGGGTAATTTTAGCCTCAAAAGAAGCCACATGAGACAGATTACTAAGATAAGTCTTGCCAATGGCTGGTTTTTTACCAACTAAATTATTTTTAATCTCTTCTAAATTAAATTTTGGCTTTAAATCGGCCTTGAATTGAACCTTAAAAGTATAAACCTCATCCTCAACATCCTCCAGCTCAAAATTGGTTTCTTTTTGTGAAGAATCGTAATCAAATTCCGTTGGGACAGAAGCCATTATTTCCTCCTTGATGAGATCTTCAAAATCATTCTCGCTAAAAACCAAGGCTGTAATTTTTAATTCTAGTTCTAGATTTAATTGATCCGTCTCTTGATCAACTTCCTCTAAAAAGTTTTCTTTGAGGATTTTTAGTTCTAATGATTCTTCAATCAATCTATCTCCAGAACCTAATTCATCATCTAATTGAGAAATGCCTTTTTCTTTAAGCTCTTCTTTCAATTCCGCCAAAAGATCATCCTGATCTTTTTCTGAAACAGCCTGAATTTCTCGCGAAGTTCCGCCACTGAAACTTGATTCGTTAGAGGCGATAAAATCTGCACGAGCATAATTGGCGATGGAAAACTCAGAACCAGAAGCCAAATTCCCCTCGCTGCCAAACTCCTCAGCAATTACTGAAACAACAGCCTTGCCTGGAATTTTAGTATAATCTGAACCAGAACTTTCTGAAGCCACACTGACTTCTTCATCTAAAGTAAAAACTAGATCATTAGAACCATAAATTTCTACGCCTTGGGCAAAAGTTCTTGTCTGATCGGTTCGATTATAAATATTGACCTCACCCTTGGCTTTTTCGCCAATCAATTTTGTTCCCGTTGTTCCTTTAGTTTTCTCTCCAGAGGCCGTCGTCTCTATTTCTTGAGCTGGTAAAAGAAGCTTTTCTCTATCAGGACTTTTAAGAGATGTATCGAGGCTCACTAGAAAATCTTTCTCTAAACTCTGTGGTTCAACGAAAAGAGTTATCGAAGCTCGAGGTAAATACCAATACAAAAGTCCTAAAACAACAAAAACAACTACTAAAAATAGTCCACTCAAAATCAAAATCAAACCACTTCTATTGCCTAAAAGAGCTTTCAAGGAAGAGAAAAAAGAAGCAAAATCAATCTTTTTCAACCAGCCTAAAGACGCCTTAGGCATTTTAATTCGCAAAGGTCTCTTTTCCTCCATCTCTGTAGAAGTTTCTTCTTGAGAAAACTCTTTAAAACTAACTTCAGGCGCTTGAGGTTCTATCCTCTCTTCTTTAATATCTTTACCTTTTACAAAACCCCAAACCTGACTTACTCCTTTAGCTTCTTCCTCAGAAATTTCTTTAACCTCTTCTTCCTTCTGCTCTTCTTTTTCTAAACTCTCCTCTTCCTCTCCTTTCTCTCCCTCCCCCTTAACCTCCTCTTTCTTTTCCTTCTTTACTTCTTCTTTCTCCTCTTCCTCTTCTTTCCACTCTTCCTTTTTCTCCCCTAAAAGTTCTATTCCTTTAACATCAGCCATTTGAGAAGCACTGGCAAAAACAATCGCCTTGATGTCAAAATCATCCGGAAGAATTTCTACCTTAGGAAGATGCAAAAAACTTACCTTCTCATCCTGCCAGGAAAAGTTAATCAATTGCTGCCTTACCTCTTCTATTTTTTCTTCTCCGTCATAAATTAAAATCCGCGTTGGAAAAGCAACTTCCCTTTCAAAACGAGATAAACCCTCAGCTAAATCAGCACCTATGCTTTCACTTCTGACTACCAAATTAGTCCCTTTGATCTTACCCAAATCAACTAAAGATACGGAAATCTTTTTTTCACCTAAACCTAATAAAACAGCTGTTGGTGGAACACCTTCAACTTCTTTTAGCCAGTGGACAACCCCCTCAGGAATGACAACAAAACCTAAAGGAGATAAATCAAGTTTTTGGGAAATTTTCTTTAAAACGTCTACTTTTTCTGGAGCAATCTGGTTTTCTTTCACCCAATCTGTAGATAAACCAAAAATAATCTTCTTCGGGGCTCTGTTTTCCTGAAGGGAATTAAACTTTTCTACCGCTGAGGACAAAGACTCATCAACAAGACCAAGTAGTTCTTCTTCATTCTGCCAAGAAAAACTATCACCCTGGCTTACTAATTTGGTTTTATTCTCTTCTATCGTCCAAATCGCACTTTTAACCCGATCAACATCAATTTCTAGGGCAAAAAAATATTCCTTTTTTTCCGGTTCATTTTTGGCTAAGTTGAGCATAAATTCTTCTTCGGCCTGCCCCGATTGATTTCTCCTTTACTATTTTAACACCACCTATCCCACTTAAAGAATTAACATGAGGGCCACCACAAACTTCCTTTGAAAAATCACCGATTGAATAAACCTTTACCTTATCTTTATAACGCTGATCAAAGAAAGCCAAGGCTCCTTTTCTCTTAGCATCATCCAAACTCATCACTTCCATCTTTACCTTAAGATTAGCCTTAATTTTTTCATTTATCAAATCTTCCACCTCCCTAATCTCCTTTTCACTCAATTTTTCGGGATGAGTAAAGTCAAAACGTAATCTTTCTGGAGTAATGTTACTACCCACTTGTTTAACATGAGAACCTAAAACTTCTCGTAAAGCCTGATGGAGGAGATGAGTAACTGTATGTAACTTAGTGACTTCCTGGGAATGGTCGGCTAACCCACCAGCAAATTTCTTCTTGAGATTTGCCCGAGAGAGTTTTTGATGCTTTCTTAATTCTTCTTCACAAAGTTCAGGATCAATTAAAAGTCTTTTTTCTTGAGCTAACTCAATAATCATTTCTAAGGGAAAACCGAAAGTCTGATACAAATCAAACGCTTCTTTTCCTGAAATTGTAGCTTTGGCAATCTCCTGTTTAGTAAGTGGCAAAGTATCAAATTTATTTACCTTTCCATCTTGTCTCTTAAAACTCTTGTAAAACTGCTTAAAAAAATCCTTTTTATCTTCAAGCTGCATTAATTGGGAATATTTTTTAGGTTCAATCGGCGTTTTTTTAGAAAATATTTTTTCTGATTTCTTCAAGCCATCTTCAATAACTTTCTCAAATTTTTCTCTTTCATCGTCAAGAACCTTAAGAATTCTCTCCTTATTATCTTTAAGCTGTGGATAATCAGCATCAAAATCTTTAAGAACAACTTCTGTTAACTTAGAAATAAAATCCTGACTAAGGTTGATCAATTTCCCATAACGGATAGCCCTCCTTATTAAACGCCTGAGAACATAACCTTGTTCTGTATTAGAAGGTTCTATTCCATCAGCAATGATAAACGTTGCCGCCCGTAAATGATCAGCGATAATCCGCATCGCTCTTTTATCTTCTCCTTCATAATTCCTCTCCGATTCTTTCTCAATTTGATCGATTAAACCACTAAATAATTCCGTCTGATAAACATCGTCTTTACCCTGGAGTATAGCGATTGTTCTCTCTACCCCCATACCAGTATCAATATTGCGCTGCTTTAATTTCTCCAAGTTTCCATTAGGCAAGCGATTAAATTCCATAAAAACATCATTCCAAATCTCAACATACTTCCCGCAATTATCACCCGGCTGACATTGAGAAGAGCATGGTTTTTGGCCAGTGTCATAGAACATCTCTGTATCTGGACCACAAGGACCTTTTTCTCCCACCGACCACCAATTATCTTTCCTACCTAAGAAAAAAATCTTTGACTTGGGAATCCCCAAAGATTCCCATATTTTAGCCGTTTCTTCGTCTTGAGGAGCATCTTTATCGCCAGCAAAACAGGTAACAGAAATTCTCTTGGGGTCTAAGTTTAATTCTTTAGTTAAAAATTCCCAACTCCATTCCATGGCTTCTTTTTTCCAATAATCACCTAAGCTCCAATTGCCCAACATTTCAAAAAAAGTCAAATGGCAGCTGTCACCAACGCTTTCGATATCCTGGGTGCGGAGACAACGTTGATTAGAGACTAATTTTTTACCTAAAGGATGAACTTCTCCTAAGAGATAAGGAACTAAAGGATGCATGCCGGAATTGATAAACAAAGCGCTCGGGTCATCTTCGGGGATTAAAGAAACATTAAGTAAAAGCTTATGTCCTTTCTTAACAAAAAAATCAAGATATTTCTTTTTTAATTGGGGAGCCGTCATAAGGACATGATACTTGAAAGCTAGCCTTAAAACAAGACTAGGACAGAGCCTTACCGTTTTTGGTGAAGAATTTCTTAGCGGCTGTTCGTCCTCTTTGCTGAAGGTCTTCTATTTTAGAAAGTTTTCCCTTAGCAACATCATCAACCTCGCCTTTTTTTCCTTCTTCAAACTTCTCTTTTATCTCTTCTTTGACATCCTCAACCTTCTTTTTAAATTCCAAACCCTTTTTTTCAATATCTTCAATAAGGGTGCTTAAATTT
>Ga0307422_1000225_pt1 | contig 33423 bp, 32 predicted proteins | sample SalMarWE160290MG_FD_202153 | JGI IMG/M metagenome (GOLD analysis project Ga0307422, IMG submission 202153) | Salt marsh sediment microbial communities from the Plum Island Ecosystem LTER, Massachusetts, United States - WE1602-90 | ecosystem: Environmental > Aquatic > Marine > Intertidal zone >...
GGTCCTTTTGGAGATCGCCGAGGTGGAGGATGGGGGAGAATCCGCCGAGGCCCGTGAACGGCTGACCGCAACTGAACAAAAGCTCACCGCCCTAGAGCTGGCGCGGATGTTCACCGATCGTGGCGACCCGCGAAACGTCATCCTCAGCATCAACGCCGGCGCCGGAGGGACCGAGGCCCAAGATTGGGCCGAGATGTTGCTGCGCATGTACCTGCGATGGGCCGAGCGCAGGGGGTTTCCCGCCGAGATAGTCGACATCCTCGCCGGCGAAGAGGCAGGGATCAAAAACGTAACCTGTCTGATCAAAGGGGACTATGCCTACGGCAATCTGAAGGCCGAGGCAGGGATTCATCGTCTGGTGCGCATCTCCCCCTTCGATGCGGGTAAACGGCGGCATACCTCCTTTGCGTCGGTTTTCGTATACCCAGAGACCCCGGACGACGTAGTCATTGATATCGATGAGGCCGACCTCAGGATAGACACCTTCAGGTCCAGCGGGGCGGGGGGGCAGCACGTAAACAAGACCGATTCTGCTGTGCGGATCACCCACCTCCCCTCAGGGATCGTGGTCCAGTGTCAAAATGAACGCTCTCAGCACAAAAACAAGGCCACAGCCATAAAGATCCTCAAGGCCCGCCTCTACGAGCTGGAGATGAGCAAACGGGCCGAAAAGATGGAGGAGATCCACAAGGGCAAAAAAGAGATTGCCTGGGGGAATCAAATACGCTCCTATATCCTCCACCCCTATCGCATGGTCAAAGATCACCGCACCGGCGTGGACCGGGGCGATACGGAAGCGGTCTTAGATGGTGATATCGATCCCTTTATCGAGAGCTACTTGATGAATCGATAGTCCAAGAATAACATCAGAATAGCTTGACTTTGCCCTGAAAGACGACTACACTGGACCCAGTCTATGGACAAGGAGAATGAAGTACAAAAATTCGCCGTCTTAGAGGATAAACTGAACAAGATCTTGGAGGGATATACTACATTAAAAGAGGAAAGGGGGAAACTCATCTCCCGTATGAAAGAAAACGAAGGGGAAGTAGAAAAGCTAAGAGTAGAGGTTGACACCCTAAAGAATGAGCGGTTGGAGGTTCGTACGAGGATAGAACGGCTGATAGAAAGGTTGGAGGGGATCCCCTTGGATTGATAATGACCCTCATGGTTGTATATGGAGGGGATCAGAGATGGAGAAGAGGAGTATTGAAGTAGAGATTTTTGGACATCGATATACGCTGAAAACGGAGTTTCCAGAGGAGCAGGTGAAGCACGTGGCCGAATATGTCGACGGTAAAATGAAAGAGGTTGCACAGGGGACCAAATCGGTCGACAGCCTTCACATAGCTATTCTCACGGCCTTGAACATCGCCCAAGATTATCTGCAGGCAAGAGGCAATACGGAACAACTCGTGCGGCAGATAGAGGAAAAAACAGATCGATTAGAGGAATTCATAGCTTTAAAAATGGGGTAACAGAAGAAAAAGGTGAGTGGGTGGGAAATATCTTTGAGGCACGGCCTCCCCAAAAAGGCCTCCAGGCCTGTGATTACATAAAAGGTTCTTGCTTCGGTAAAGGGAAGATGTCGGCACAACAAGACGATCTCATACCAGTGGATTGTATGCACCGCAATCAGTTACAGGAGACCCTTTCCTGAGCCGATGCAGTAACGCTTTTCTGATCCCATCCCTTTTACTCTCACTATAAGCCCCAGAGTACCGGTTGAATACCAGCAAGGAGGTGCTTCATGCAGATTTCTGTCTTACTGTTCATTATAGTCCTTCTCGTCATCTGTGGTGCGGGTTTGTTGGCGGGGTTTTTTATACATAAGCGGCTGGGAGAGGCTCGATTAGAGTCCGCAGAGAAAACCGCCGAGAAGATCGTAGCCGAGGCCACCAAGAAGGCCGAGATATTGGAAAAAGAGGCCCAGCTGCAGGCCAAGGACACCCTCTATCAGACCAAAGCCGAATTTGACAAGGAGATGGGCGATAGGAGGGCTGAACTCCAAAAACTGGAAAAGAGACTCCTGCAACGAGAGGAAAATATCGACAAAAAAGTGGATATCTTGGATGCCAAGGAACTCGAAATCAATAAGAAAGAGAAGACTCTGACGGAGAAGGAAACCTGGGTCAAGGAGCAGGATAAGAAGTACGAGGCGCTCTTATCACAGGAAAAGGCCAGGTTGGAGAAGATCGCCAACATTACCTCTGAGGAAGCCAAGAAGTTGTTGGTGGAAAGGATGGAAAACGAGGCGCGCCATGACGCCGCCAAAAAGATCAAGGTCATCGAGGATGATCTGAAAGATCAGGCGGCCAAAAAAGCAAAAGAGATCATCAGCCTGGCCGTACAGCGGTACGCCGGGGAGTACGTCATGGAGAAGACGGTCTCGCTAGTCAATCTCCCCAACGAAGAGATGAAGGGAAGGATAATCGGAAGAGAAGGGCGGAATATTCGAGCCTTAGAGGCGGCTACGGGGGTGGATTTAATCATCGATGACACGCCGGAGGCGGTGATCATCTCAGGCTTTAACCCCGTCAGACGGGAGGTCGCCAGGACGGCCCTTGAGCGACTGATCAGCGACGGGAGAATCCACCCCGCTCGGATAGAGGAGATCGTTGGTAAGGTGGAACAGGAAATCGAGGCAGGGATCAAGGAGGCGGGAGAACAGGCCGCCCTCGACGTGGGGGTGCATGGATTACACCCCGAGATAATCAAGCTGATCGGCAAATTGAAGTACCGTACCAGCTTTGCCCAGAACATCTACCAGCACTCGCTCGAAGTCGCCTTCCTCTGTGGGATCATGGCATCCGAATTGAATCTCGACGTAAAAAAGGCCAAACGAGTGGGCCTGCTCCACGATATCGGCAAGGCCGTGGACCACGAGATCGAGGGGGCACACGCGGCCATCGGTGCTGACCTGGCCAAGAAATACGGAGAATCCGAGGAGGTGGTGAATGCCCTTGCGGCCCACCACGATGAGGCGGATCCCAAGAACATCTGGGCGGTCTTGATCCAAGCGGCTGACGCCCTTTCCGGGGCTCGCCCCGGCGCCCGGAGGGAGATGCTAGAGACCTATGTCAAGCGACTCGAGGATCTGGAGAAAATCGCCAACTCCTTTTCAGGGGTGGAAAAGTCCTATGCCATTCAGGCGGGGAGAGAGGTGCGCATCATCGTCCACAACGAAGAGGTCTCCGACGAGTCGGCGCTGATGCTCTCGCAGGATATCGCCCGCAAGATAGAAAAGGAACTAAACTACCCCGGACAGATCAAGGTGACGGTCATCCGGGAGACACGGGCTGTGGAATACGCAAAATAGAAAGTGAGATACCATTGAGAATACTCGTTATCGGAGATGTGGTAGGAAAAGGGGGACGGCGCGCGATGACGGAACTCCTCCCCACAGTGATAGGTGAGGGGATCGACTTTGTCATAGCCAACGGGGAGAACGCCTCCGGCGGCATGGGGATCACCCCTACGCATGCCGGGATGCTGTTCGACATAGGAGTCCATTGCATTACCTCGGGGAACCATATCTGGAAGAAAAAAGAGATCATCCCCTTTCTTGATCAGGAGCCCCGTCTCCTGCGGCCTGCCAACTACCCCCCTGGTGTGCCGGGCAGAGGAAGCGGGATATACACCACCCCTCAGGGGAACAAGGTGGGGGTATTAAATCTTGAAGGGCAGATCTTCATGCGGCCCCTGCTGTCGCCCTTTAAAACGGCCGAAGAGCATATCGCCGCCTTACGGAAGGAGACAAAGGTGATTATCGTCGACTTCCATGCAGAGGCCACCTCCGAGAAGGTAGCCATGGGGTGGTTCCTCGACGGCCAGGTCAGCGCAGTGCTGGGAACGCACACCCACGTCCAGACATCGGATGATCGGGTGTTACCCGGAGGTACGGCCTACCTCACCGACATGGGGATGACCGGCCCCCAAGATTCCGTGATCGGAATTAAAAAAGAGATCGCCCTGGAAAGATTTCTCACCCTCCTGCCGAACAAATTTGAGCCTGCCACTGGCGATCTGGAACTGCAGGGGGCGATCGTAGAGGTGGATGAGAACACCGGCCTCAGTGTGGGCATCCGCAGGGTTAAGAGGGGCACTAATCAAGCAGGCCCATGAACAATATATACGATATATTAAAGGAACGGGGATTTATCGAAGGGGTTACCGATGAGGATGGCCTGCGTGATCTCCTGGGTTCCAAAAAGGCTACCTGCTATATCGGCTTTGACCCCACCGCCGCGAGTCTCCACATCGGGAGTTTGATCCCCATTATGTCCTTGGTCCACATGCAGCGGGCGGGGCACCGCCCCATAGCCCTGGTAGGGGGAGGTACGGTTTTGGTCGGCGATCCCAGTGGCAAGACAGAGATGAGGAAGCTCCTCACCCTGGAAGAGGTGGCGCAAAACGCCGCAGGCCTTAAAAAACAGCTATCCACGTATCTCGATTTCAGTGGAGACAAGGCCCTACTCTTAAACAACGCCGACTGGCTCGCCCCCTTGAATTACATCGAATTTTTGCGGGACATCGGGAGGCACTTCAGCGTCAACAGGATGTTGACCGCCGAATCGTATCGTGCGAGAATGGAGACGGGGTTGAATTTCGTGGAATTCAATTATATGCTCCTACAGGCTTACGACTTCCTGCATCTCTACCGGGAATATGGATGTCTCCTCCAGATGGGAGGGAGCGACCAGTGGGGAAACATCGTGGCCGGCGCTGATCTCATCAGGAGGGTGGAGGGGGGCGTCGCCTATGGTATGACTTTTCCCCTCATCACCACTGCATCGGGAGACAAGATGGGCAAGACCGCCCAGGGGGCCGTCTGGCTGGACTCCGCGCTCACCGCTCCCTATGACTACTATCAATATTGGATCAACACCGATGATCGCGACGTGGAGCGCTTCTTGGCCCTGTTTACCTTCTTGCCTCTGGAGGAGGTCAGGCGGTACGGTCGGCTCTCCGGGGCCGACCTCAGAGAGGCCAAAGAGGTCTTGGCCTTTGAGGCCACCAAGATCACCCACGGCGAAGCAGAGGCCGCCAAGGCCCGCGAGACATCGCGCACGGCATTCGGCAACGAGGGGGGGGACCTCGAGGCCATGCCCGCCACCGCTGTGGAGAAGAAACGTCTCGAAGAGGGTATAACCGCCTATGAGCTCTTCGCCGCCACCGGGCTCTGTACCTCCAGAGGGGACGCAAAAAGGTTAATCTCGCAGGGGGGGGCGTATGTAAATGGCAAGCGCCTTCAGGATATCGATGAGGTGATCGCTGAAAGGCATGTCCAAGAGCGTGCCATTATCCTGCGGGCGGGCAAGAAACGCTACCATCGCGTAGTACTAACGTAAAGGAGGGAACAGATGGAAGAAAAAGGCAGACTGAGCGCACTGGAGGTGGCGCTCGACAATGAGGTGAAGGAACGCACATTCTATTTGAAACATGCCAAGCGGACTAAACACCCACTCGGCCAGCTCATGTTCCAACGGATCGCGGATGAGGAACTGGAACACTACGAGCGGCTCAAAGAGCTTCACGAGAAGTGGAAAAGGGGGGAACAATGGCCCGAAACCGTCCCCCTAGAAGTAAGCGGGACCTCCGTCAACAATATCATGAATGGTATTATACGAAAGATAGATGAGACACAGGAGGCAGATACCACTGATCTCAAGGCGGTGCGGACCGCCATCAATTTCGAGGCCCAGGGAGCTAAATACTATGCCGAGTTCAGCGATATGGTCTCAGATCCCAAAGAAAAAAAATTCTTTGCCCTCCTCTCACAGATCGAGAACGAGCACTATCTCTCGTTGAAGGACACTGAGGAGTACTTGACCGATCCCGTTTCCTGGTATCGGAAGGCAGAGCACCACAGCCTGGATGGGGGGTAGCCGCTGATCGGGATTAAAACCGGTATCTTAATCTCACCGTTACAGGACATGGCACCGTTCCCATGGGGGTTTCTCCTATTCCCAATGAAGGGGGATGAGGGGGCGGCCACGTCACATTTTCAGCGTACAAAAGATTGACCTTTCTTATTTTATATCGACAGGTGCGAAAACTAATTATATCCTCTCCATTTGCCTAGAAAGCAACCTTCCTTAATTCATCCCCTTCCCTGTTGAAGTCCCTGCCGTCTAGTAGCGGGGGTGTGAGGGGATCAAGTCCCGCTATGTTCCTCCCCCCACCGGGGCGCTCCACGTGGCCATGGCCCTGGCGGGCCTTCCCTGCACCTGGTAGGTGAGGGTTGCTTTGGCGGTATACTCTTTCCCCGCCACAAGGATGAGGGGATACTCGAAGACAACGGCCTTTTGGAAAGGGATCCCGCTCCCCTTCAAGGTCGAAAAAATCTCCTGTTTGGAGAATACTGTTTTGTCCTCAGCATCTACAACCGTCGTGGTGAGGACGACGCGATAGTCGCCGTATTTCCCCGTGGGCATATGGTGGGCCGATGCCTTGTTGGTGAAGGATATCCTGATCGATCCTGTTCCTATCTCGCCGGTGATGGAGGCTGCCCCTTGCAAGAGCTCTTCGTACAGCTGGATGTGTTGGCCCACCATCCGTTTCGGCACCAACGAGGACAGGGGAAACCCCTGGACCGACTTCCCCTCCACCCTCGGCATGTGGCATTCCTGACACTGCTTTTGCGAATTGCTGGCCTGCCATTCCCGATAGGTCGGCATGTGGCATCCGGCGCAGAATTCTGATTTTATCATCGACGCATCTTGCTCGGACGGGTGCTTGGCAGTAAGCTTATAAGGACCATAGATCATATTGTTTCTCAGGTGGCACGTAGTACAGTTGATCCCTTCCTCCAGATGGACCGGCCTGAGTTTCAGGGCTTTTTCTTCTGCCATCTCCTGGGCGGCATGGCAGGGGAGACACGCCTTTTCCTGGTAGTCTTTAGTGGCCTTCTTGAATGGATCGTTGCTATAGGCCTTGGCGTGGAAGTTCTTGGACCAATCCTCGTATATTGCCTTATGACACTGGTTGCACTCCGCGGAGTTCACCGTCTTGTCGCCCATCTCAAGGAGGTAATCGTACTTGGCCCCCACGAGGACGAGCAAGCCGATCATCAATCCGATAATGATCAAACTTTTTTTCATAATTTCCCCTCCTTTTAATATACGGCATACAAAAAAAGGAAAAATCTAAACTGCCTCTACCCTCTTTTAACAACTCTAGGTGAATCAACAGACTGTGTCAAGGGGGTGGATTGGCGCAATAGACACGCTGTGCACGATGGGTGTGTAACCAACCTTTGAGGGGATACAAAAAAATTGTTTGGGCGAACGTCGAGCAGCACCATTCAAGCGTGGTCTGTCGCGATCCAGCACTGCGGATCATCGGCAAAGAGATCGGGCTTCCCTTGGGCTACCGAATAGGCATACGCTACAGCCCGACAGCCTCGGCACGAGGGCCAGCGAGGACAACGCCCGCACGTCCCATGATAGCTTTCCCTCCTGCGTAACTGCCAGAGGAGATCGGAGCCGGCCCAAATAGCGCGGAGCGATTTTTCTTTCAGATTCCCCGCCACCAACCCGATCCTCCGGCAGGGCATGACGGAGCCGTCGCTGGTAATGGTCACCCCGGAGAAACCCGCGCTGCAGCCGGCAAGGGTAAGGCTGCTTTCCACTAACGGATCAGCATTATCAAACGTCCCCGCCAAGGGATCCCCTACATGAACCTCATAGGTAGAACTATTTAAAGAGATAATCTTTTGATACGCGTGCTTGAGTTCCGAGGGGCTGAGGAGGCTCTCTATAAATTCCTTCCCCCTCCCGCAGGGAACGAGACGGGAAAATCCGATTCCGTGGCAGCCGATCTGCTGGGCAACCTCGACGGTCTCCTCAATGGTCTCATAATTGAGACGAGAAAGGGTCACGTTGGCATTCACCCGGTTGCCGGCCTGCACCAATAACTCCACACCCTGTGCCGCTTTCTGAAAACTCCCCCTCCCGCGGATGGAATCGTGCAGATCCTCCGGCCCTTCCAGGCTCACCTGAATGTCGGATACGCCGAGCCCGGATGCACTCTGGGCATCCGCCGCCGTAACCAAGCACCCGTTGCTCATCAGGGCCACCGCATACCCCTGCTCTCGCGCATAGGCCACCACGTCCCAGAGCCCTTCATACAGAAGGGGTTCCCCGCCGGTAAAATGAATCGACGGGGCAACCGTGACGTCGTACTCCGCCTCCCAGGCCTGAAACATCTCGGTTGCCCCGTCGATCTCGTGCTTTACTGCATCGGGCGACATCTCATCGATCACCAGCTCCCCTTGGTAGCAGTGACGACATCGGAGATTACATCGCTCCGTGAGATGCCATTGGAGAAAAAAATCGAAGGTCGTTGTTGCCGAACCGGCAATCATTTACTTTTTCAGCTCTTTCACTTGAGGCATTGCTTCCCCGGTCCAGCTTTCCGCATCATCACCCAGAATTTAGCTTCCTGCACTCGGTCTTTCTCGCCTAACATACCCTTCTTTGGAGCCTTCATAGTATCCCCCCTTTCATTGCAATTGGGCCTGGGCACTACCCTTCTGAGTTGATACTTATAAATAAATCCTATAATAAATCCTGCTACAATAAAAATTATAAATAGCACACGGCAAAAGTCAAGAAAATTCGCGATTCATTCTGAAGAAATGGCGACAAAGGAGCCACTTTTCGCAGCCCTTGCAGGGAGGACCTTGGCTATTTGCTAGGGCAAAGGGGGTTGAAAGATTAGACCGATATCGGCACGGCGCCGACCGCACCGGCCTTATATGCGCGATCTACTGCATAGCGGTCTAGGGGTGGACCAAGGAAGAAGCGATCAAGGAAATGAACGAGGGGGGCTTCGGGCATCACGGTATCTGGAGCAACCTTACCAAATTCATTAAGGATCTTGACATCGATGAGATTAAGAAAGAGGCGGGAATAGACACCGTGGACACGGCCCATCACTGAAGGTAATCCGCGACACCGTGCAGTAACCTCCCGCCCCCCCGTGAATCTATCTTCCTGTATGATTTTAAAGATAACCCGCTCTTCAGCGGGTGCGGTTTTTTTGCGCTCCGCTGAAAGAGCTTGTTCGGGACTCATTGTCACCTTTCCAATCCTTCAACCACTGACTTGTATTTCTCGTGAATCATCTTCCGATCAAACTCCCAGAACTCTGCCAGCATCGCCTGGTCCTCGTCATCAGTGAAGTAGGCTCTGGATGAAGGAAAGAATACTTTGTCTTCTTTCTCAATATGCTTGGGGTAGAATTCTATAAGGGTACGAAATTTGTGGGACATATCGGCCAAGGCATTCTCATCACCATTCCGGTAGCGAGTGTTAGCCTCAACAAGAGCTTTGGTTGTCTGGCGCCCAAAAATGTGTTCCTCAATCAGTTCATTCATGATTCTCCTATCCTTGGCGGACAGAGGTTTACTATTCAGTTCACGAAAAAGGATGCCTTCCTCCTTCCCGTGATGTGTCCGATCGGCGTATACCCGTATGAAATCAACCGCTATATCCACAAAAAAAGGATTTACCTTATGTATCGACTCGATTTCTGCCAGCACATCTTTGATAACCCACAACATCCGTTCAATCAGACGATGCTCTATCATAAGTGGCCCGCGTGCTTGCATAATGTCTCCTTTACCTTTCTTCTAATGTAAGTCATCTGTTTCACTGTACGCTATATTCCATTATCGCCAGCGTTTTAGCTTACCACAGCGAGCTGCTCGCCAGCCTTCTTCAGAATGGCAGCCGACGCGGAAAGAGCTGAATGTTCGCGGTCCGGCAGTGTGCTCTCGATGATCCTGTCCACGCCGAGTGCCGACACAACACAGGGCACACTGAGGCAGACATCCTTAAGTCCGAATTCACCGTCAAGTAGGGTCGAAGCCGTTAATATGCTGTTCTGCCCACGCAAAATCGCTCCTGTGATCCGTACAAGCGCGAGGCCAACGGCAAAGGATGTAGCCCCCTTGTAATCGATAATATGGTACGCAGAATCCCGGACTTTTTTCTCAATGCGGCTACGCTCTGCGGCCCAGTCTGTGCAACGACCACAGAGCGGGCAGTAGGCATCTATTTGAATTCCGGCCACGTGCGTCATCGACCAAGCTGCGAACTCTGTGTCCCCGTGCTCGCCAAGGACGTACCCGTGCACGTTGTGAACGTCGACCTCGCAATGCGTACTCAGCATATGTCGCAGGCGCGCACTATCCAGAACGGTACCCGACCCTAATACGCGCCCTTTGTTCCAGCCCGTGAGGTGAAGAGCAACATAGGTCATCACGTCCACGGGGTTGGTGACAACCAGCATTACGGCTGCAGAGTTTTGCTCAACGACATCAGCAACCACAGCGCGAACAACAGCCGCGTTTTTCTGCAGGAGTTGAAGACGTGTTTCGCCCGGTTTCTGGGCTGCGCCGGCTGTCAGTACAATCAACTGCGCATCTGCGTAGTCCGAAGGATCGCCCAGGTGGATGGACACAGTGGGGAAGAACGGTTGACCATGAGCCAAGTCAAGAATCTGACCCCGCGCCAGATCCTCATTTTTGTCGATCAGAGCGATCTCGTCAGCCAACCCGCTTTGAGCAAGGGCATAGGCGAATGTCGAGCCGACCGCGCCAGCGCCTACGACAGCGACCTTTCGTCGACTTGTGGATAAGACTTTCATATCTTCCTCTCGTCCCGAACGTGCTGATCAGCGGCGGCTTTTTGCCGTCGCCCTTAATGCCGTGGTTATTCAATCCTTTTCTGGTAGTGGATTAAACTCTGTGTCTTATCGCCTTTCCAAGGTTCCCGAGAAATTTCCTGAAATCCACAGGATTTGTACATCCTCTGCGCTGGAACAAAGAACGGATTGTCATTCGTTGTTACCTTAGCTGTCTGGATTCCAAAAATCATAAAGCGATCGAGGATCTCATTAACCTGTTGTTTGCCAAAGCCTTTTCCGCGAAATTCAGGAAGAATGCAGTTGTGTCCTATAATACCACATAATGGTCTTTGGCGTGGGTCGAACGAAGCAAACCCAACAAGTTTTTGCCCATACCAACTCAAAAAAACACAAGCACCTACGGTTTCTGGATTGCCAAATGCATCACGATCAAACTCATTCCAATTGTTTTCTTCAGGCTTCCAATGAATCGGATCTGATTTAATGAGATCAGCGTAACTCTGAAATAGCAATGAGGATAAAATTCCTGGTTCCTGATTATTTATTGATTTGAATTGCAATATCATCTTTTGGATAACAATTATTATACTGAATCGGTTTATTCCTTCGATTTCTGTTTAACGATACTATATTTTAAGAAAATTAAAAATAATTAATCGAGAAAAATCTCCTTGACATCTGTCAATTAGTCCATAATAGCGGTGTTATACCGAATCCGTATATTATAGGCAGAGAGTTAGAGGAATAAAGGAACGGCCCAAATATCCTCTTGCCCCTTAGATTTTTTTCTCCCAGATGCGCATGCGTTTATAAATCTTACCCCCTATCTTTTCAATGGGCTTGATAATCGCGACATTATCCTCGAGTTCCCAGGAAAGCTCTCCATCCGTTATTCCGTGCTTCTTCCCGGATTCAAACGGGTGAACGTACAGGTAGGCATCCAGGCCCAGTCCCCGGTATTTGGGCATGACCCCGGCCAGAAACAACCGCGCCCGCTTGAATTTGGGCTTGGGTTTGATGAAAATCCGCCAAGCCAGGTTGAGGAGTTGCATAATCTCCTGCGCCCACAATGGGAATTTCTTGGCCCAGTAGGTGGACTCCATGTAGTCGTAGAGCGAGCAGGCCATGCCCACGGGTTCTCCGTTGGGGCCTTCGATGATGACCACCAGGCCTTCGGCGGCGATCAGTTTCAGGTTCTCGGCCAATTCCGTGAACTGGCGCTTGGTAATGGGCGTGAATCCCCAGTTCTCCGCCCAGGCCGCCTCATAGATATCCATGACGATCCTGATATCTTTCTTGATTTGCTTTTTATTCAGGTGCCTGAAGGTAAATCCCTTGGCCTCCATTTTTTGTTTGACGATCCGGGCGATCCTTGCGACGTTTTCAGGCAGGGGCCGGGTAACATCAAGGGAAAAAGCCACCAGGTCCTTGGCTTTTTCCATCTGGTAATTCCGGCACAGGTCCATGTAATAGGGAGGATTATGGGGCATCATGAAATAGCGGTGGGTATCAAAGCCCTCGTAGAGCATGCCGATCTCGTCCTGCGTGTCGCAGCTCATGGGACCCAGCATGACGGTCAGGTCCTTGGCCTTGAGCCAGTCCCTGGCCGCGTCAAAGAGCGCGTTGGCGACTTTCTGGTCGTTGCGGCATTCGAAAAAACCCCAGAACCCGGTGCTCTCGTGATGGTATTCGTTGTGCCTGGGATTGGAAATGGCGGCGATCCGGCCCGCCACCTGCCCGTCTTTGACTGCCAGAAAAAAGTCGGCATCTCCGAATTCAAAGAATGGATGCCTCCGCTTGTTCAACCTTTTTTTCAGGTCCATCACCAGGTCCGGCGCCCAGTGGGGGTCATCCCGGTAAATAACCCACGGCAGGCGCATGAATTGCTTCATCCCTTTTTTATCTTCCGTGACTTTTCTGATCTCTACAGCCATCAGGTCCCTCCTCCCAGGATATATTACATTGGCCTATTGTAGATAATTTAACCGCATTTGCAAATGAATTAATAAAGGGTCAGGTCTTTGTTATGGTGTCAATCTCTACCGCGGAGAATATTTATGGAATTTATGGGGATGGTTCTGCTTTTTTAAATAGTGCCCTTTACATTAAATAGAACCGTCGCTTTTTCCCCTTCTTTGACTCACCTTAAAAATATTTCCAAAAGTAAAAAGCTGAACAAGAGTCAAAAGCAGACTTGACCCCTTTAAGTACAAAACTTCCCCAGAATAGAAAACTACTGTCCCCAAATCTAGTTGGAGGCATTCACCGCCCTCATCTCTCCGTCTTCAAACATGAGAAACGGCATCGGAAAATGGCTTATTTTTGTGGTTATATAAACCCAACCGCCGGTATTAAACACATCCATTTTTTTCTGGCTTTTACCTTCAGGCGTAAATAACGTATTATTTTCCGGAATATGCGTATGCCCGTATATGATCTTATCAAAATTCGCGATCTCATCATCTTTAAGGTCTTTCACCGATTCATTAATGTAGTGGACCACACGTTCACGGTTTTTTGAGAGGAATTTGCTCTCTGTTTGAGTTTCAGGCGGTTTGTCTAGAGCCAGAAAGTCCTCGAATATACCCCTGGCCTCACTGATATATTCTTTGACAGCAGCGTCGATCAAAGGCTCCGCAAGGTGACCCTCCATGCTTAACAATTTCGTCCCTTGAAAGGCTGCGGCTTGCTCTATCTTAACATCACCTTGTTGCACCATTTTTTGTTCTCGGCGCAAAAGATTTTTTATCCAGTTCGGGAGTATACCTTCAAGTATCAGATAAAAGTCGTATAAAACATCGACCACGTTATATTTCCCGACTTGCGCCATAGAATAATTAATGAATTCCGTTATCGGAGAATTAAGCATCTCGATATCATGAAGATTGAAGCGTTTTTTGCAAAGCTTGTAAATGACATCCGTGACAGGGTTCCACCCTCCGTCGAAAAGATGCCCGTGTGTACAGATCGCTGCATTTCTTGGGGATGTTTCCCCGTAAATGATATACAGGTTCGGATATACAATATCCACGTTGTCGGTGACACCCGCGAGCATTCCCTGTAAGAATTTTTTCGTTAAATTATTATCGATCCGATTACCGCCTATTATTTCAAATTGACCGTTTGTTAGATCGATCACACCGTTTGCAACCTGGGGAAATTCATCGACCCTTCCTTCTCCTTTTTCAAGCGGCTCCGTAACACAGCAATTCGTCTGGACCATCCTCCATATATGGTGGTCGTGATTCCCCGGTAAATATATCAGGTTTCGCGCGCGAAGATTCTTTTCTGCGCATTTAAAAAAATTGAGCGCCAGGTTAATTGAATACGGCATCGGTTGTACCGCCAGATCCCACTGATCCCCCATGATCACCAGATAATCAAGCCTGTTTTCCGGTGTGATCCCGTAGTCGGATTTTAATTGGTCCAAAACAGTAATAAACTCTTTTCGGACATAGCAGTTTCGGCCCAATTTTTTGTAATTTTTAGCGGAACTTTTTCTCACGCTACCGAGGTATTCACCGATATGGAAATCACTGATGAACAATATTTTCGGCGTTACTTTTGCCATGATGTTCCTCCTTTTAGTTTTTACGGCATGCGAGAGATCGAGCTACTTTACCGGATATTGAAAATTTTTCCCGAATATTTCGATATTATAGATCCGCTTCAAGGAAAGTCGCTTCCAGTAGCTTTACAGGAAGGACGGTCTTTCATCTGACGCTCCATCTATCAGGCCCCGCGCTCTCGCCAGCCCAACATGCTAATCAGCCGCGCGGTTTTTTGCGTCGGCTGATTAGCCTTGTTGTGCGATACATCTACTTCTTTAAAAAATTTCTCAATTGGTACAACTGTCTTCCATCCTTCATTTGATGTATTAACTAAGCCGGAATAGCCAAGCTCAGCTATTAGCACTAGCTGCAAGCCAAATTGTGCTGCTGCAAGTAGCTCATAAGTATCATTCCGATTTAAATGCATTTGATTTATCATTTTGCCAGTATGCGCAACACTATCTCTTGCTTTTTTCAAGACTTCCAAATCAAGTCCGATTTTGGATAAAGCAACCTTCCTACTGTCAGCAAGAGACTCCATCTGTCGTTTCGCGATTGGCCATTTGAATGGGAAGGTAACACGGCCGCCCCACAATCCTTTTGGATCAGCTCCAGGGTTATCTTTTTTCCATTCACGATAGCTGGATTTAATTCTTGTCCGTAAATTGCTTTCGGGACCATTCAATTTGCCTTTCGGCATCCAAGACGTAGCGAGAAATTCCCATGCCTGACCGATCTGAAAGAGACGAGTATCAAGGTATCCTGTAGCTGAAAGATTAATATAGGTGATGGCGAGGCGTGCATCAGATTTTTTATCAGATTTCCATTGATTCCAAACGGGAAGTGCTTGTTTTAAGAACTCCCCCAAACGGAAAGAAGGTATTATGGGACCAGGTCCAATTTCATCCCCGGTCATCTGGCGCCAAACCTCTATCATGCCCCGAGGTCCCCAATTTACGATTTGCCTGTGGGAGGTCACCCCATTTCCTTTCGCTAAGGACAAGAGCAACATAATTTCCCGAGCCTTTTCATGATATTCATCAAGTGTTTTCTGGGTGGTTGAAAGCCTAAGCGTAAGGCCCTCCAAAGGAACTCGCCAAGCCTTTGACCGATGCTCGGCAATGATAGCATTTTGATCAGCTTCAAGAATTTCAATTGTCCACCCGGAATCTTTAATCGAAAATTTCCCCTCAAACATGCCAACAAGAGGATATTGAGCTTCCATCAGAGGCGACGAGTTTGATCGTCCGATGACTACGCCAGTCAATGGTGAAAGCTCTGCAAATTCCTCACTGCCTCCGATTTTGGCAATCATTAGCTGGTCAGCGGAAATAGGGCGACCGTCTTCAAGTTGCCCAAATAAAGACCAGAGGTCTGAATTATTGAACTGATTAGAAAAAGTCTTAGCGGAATCCTCCTCTTGTATTAGAAAGAGTGTATGTGAAAATTGTCGTTGAAGAATGAATTGCGACTCAACCCGGCAATTGCCAGAAGTGAATATGCCTTTACCTTTGAAAATTATGGATTCATGTTGATTAGTCATATTTTCATTCATGCACAACAATTAATTTACGAATTTCCGGTTTGCTCCCCCTATTGAGTTACATTATAGCACATTTTGGCAGGATCACCCACATCCGCAGGGTCAGGCGCAGTCTAAAGGATTTCGGTATTGTCGATTTTCAACAAAGAGACATGCTCAGAACCCCCCTTGCAGGGAGCTATCCAGCGGATTTCTTAAACAAATCTATGACCTGCTTCATACCAGAGCGAGGGCATGTTTTTCGTTGGAAAACCCCCGCACCCTTTAATTACCTGTAACAATCTAATATCATTGACCTATTTCAATTTGATAGGAGATTTTTGGAAGGGCTCCGGTTCTTTATGAATTGACAAAAAGAGGATAAATATATTAACATTTCTTTTTGTGTGAGGAGCGTTTATGAAGGATGTTATGAAAAAAGACGAAAAACTGATGCAGCAGCTGTGGGAGGAGGATGAGGAGTTCCGTCAGCTCAAGGAGGAACACACGTGGTTCCACCGGAAGGTGGAGGACCTGGACAAGAAATCCTTCCTGACTCCCACAGAACGGATGCAGCGTGAGGAGCTGAAAAAGAAAAAGCTTGCCTTAAAGGACAAGATGGAAGCGATCATGGCAGCATATCGCAGTCGGCGGGAGGGAAAGGAATGAAGAAGACAGGGGCACAGATACTCCTGGAGTGCCTCAAGCGGGAAGGGGTGGAGGTGATCTTCAACTACCCGGGAGGGGCCATCCTACCCATCACCCATGAGTTGCCCAACTGGGATTTTGAGACCATTTTGGTCAGGCATGAGCAGGGAGCGGTTCATGCGGCCGATGGGTATGCCCGGGCCAGCGGCAAGGTAGGGGTTTGTCTGGTCACCTCCGGTCCGGGGGCCACCAACACCGTCACGGGGCTCGCCACTGCCTTCATGGATTCCATACCGCTGGTCGTCTTGACAGGGCAGGTCCCCACCCCCCTCATCGGAAACGACGCCTTCCAGGAGGCGGATATCGTGGGGATCTCTCGCCCCTGCACAAAATACAATTACCTGGTCACCGACGTGCGCGATTTGGCCCGGATAGTCAGGGAGGCCTTTTATATCGCTAAAACCGGACGCCCCGGGCCGGTACTCGTTGATCTCCCCAAGGACGTTACCGCCGGTGCCACCGAATTCAAATATCCCAAGGAGGTTCACATCACGGGATATCAGCCCACCCTCGACGGTCATATGCCGCAGATCAAGAGGGCCATCCAGCTGATCCTCAAGGCGCACAGGCCAATTATCTATATCGGTGGAGGGATCATCACCGCTGGCGCTGGCGACGAGTTGACCCGGCTGGCGGAGATGCTCCACATCCCCGTCACCATGACCTTGATGGGGCTGGGTGGTTTCCCGGGCACACACCCCCTCTCCCTGGGGATGCTGGGGATGCACGGGACCTATCGAGCCAATATGGCGGTGACCGACTGCGATCTCCTCTTTGCCGTGGGTGCCCGCTTTGACGACCGGGTGACCGGCAGAATTGATTCTTTTGCCCCTAAGGCCAAAAAGATCCATATCGATATTGACCCTACATCCATCAGCAAGAACGTCAGGGTGGATATCCCCATCGTGGGGGATTGCAAACGGGTCCTGACCAAGATGCTCACCCTCCTCCAGGAGGAAAAGGGTTTGACTGAATACCGGCGGTCTCTGGAGGCGTGGCATCAGCAGATAGAGAAGTGGAAAAATGCCCACCGCCTCGCATATAATCAGAATCAGGTCATCAAACCCCAGTATGTCATCGAGAAAATTTATGAGATGACCAAGGGCAAGGCCATCATCACCACTGAGGTGGGACAGAATCAGATGTGGACCGCCCAATTCTATCTCTTTGACTGCCCGCACACCTTACTCACCTCAGGTGGCCTGGGGACCATGGGCTATGGCTTCCCAGCGGCCATCGGGGCCCAGGTGGCCTTCCCTAAGCGGACGGTGATTGATATCGCGGGTGACGGGAGCATCCAGATGAACATCCAGGAGCTTGCCACCGCAGTACATTATAAGCTGCCGGTGAAGGTGGCCATCCTCAACAATGGATACCTGGGCATGGTGAGACAGTGGCAAGAACTATTTCACGAGCGCAGGTATTCCATGACCCATATCGGAGACGCCGCCCCTGATTTCGTCAAGCTTGCCGAGGCCTATGGGGCCATGGGGCTGCGGGCCACCAGGCCGGATGAGGTGGTCCCCGTCCTTCGAGAAGCCCTGCGGACCCCGCTTCCCGTGCTTATGGACTTCGTAGTGGAACCGGAGGAGGGAGTCTATCCCATGGTGCCCGCCGGAGAGGCCATAGACCGGATGCTCTTGGTATGAGGAGGTGAGATGCGGCATACCATAAATGTCTTAGTGGAAAATGAACCCGGTGTCTTGGCACGGGTAGCAGGCCTCTTTAGTGGGAGGGGGTTTAATATCGAGAGCCTCTCGGTGGCGGAGACATTGGACCCTCCGGTGTCGCTCATGACCATCGTGACCAGAGGGGATGATCAGGTCCTCGAACAGATCACCAAGCAACTCAACAAACTGGTGTGCGTGATCAAGGTAATGGATCTGGTCGGGAAGGAGTATGTGGCGAGGGAAATGATTCTCGTCAGGGTGGCGGTCAAGCCTGAAACCCGTGCGGAGATCCTCAGCATCACCGACATCTTTCGGGGGAAGGTAGTGGATGTGAGTCCCAAGAGCTATACCATTGAGGTGACCGGGGATGAGGAGAAGATTAAGGCCTTTATCGAGCTCCTCAAGCCCATGGGCATTAAAGACGTCGCCCGTACGGGGAATGTGGCCCTGGTAAGGGGTTGACTTCAACACTATAATAAAGGGGGAAATGATGGCTAAGATATACTATGATAAAGACGCTGACCTAAATGTTCTGAAGGGAAAAAAGATCGCGATCATCGGGTACGGCAGCCAGGGACACGCCCAGGCCCAAAACTTGCGGGACAGCGGCCTGGAGGTGGTAGTTGCCGAGCTCGAAGGCACACCCAACTATCAATTGGCCCAGGAACATGGATTTGCACCGGTATCGGCCAAGGAGGCGACCAAGGGTTGTGATATCATCCAGATCTTGGCGCCCGACACGGCGCAAGCCCGCATATACAAGGATGAGATCGAAGGAGAGCTCAAAAAGGGAAAAACCCTCGTCTTCTCCCATGGCTTTAATATTCATTATGGCCAGATCATACCCCCCCCTGTTGTGGACGTCATCATGATAGCCCCCAAAGGACCAGGGCACCTGGTTCGGAGGCAGTTTGTGGAGGGCAGGGGAGTTCCTTCATTGGTGGCGGTGGAACAAGACGCCTCGGGGAATGCTTTGAAGGTGGCCCTTGCCTATGCCAAGGGTATCGGTGCGACGAGAGCGGGGGTAATCGAGACCACCTTCAAGGAAGAGACCGAGACGGACCTCTTCGGCGAGCAGGTGGTGCTCTGTGGCGGGACGACGGAGTTGGTGCGGGCCGGATTCGATACCTTGGTGGCGGCCGGTTATCAGCCGGAGATCGCCTATTTCGAGTGCCTTCATGAACTCAAGCTGATCGTCGACCTCATGTATGAGGGGGGGATCAGCTACATGCGCTACTCCATCAGCGACACGGCGGAATACGGAGATCTGACCAGGGGGAGGATGATCATTAACGAGGAGACCCGCATGACCATGGAGGAGATCTTGGAGGGGGTCCAAGACGGTTCCTTTGCCCGCGAGTGGATCTTGGAGAACGAGGCCCACCGACCGGTCTTCAACGCCCTGCGCAAAAGGGATCAGGAGCATCTGATTGAAAAGGTAGGAAGGGAATTGCGCCGGATGATGAGTTGGATAGAGAGCAAAGATGCGCCTCACTAGGGAAACATTCCCCCTCGTCGTGAAGGGGTTACCGTTTATCATCCCTCTCGCCGTGATCACGGTGATCGCGGGGGTGTGGGGAAAGGGCTATCTCTTTTTCCCCCTTCTCGCGCTGACCATCTTTATCTGTTCCTTCTTTCGCAATCCCCGCCGACGCATCACCGCTGGCGCAGGCCTTATCCTCTCCCCTGCCGATGGCAAAATAGTAGCAATTAAAAAAGGACAAAGGGGCACCATGGTGAGTATCTTTATGTCCGTTTTTAACTGCCACGTGAACCGCGCCCCCGCAGGGGGGACTATCGAATCGGTCCGATACCGGCGGGGCAAGTTCCTGCCGGCGAACAAAGGGGAGGCCTCGCGACAGAACGAGCAAAACGCCCTCCAGCTCCAGATCCCCGACGGACCGAAGGTACGCTTTGTCCAGGTGGCCGGCATCATCGCCCGCAGGATCGTCTGCTATGTACGCAAGGGGGATTCGGTGCGGCGGGGGGAGATCGTTGGGACCATCCTCTTCGGTTCCCGCGTTGATATCCTGCTTCCCAAGGGGGTTATCATACAGGTGCGGGAGGGGCAACGCGTTAAAGGGGGGAAAAACATACTAGGGGTGATCCAATGAAAAGAGTGAGATCCACAAAGGATCGATCTAAACGGAGAACGAAAGAGGGGATGAAGCGGGGGGTGTATCTCTTACCCAGCCTGCTCACCTCTGGGAGTCTGTTCTGTGGTTTTTATGCCATCATTGCCGCCTTTAAAGGGGAGTACCTCTATGCGACGGTGGCCATTGCGATCGCCTTCGTCTTTGATGGCGTCGACGGCAAGGTGGCCCGTCTGACCAAAACTACGAGCCGCTTCGGGGTGGAATACGACTCACTCTCCGACCTCGTGGCCTTCGGGGTGGCCCCGGCTATCCTGGTCTTCTCGTGGGCCCTGCGGCCGTACGGGAGGTGGGGGTGGCTGGCCGCCTTCCTCTATGTGGCCTGCGGTGCCCTCAGGTTGGCCCGGTTTAATGTTCAGGTAGATACGATGGAACCACGTCATTTCCGGGGGCTTCCCATACCCGGGGCGGCAGGCCTCATCGCAGCTACCTTCCTCTTTTTTAGGCGCCTGGGAATTGCTGAGGGAGAACCGCACAACCTGTTCATTCTCCTGCTTATCTTTCTGCTCACCTTCCTCATGGTGAGTAACATCAAATATCCCAGTCTCAAAAACCTGGAACTCCTCAAGAGGAAACCCTTCAACACCCTTGTCGCCATAATCCTGACCATCGTGGTGGTGGCGGCGGAACCGGCGATCATGCTCTTCATCTTCGCCTGCCTCTATTTCATATCGGGGCCAGTGGAGGCGGTGCGTGAGTGGTACAAGAAGCGGGTGACAACGTATCGTGAGAAGAAAATAGAACCGTTGGCAAGATAGCGAGGGGAAAAAGGTGGCTGGATGGAGGTCTTTTTGTGCCGTAGAGATCAGCAAAGAGATAGTTGCGGGGATACGAAGGATCCAAGAAGACCTCAAAGAGCGCGCCGGGGGGATGCGCTGGGTTCGTCCGGAGGGAATCCATCTCACCCTCAAGTTTTTCGGTGAGATAGATCCGGATCGTAGTGAAGGGATTGCGCACAAGATGGAGGAAGCCGTCCGAGAAACAGGACCTTTTACCATCGGGATGAGGGGGGGCGGGGCGTTTCCGAACGCACGGAACCCCCGCGTCATCTGGATAGGGATCGATGATCACAGCGGCGAGCTGAAGAAGGTGCAGGCCAAGGTTGAAGAGAGCATGGAAGAGCTCGGTTTCACGAGGGAGGGAAGGGCTTATAGCCCCCACCTGACCATAGGGCGTCTGCGTTCAAGCAAGGGGAAGGGCACCGTTGCCCACGCCCTTGAGGCCATCAGCGAGTGCAACCTGGGGACCATGGAGGTTCGGGAGATTATTCTCTTCCGGAGTCACTTAAAACCGACGGGAGCGGAATATACCAAGATCAAGAGCATCCCATTGGAGGCCCCCTAACCCCCTACTCCTGCCCCTAAATTTTAGGGTCTAAGGAAAGCAGCCGGAGGTGCCCCCTTGGGCAAATGTCATAAAGTGACACGTTTGGTATTTTTAAGCCGAAGGTGGCTCTGACCAAAAGGTCACCTTCGGTTTAGCCAGAGGGGGCGTGTCGGGATACGACACACAGAGCGACTCAACGACCAGGGAGGATAACTATGGAACTGGATAAAGAAAAGGACAAGGCGGTCAGCGTGGCCATCACCCAGATTGAGAAGCAGTTCGGCAAGGGGGCCATCATGCGCCTCGGAGCTGAGGTCAGACCGGCAGAGATCCAAAGTATCCCCACCGGCTCTCTGGGCCTGGATCTGGCCCTCGGGGTCGGGGGGCTTCCGCGAGGGAGGGTGGTGGAGATCTTCGGTCCCGAGGCCTCGGGGAAGACCACCTTGGGCCTCCACGTGGTGGCAGAGGCCCAAAAGGATGGGATAGCGGCCTTTGTCGATGCGGAGCATGCCCTGGACCTCAACTATGCCGAGCGGTTGGGGGTGAAGGTGGAGGATCTCCTTGTGTCCCAGCCCGACACCGGGGAGCAGGCCCTGGAGATTGTGGAGATTTTGGTTCGAAGCGGGGCCGTGGAAGTGATCGTCGTCGATTCGGTGGCGGCCCTGGTACCTCGGGCGGAGATCGAAGGGGAGATGGGGGATACCCATGTGGGACTGCAGGCGAGGTTGATGTCCCAGGCCCTACGGAAGTTGGCTGCCACCATCAGCAAATCAAAGGCCATCGTTGTTTTTATCAATCAGATCCGGATCAAAATCGGGGTGATGTTCGGCAACCCTGAGACCACCCCCGGTGGGAACGCCCTCAAGTTCTACTCTACGGTGAGACTGGACATCAGGCGGATCGCCACGATCAAACAGGGACAGGATGTGGTGGGAAACCGAACCAGGGTCCGTGTAGTGAAGAACAAGGTGGCCCCACCCTTCAAGGAAGTACAGTTTGATATCGTTTATGGTGAGGGGATCTCCCGCGAGGGGGAGATCGTGGACCTCGCCACAGATCTCGATATCATAGAAAAGATGGGTACGTGGTATTCCTTCGGCGATACGCGGATCGGCCAGGGGAGGGAGAACGCCAAGACCTTTCTGAAGGAAAACCCCGAGATGCAAGAGGAAATCGTGGCCAAGATCCTGGAGCACCACCAGATCCCCATAACACACAAGGAGGCGGAGGATGGAACTGAGTGAGGTACTCCTGGTTGCCCTGAACAATCGAGCCTCTGATATCCATTTTAAGGTCGGACAACCCCCCGTCCTCAGAATCGATGGGGAGTTGGTCCCGTTGAAAGATTACTCAGCGCTGGACGCCAGCGAAATAGCCAAGATAGCCTATCAGATCATGAGCGAGCGACAGCGGGAGCGTTTCCTGCAGGAGATGGAGATCGATATGGGCTATGGCATCTCAGGGTTGGGGAGGTTTCGGGTCAACATCTTTCAACAGCGAGGTACCATCGCCATCGCCCTGCGGGTGATTCCCTTCGGGATCAAGGGGTTTGAGGAACTCAACCTCCCGGTGGAGGTGATGGAGCGGATCGCCAATGAGGCGAGGGGCTTGATCCTCTTGACCGGCACAACGGGCAGCGGCAAGTCGACCACCCTGGCGGCCATGATCGACCATATCAACCAGCACAGACGAAGTCACATCATCACCATCGAGGACCCCATCGAGTTTCTCCATCGCGATCAACGGGGAATCATCAGCCAGCGAGAAATCGGCACGGATACCGACAACTTCGCCCAGGCCCTCAAGATGGCCTTGCGTCAGGACCCGGACGTGATCCTCGTGGGGGAGATGCGCGATTTTGAGACCATTGAGACGGCCATCTTGGCGGCCGAGACCGGACATCTCGTCCTCAGTACCCTCCACACCCTCGATGCCGCAGAAACGGTGAACCGGATCGTCGCCGTCTACCCCCCGTATCAACAGAAACAGATCCGGCTCCAGTTGGCCGGCATCCTCACAGGGGTGGTCTCCCAGCGGCTCCTCCCTCGGGCCGATGGGATGGGGCGGGTCCCCGCGGTGGAAATCATGCTCTCCACCGCGCGCATCAAGGACTGCATCGTGGACAAGGACAAGACCCATGATATCCACGACGCCATCTCCGAGGGGCACGCCACCTACCGCATGCAGACCTTTGATCAATCCCTTATGTCGCTGCTCAAACGGGAGTTGATCACCTACGAGGAGGCCCTGCGCCACAGCAGCAACCCCGATGACTTTGCCCTCAGGGTCAAGGGAATCCTGGCCACCAGCGATATGACCTGGGATGAGTTCGAGAAGGTGACACATGAGGCGGAAGAAGAGGCGGAACCGGAGGTAGAAAAGTTTTAGATGATGCGCGGGGCAGAGGTCAGGGCCGCCTTTTTACACTATTTTGATCAACGGGGGCATCGGGTCGTCAAGAGCTCTCCCTTGGTCCCCTATGATGACCCCACCCTCCTCTTTACTAATGCCGGCATGGTCCAGTTCAAGCGGGTCTTCCTCCAGGAAGAAACCAGGGAGTACGCCCGCGCCACCTCGGCGCAGAAGTGTCTGCGGGCGGGGGGGAAACACAACGATATGGAGAACGTGGGCAGGACGGCCCGTCATCACACCTTTTTTGAGATGTTGGGGAATTTCTCTTTCGGCGATTACTTCAAGGAGAGGGCCATTAAGATGGGGTGGGAGTTCCTCACCCAGGACCTCGGCCTCTCACCGGAGCGACTGTGGGTCTCGGTCTTCGAGGAGGATGACGAAGCTGCGAGCATCTGGCGGGATCGGATCGGCCTGCCCCCGGAACGAATCGTGCGCATGGGTGAAAAGGACAACTTCTGGGCCATGGGGGACACCGGACCCTGCGGTCCCTGTTCGGAGATCATCATCGATCAAGGAGCGGATATGGGATGCGGCTTGCCGGACTGCGGGATAGGGTGCGAGTGCGACCGATTTCTGGAGCTCTGGAATCTGGTCTTCATGCAATACAACCGCGAGTCGGACGGTCGCTTGGATCCCCTGCCCAAACCGAGCATCGATACGGGGATGGGGCTGGAGCGTATCGCCGCAGTGGTCCAGGGGGTGAAGAGCAATTACGACTCCGACCTCTTTCAGGGGATCATCGGGCGCGTTGAGGAGATCAGCGGAACACAATATGGCGCCGATGGGGACACGGATGTGTCCATCAAGGTGATCGCCGACCACGCCAGGGCCGTGACCTTTCTCCTCGCCGACGGGGTCCTTCCGGCCAACGAAGGGAGAGGATACGTCCTACGCAGGATCATCCGCCGGGCCCTGCGCCACGGCAAGCTGCTAGGCATCGAAGGCCCCTGCCTCCCTCCCATGGCGGAAAAGGTGATAGCGGAAATGGGTGAGGTCTATCCGGAGATCACAGAGGGGAAGGGGCATTGCACGCAGATCCTCCAGCGGGAGGAAGAACGTTTCTCGGAGACCTTGGACAATGGACTCACGGTTTTGCAGGAGGAGATGGAAGGACTCAAGGCACAAGGCAAAAAGGTCCTCTCCGGTGCAGTGGCCTTCAAGCTCTACGATACCTTTGGATTTCCCCTCGATCTGACCGAGGATATCGTCAGGGAGCAGGGGATGACCGTCGATCTGGAGGGTTTTGAACAGTCCATGCAAGGCCAGCGGGAGCGCGCACGGGAGGCGTGGAAGGGGGAGATGGGAGCGGGTCTCCCCCCCTTGTATCAAGACCTGATTGCCGAGGGGGTCGCCACCCACTTCGTCGGCTATAAGACCCTCCAGGCCTCTTCAGAGGTAACAAAGATCATCAAAGGGGACCAGCTCACAACCTCTGCCCGCCGAGGGGAAGAAGTGGGAATCATCACCGTGCAAACCCCCTTTTATGGCGAGGCAGGTGGGCAGGTGGGGGATCAGGGGGTTATCCAAAGCGAGGGATTTCGGTTCGAGGTGCACGATACCATTCGTCCCCTCCCTGAACTCATCGTGAACCAGGGGGTGATCACGGAGGGCACGGTCAGCGTTGGGGACAGGGTTCAGTTGCAGGTGGATGGGGAGCGCAGGCAGGCCACGGCCCGCAACCACACCGCCACCCATATCTTGCAGGCCGCCTTGCGAGAAGTGGTGGGGGGACACATCAATCAGGCCGGCTCGTTGGTGTCACCAGAGCGGTTACGCTTCGATTTCTCCCACTATGAGGCCATCGATGAGGATACCCTGGAGCGGATCGAATCGTTGGTGAATCAAAAAATTTGGGAGGATGCGCCGGTTTTGACCGAGGTGATGGCCACAGAAGAGGCCATCGAAGGCGGCGCCACGGCCCTCTTCGGCGAGAAATACGGAGACCGGGCCAGGGTGCTGTCCCTCGGGGACTACAGCCAGGAGCTGTGCGGGGGCACCCACGTGGCACGGACCGGCCAGATAGGGATGTTCAAGCTGCTCTCCGAGAGCGGGGTCGCCGCCGGGGTGAGGAGGATAGAGGCCCTCACCGGCAGGGGGGCCTTGGATTACCTTCGATCCCAGGAGCGCGAGCTCAAAGACGCGGCCCAGCTCCTTAAGGCGAGGCCAGGCGAAGTTGCATCCAAGGTGGAGCGGCTCTTAGGTGAACAGCGGGCCCTGGAGCGGGAGATCGATGCCTTGCGCCGCAGGCTTGCCACGGCACAAACGGGGGGAGGGCCGCAGGTCAAAGAGGTAAAAGGGGTGAAGGTAGTTGCTTATCGGGCGGATGGGGTGAACCACAAAGGCCTCCGAGAGATAGGGGACGGGATCAAGGACAAGATCGGCTCAGGAATTTGCCTGGTGGGGGGCGAGCACGAGGGAAAGATCACCCTGATCCTCATGGTCACCAAGGATCGGGCCGAGCGATTCCCCGCCGACGAACTGATCAAAGGGATAGCCGAGCAGATAGGGGGCAGGGGGGGCGGAAATTCCACCCTGGCCCGGACCGGAGGCACCAACGTCGAGAAGCTGGACGATGCCTTGGAGGCGATCTATGAGATCGTTAAAAAGCGAGCCTAATGAGAAAAACCCCTGCAAACCCTATGGGCCTTCAGGCCCTTTATTTTTTGGCATTTTATTCTTGATTGCCTTGCAGCGGAAAGGTAGTTTGAGGAGCGATGCAACTTGATGATCTTCTAGATCTAGCCGTCCGTGCGGTCCAAGAATCGGGCTGGATTCAAAAAGAGTGGCTGGGAAAAGAAAAGAAGGTCGAACTGAAGGGTGAGATCAACCTGGTCACCGAGGTGGACAAGCGGTGCGAGGAGAGGATTATCGAAATCATTAAAGAGGTTTCCCCCGAGCACAACATCCTGACCGAGGAAACCCCCATACCCGAAGGTCCTTCACCCTATCGCTGGATCATCGACCCCATCGATGGGACCACGAACTACGCCCACGGCTATCCATGCTTCTGCACCTCCGTGGCCCTGGAACAGGAGGGAAAGATCATTGTGGGGGCGATATACGATCCCATGTTAGATGAGCTCTTCACCGCCCGGCAAGGGAAAGGGGCCTTTCTCAACGGCGAGAGGATCACCGTCTCCACCACCGAGCGGCTCACCAATGCCCTCATCTGCACGGGCTTCCCCTATGACCTCAGGGAGAGTCCGGTGAACAATCTTGATCACTTCAATCATTTTATAATGGAGGCCCAGGCCGTCAGGCGGGACGGCTCGGCAGCACTGGACCTCTGCTATGTAGCCATGGGAAGATTTGATGGATTCTGGGAATTGAAGCTCCATCCGTGGGATGTGGCCGCCGGCAAGCTCCTCGTAGAGGAAGCGGGAGGCACGGTAACGAATTTCAGCGGAGGCCCTTTCGCAATCTACGGCCAGGAGATCCTAGCCACCAACGGTCGGATTCATGAAGAGATGGTGGGGGTATTACAGAGAGGGTGATAAAATGGGTACCCTCATGGCACTGTTGCTACCAAGCGCATAGACCAGCCAGCGCCGGATTTCCTGCGATTGTCTGACTAAGCTGGTTATGCCAATTCCTTTAGTATGTGATTTGCAAGGTTTTCGTCGATTTCATTATGTCTTGGGATGGGCTGCTTCTTGCCGGTTTTTTGATTTCTATACAGATCGTGGCGCGCGCCATGCCTTACCAGCGCGCACCCGGCAGAGGTAATTCTCTTTATCAACTCCTTTCGCTTTATACGCTCAAGGCGAGTTCTTTGACTTCGTGCTCGTCAGGGACATCCTCCATAGTCATCAGCGTGTAGGCGTCTTTCATGTTTTCTTCAAGCTCTTCCAGTGTCTCGCCTTGCGTCATTATTTCGGGATGTTCAAGGAGCTTTCCCACCCAGAATTTCTTGCCCTTCCAATAGATCATTTTTAACCTTGTCTCCATTCTACAACCTCCTCAATGCGATTTCACTATATCATAATATCACACGCCGTAAAGATAGAAAATCCCTTTATAGTCTTAGCCTAACAGGCGGGACGGCTCGGCAGCCCTGGACCTCTGTTATGTGGCTATGGGGAGGTTTGACGGACTCTGGGAATTGAAGCTCCATCCGTGGGACGTGGCCGCCGGCACGCTCCTGGTAGAGGAAGCGGGGGGGTCAGTAACGGATTTCAGCGAAGGACCTTTGACAAGCTACGGCCAGGAAATCCTGGCCAGTAATGGGAAAATCCACCAGGAAATGATCAAGGTGTTGCAGAGAGGAAAGTAAAATCGGTGCCCTTGGAAAGGTAGAAAGGGTCAGACTTGTTTATTTTTATGATTGCCTAACTCTCTCCGGTGCTGGTATAGGCACTTTTATACACGGTTGTGCCATGGCGGCCTGGCGATTCTATAACCAAACCCGGCCCCTTTAAATACTCCAATGCCCGCTCGATGTCCTCTAAATCCACGGGATGCCCGTGCTGCTTCAGCCATGTGGCAATACCTTCCAAGGAATCAATCTGCTTGGTGTGCTCAGATAAATAATTGAAAATCTCATCCGCAATCTCAACAATGCCATTCTCATCTTCTGTTGAATTCATTGCCCCGAATCCATATTGTGAGCTAACGTGTACATGTTTGAGATGGCTCGTTTCTCGATGCTGACAATCTCTTTTGGGTTAAAGGGTTTCGGCCAGCAAAAAAGCCCCCAAGAGAGCATACAACGCCCCAGAGGCTCATTACCGTCGCCTTCCAAAACCCTCTTCTCATAACTCCCCCCGAAGGTTAAAGGTACGGTTATACTCTTACATGACGAAGGACCTAACAAAAATAGAATAGGCGTAAACTTCGTCACTGTCAAGCACATACCGATACTGCCACTACTGCTACTGTACTATGTGCGAAGAAAATAAACCCTCCAGATTTCTTCTCCTATCAGTGAGAAGGAGATATGGTGGACTTTTCTTGTCCTACCACAGGCGGGACAAGATTCGTAGGTGATGAAGCTAATCATGAAACCTTATCGTCCCTGTAAAAAAGACTGAACAACCGCAAAAACGTCTTGTATATTTTTGCCTTTTGGTAAAACATCACGAATCATGTCAAGGTAATGCCTTGCTTTAATACGCTGAAACGTCGGAGAAAAATTAATATCAAAAACCCATCCGATTTGGAGTAACTTGAAATCGTTGAGGTTTTTCACATGTTTGATGTCGACTATGTTCTTATTCATTAAATCATAATAGACCTCCTCCGAAATTTCCGGTGTATCGGGAAGGCCGCACTCAATCGCACCATTACGTTTACCATCTTTCTGTTGGTAATAATCAGTAACTACTCTCCAGATATCCAGTTTATCGGCATCCCGAAGGAGTTTTGCAAAAAATAAACAGGTTTCAGTTTCTTCCCGAGGAAGCGTTGCACGGTTATGATATCTGATCGTTCGAAGAATTACGTCTTGCACCGGTTCATCTAAGCTACAAAGAATATTATTGTCTTTGAGTATTGTTACTCCCAGCAGAGAATGATCAACAGATTGGCTATCTACGAAGGTGTGATAACGAGCGTATTGTTCAAAACGTCCGATATCGTGAAAAAGTGCGGCAGTCTCAGATAAACACAATTCATTTTTATCTAATCCAAGTTCTTTGCCTAGATCCAAAATTTCTTTACACACCCGTCGGGTATGCTCTTCTTTCAAGGCAATATTTTCTTGCTGATGTTCATCACCAGTCTTGAATGTATACACATAGTTATCAAACCATTCTTTGAAATTATTCACGTCCTTCTTGGTAATATTCCTGAGCACCGTTTTTTCTCTCTGCGTAATCAATGTTATTGTATAAATAGAAAATATCAGATGTCCATGCTATATTATCCCGCCTTCTTAACAATAAAATCCCCGGTCTTGGCGCCCACTCGATTTGCGATCAGATCGCATTTGGTGACCAAAAGAAAATAAATAGTACGTTTCACATCAATCAGACCTTCCAGATTGCCCTGACCTTTGGCTATTACCACGTCCGCTGTGAGGAGTAATTTTTTAAAATCGTCTGATGTCGTTTCCCAGACCGCGCCGGGCGCATCGTCTCCAGTAGTCACGACGGTTACCAATTGATCCATTCCAATTGTTTGCGCATCCTCTACGGTCACATCGTTGATAACAGGGCTGCCGCGTACGGCAAAATAAACAGCGGGGTGGTTCATCACCTCGATAAAAAGTTTGTCAGTAACAATTTCGCCACAATTATCGCCCACATACAGAATCGTCGATGCGCTCTGCACATCTCTGCGCAATTGTGAGGAATCATCGATAGCAAGATCGGCGTGAACGACGCGTTGAATGGTATCCATGACATCCAGTTGGTGTTGCGGGCCAAAATCGATGACATTACCGGCAATGGCCAGACGCATGGCCATATCAAAAGGGTCGTCTGCTTGTCGAACCATTTTTTGAAAATCGTCATAAAAACCGAGCATCATGGTGTTGAACTTTTCCTTGATTGCTTTATAGGGATCGGGGTTTTTCAGCACTTCTCGTATCATGCGATGCATTTCTCGACCTAATGCCGGTGGAGATTGGCGGTAATCGGCCCTGGCCAAAAAATCCAATAAACGCCTCATGGCGGGTTCCTTTTCGGCATCGGGTAATATGCCGGATTGCAACAACCGAAGGAAACTGTTCACAATACAGGGGATGCAGTTTAATGAAATATTCATTTTTTTCAACGTTGCCGATAATTAAGACGTAGTGCTTCGTATGGCTTCTCTTTAGATTTCTATGACTTTGCCTGCTCCACCCTCCTCATATTTTTCTGGATACCTCAACTTAATCTCTTTCTTATGTTGCGTACAGTGTGTCGGGCAGATCAGTGTCAGGTCCTTAAACAAATCATAGTGATCAAATCCATGTAAGCCGCCGATAATGGCATACATAGTTCCGAACTGTGAAGCCGCATTGATAATGCCGACCATGTTTGGATGCGAACAGCCGACCAGCAGGACAAGGCCTTTCTCCGTTTGAATAACAAGAGACTGTTCAATATTATCCAGTTCTCCTGTGGTGTAGATGTTCTCATACAAGCTTCTCGCCTTGTCGATGTGGACAACATTGCGCGCATGGTGCACTCCTCGAACGGAATGAGGAACATACAAGATGACATCGCTGTTTTCATCAAGAAAAGCGGGCAAGCCGCCGATATGATCAAAATGATTGTGAGAGATAAAAACTTCTGTGATGACCGAAGGGGCAATGCCTAACGTTTTCATATTGTGGAGCAAAATGGCATCCTTACTCCCTGTATCAAAAAGAATTTTTTTATTGTCAACTTCGATGTAACAAGCAAAGCCCCAGTCGGCAACGAGATCTTTGCGCGTTGTCGTATTGTCATACACGATGGTTGCCTTCACGCGCACCTCCTTTTGTTATAATCATCTTTGAATATACTATAACGTATCATTCTTATTAACACAAATCATTATCGATACTTCCATCCGGCAGCATCCAGTCCGGGTGATAGATTCCCTGTTCTTCTTTTTGATAACGAACACAATCCTCCCAATTACCCTTACAGTATAATTCAACCCATTTCCTTTCCAACAGTCCCCGCTCAAAATACCGTTTCATGGGGCACATGGGATACCATTTACAATCATGGGAGAGAACGTTGAGCTTATGATATTTCTTCATCGTCTCTTGCTTGTAAGACGGATTATAAATCAAAGAAGCAGGGTGTGGCAAAGGAAATATCTTTTGGCTATGAGCAAAAACCAACCTTCCGTAAAATGCCCGGTAATCTGCCCGAGCTGACGGAGGATCTGCAGCATACTTTGTCAAAATATATCGCGTTGCATAATAACCTAACGGAACGATGACCTGTGGCGATAAGACAGTTATTTCCTCATCTAAAAAACGACTGCACGCCTCGATCTCATCCTGTTTTGGTCTGCGATTTTTTGGCAGCATACACTTGATCAAATTGGTCATGTAAATCGAATCTCGTTCAACGCCAGCGGAGTGCAAGAGTTTGTCCAATACGTTACCCGAGGGACCGATAAACATCTTATTTTCTCTGTCCTCATTTTCCCCCGGTGACAGCGCCACAAGCATCAGGCGGGCGTTTAAATCTCCCTCACCGCACAGGGCATGCTGCCGTGTCAGAGACAAGCGACATCGATCACATTGTCTTATCCGATTATGTAATTGAGGGAGTACTGGAGGGGTACTAGAGGGGTCATGGGTACTAGAGGTACTACTAGAGGTACTAGAGGGGTCAGACTTGTTTATTGACATTTGATTTCCCCTCCTCTAATGCAGCAAAAACCCTGTCCATTTCCGCTTTGAAGTTCTCCTCTTCACACAAATATCTGGTGATGACCGCTGGATCCTTTCGGAGATATTCTGCTATCTCCCGACCCTTATATCCATATTCCCTCGCCACAAGGCTCATCAGCTTCTTCCCCCAAACTAGGTGCCTACTTTTTCCCTTTTCTCTCAGTTGTTTGAGGGTGATCCCAAAAACCACCTTGATCCCTTCGGCAATCGCATCGAGGCTAAACTCGTGCCTCCTTTTCCCCAACACAACTACCCTTTCTGCTCTTTCATTTACTGTTTGAACAAATCTTCCATTACCTAGTATCCTCTGATCCACAATGCGATACACGTCCTCTTTACTTACGCTCTGAGCGTTATGCATAAAGACCTTATAACGCTTTCTCGCTTTTACCTTGTCTTCTGAAAACATTTCTAAAACCTGAGCGGTATCGATAAATTCGTTGTCCTCCCTCGATACATAGCTCCGATGGCTGCTCCATGTATATGCTGTAGGGTCCTCAACCAACCCGGCTCTTACGGGATTGTGGTGAACATATTTCACTAACATGAACAAATACTCATCCTTGTCACAGAGAATCGCCTTATATCGCCCTTGAAACAAATGTCCCACCGTGTGGTATTTACGATTAAAATACATCGTATAACTTTGGTTAATTCCTTGAAGGATTTTCGATAAGGGAACCTTACGGGTCTCCATCACGAGGTGTACATGATTGCTCATTAAAACATAGGCATACAGGTAAAACCGATGTCGCTCCTTGTAGTGGGCCAGTATCCGAAGATATCGGCGATAATCATCCTCCTCCTTGAACGTTTCTTGCCTCTGGTTTCCACGGGTTATTACGTGGTAAAGTGCCCCCTCAAACTCAATCCTTGGTTTCCTCGGCATAGTCTCAGGATATCAACCCTCTTGCCAGAATGTCAATAGACAAGTCTGACCCTCTATTTTTCCCCTATTTTTCCCGAAAAAAGGAAAAGGGGGGTTAGGCACTATTTATTGCCTAACCCCTCACATCATCTGGAGGCGGCGACCGGATTTGAACCGGTGGATAACGGTTTTGCAGACCGTCGCCTTACCACTTGGCTACGCCGCCCTTGGAGCGGG